>ENA-OOXF01000341-OOXF01000341.1-human-gut-metagenome-genome-assembly--contig:-NODE-341-length-36843-cov-3.793737_pt1 | contig 36843 bp, 33 predicted proteins | sample MGYA00241586_ERZ501341 | MGnify/ENA primary metagenome ERZ501341 (study PRJEB25962, sample SAMEA2042985) | human gut metagenome | biome: human gut; feature: human-associated habitat; material: faeces... | reverse complement strand
TTCTCTCACGTGAGAGAATGGCCCCCTTTATTCAACGCAGCCCTTGGGCTGCAATATTCTTCCCTTAAAAGGGAAATTTTCCAAAAATCAAATGAGATTCTTTTCAGAATCAGCATCAAACAAATGCACCAGTTTGGCATCAAACCCAAACTTCACCGCCGTATGCCGCGCATACGCCATCGGATCAATATTCGCGGTGGGAATGACTGCCACAACATCCTGCCCATTCGCGGCAAGGTGCAGATGCAGCTCGCTGCCCATCAGCTCGCTGACGTCGACCTCGGCAGGGATGCCGCTCTCACCGAGCGAGATATGCACAGGGCGCACGCCCGCGGTGACGCTGCGGCTCTCGACGCCTGCGGCGGCGAGCTTTGCGCTCTGCTCCGCGGTAAGCGTGACGGTCTCGCCCATGACGGTGAGCGTATAGCCGCCGGCGGTCTTTGTGAGCTGGCAGTTTTCAAAGAAATTCATCTGCGGCGAGCCGATGAAGCCCGCGACGAACAGGTTCGCCGGATGGTTGAAGACCTCCTGCGGCGTGCCGATCTGCTGGATGTAGCCGTCGCGCATGATGACGATGCGGTCGCCGAGGGTCATGGCTTCGACCTGATCGTGCGTGACGTAAATGAAGGTGGTGTCGATCTTCTCGCGCAGCTTGATGATCTCCGCGCGCATCTGGTTGCGCAGCTTTGCGTCAAGGTTCGAGAGCGGCTCGTCCATCAGCAGCACCTTGGGGCTTCTGACGATGGCGCGGCCAATGGCCACGCGCTGGCGCTGGCCGCCGGAGAGCGCCTTGGGCTTGCGGTCGAGAAATTGGGTGATATCAAGGATCTCTGCCGCCTCGCGCACGCGGCGGTCGATCTCGTCGTTGGGCATTTTCTTGAGATGCGTCTTGCCGTCCGCGTCGGTCTCGGCGATCTTTTTGAGCTTGAGCGGGAAGGCGATGTTTTCATAGACGGTCATGTGCGGATAAAGCGCATAGTTCTGGAAGACCATCGCGATGTCGCGGTCTTTGGGCGCGACATCGTTCATCTGCTTGCCGTCGATGAAGAGCTCGCCGCCGCTGATCTCCTCGAGACCGGCGATCATGCGCAGCGTGGTCGACTTGCCGCAGCCGCTCGGGCCGACGAGCACGATGAACTCCTTGTCGGCCACGTCGATATTGAAGTCCTGCACGGCGACAACGCCTTCGTCAGTGATCTCCAGATTGTTCTTCTTTTCGACGGCCTCGTCTTTCTTCTTTTTCTTCTTGCTTTCGGTGTTGGGGTAGACCTTTCGGACATTTTTCAGAATGACCTCTGCCATAATCGTGAACCGCAGCCCTGCCGCCTCCGCGATGCAGGACCTCGCAGCCGCCTGAGCGCGCCGCTTTACGGCAGGTCTCCACACTGCCGCACCGCCGGTTCGGCGGAAAACGTTCCTCCTTTTGTATTTCCCGCGGGCGGTACGTAGAGGTGGAGTAGCGCAGGCGGGAGGGAATGGAAGTGAGCAAAATTGCCCAAATCCAGTATACGGCAAAGCGCGGCTTTCCACAACGGAAAACCGCACTTTCATACTACATTTTGGTAAGATAGATAACAAAAAGAACCGAAATTTATGCCTTTTTACCACGGCGGCGGCGATAGACGACCGCCAGCCGGTCGATGAGCAGATCGTAGACAAAAAAGAGCAGAAGCCCCATCGCTGCCGTCGCCCACAGCAGCCACGCTGCGCTCTCGGAAAACTCCTGCACCACGGCGGGGAGCTTAAAGACAAAGATGATGAGCGCGTACATGACGCCCATACTCACGGTGCAGAGGCCGAGCTTCGCAAAGAGCCGCAGCGCTTTGGACGAGATCGCGTCAAGATTCGGCTTCACGAGGGGATAATAGCCGAGAAAGCAGAACACAAGCGCTGCTTCCTTGTCCGCGCAGAGAAGAAGTCCCAAGACTGCCGCGGCGGCAAAGCAGCTCCATGCGTAGCTTTTGCGGCATTCCTCGCGCGCGGGCAAAAGCGTAGCCGATGCGAGGATCGGCCAGGCGTAGGTCGAGAGCGGGATGACACCGCTGAGCCAGAGAAAGGCGACCGCGAGCGCGCACAGTACGCCGCACAGCGCCAGTTCATGTGTTTTCTTTGCCAAAATTTACTTCACATCGCTTTTACAGATATTCCGGCTCCATCGCGTCGTGGAGCACGGTGGTGATCGCGTCGGAAAAGACGCTGTCGGAGTGCGCGTGCAGGGCGTTGAGCGTCTCCGCCACGGCGGCGACCTTCACTTTGCCGGTGGAGTACACGTCCTGATCGAAGATGAAGCGCACTTCCTTTTCTTGTACCTGCTGAACCTGATTGCCGCTGCGGATGTTGCGCTGGACAAAGCCTGGGCCCGCGTGCAGCTTGAGCGCCGCGAGCGCATCGAGCTTGCGCTCGACGTCGACCGAGCACTTGGCGACACTTGCCTCGTCCACGTCGTCCTCGTCGAGAATGCCGAGGTACGGCGGCTGGAGCAGATCGTTCCAGCGGCGGCCCGTGAGGCCAAGCTGCTCGCGCGAAATGGCGTTCACAAAGCGAAGCCCCACGCGGTCAAAGCAGTTGGGACGGTAAATTTTGATAAACTGGCCGAGCGGCTCATCGAGACGGGCGGCAAAGTCCTCCCAGTGCGTGTAGCGCATGGTGGAAAGGGCGATAAAGTCCTTCGTGAGGCTCAGCTTGTAGCCGCCGTCCTCGGAAATGAACGTGTGGTTATTGACCGTCCGCGCGGGCGCGCCGTTCACGCCGGGCAGCTTTTCCACCTGGCACTGGTAGCGCGGAAATGCCGCGCGCACGGTCTCCTGAAAGTCGGCGGGCTCGCGCGTGTCGATCGAGAGGATCGTGGGGAAGCGCAGCTGGCAGATGACTTCGATGAGCTGAGATTTGCCGTAGGCGTAGCGGCGGTTATCGGAAGAGATCATAACGTAAATACCTCCGTCATGTTGCAATTTTGATTATAAATTATAGAGGAAAGAAAAACGATTGTCAAATCAGCGTTCGTGCGCGAAGAAGCGCTGATAAAACTTACCAGCAGAAAAACTGCATATCCGATTTTTTATGAGTCAAACTACCCTTGCGATACCCAAACCGCAAAACTCTTTCAAACAGGTGAAACCAAAAACAATTGTAGGAAAAGGAGAAAATCATTATGTCCAGCAAGAACAGCAACAAGCTCAACATTCCCGAGGCCAAGGCCGCTATGAACAAGTTCAAGATGGAAGCCGCCAGCGAGGTCGGCGTCAACCTCAAGCAGGGCTACAACGGCGATCTGACCTCCCGCGAGGCCGGCTCTGTCGGCGGCCAGATGGTCAAGAAGATGATCGAGAGCTACGAGAAGAACCTGTAAAAAAGGCTCTTTCGCAAATCGCAGACAAAGGGCGCGGCCAACAGGCCGTGCCCTTTTTGCTGTGATGGACGAAATGACAGAAGATATTCTGCAAAGCCTTCCGGCACGCTCGCTCCGCGCGGGAATATTTTCCATTCCCGCGCGGAGGAGACAAAAGGGCAGGGGACTTGCCGCCCTTGGTGCTCATTTTGCGCAATTTATTTGCAAAAATACCTTATTGCATTTTCTGCTGATTTGATATAAAATTTTAATAACTGTGTGCATGTATCGCTTTGAGAGGGGGAATACATGCGCGCGAGGGCGGCGAACCGCAGCGGGCGGCCTGCCGGAATACGCAGGGGAGGTGTCCGTATGCGCGCCATCGAGCATTTTAAGACCATCACGCATCATCGCCATCTGGTGCGGCAATACTGTTTTCGCCTCGGCCTGTACTATCAGGGGCTGACGCACGACTTGAGCAAATACAGCCCCTCGGAATTCTGGCGCGGCGTCAAGTATTATCAGGGCTACCGCAGCCCGAACGACGCTGAGCGGCGCGAAAACGGCGTGAGCCTTGCGTGGCTCCACCACAAGGGACGCAACCGCCACCACTTTGAATACTGGATCGACTACTGTATTGCCGACGACGGTAAGGTCGACATGGGCGGGTGCAAAATGCCGCTCAAATATGTAGCCGAAATGTTCTGCGACCGCATTGCCGCCTGCAAGGTCTATCAGGGCGACAAATATACCGACGCCTCGGCCTACGACTACTACGAAAAGTCGCGCGGCCATATCCTCATCCATCCCGAGACCGGCGAGCTCATCGGCAAGATGCTGCTCGTACTCAAGGAGCAGGGCGAGGACGCGGCGTTCGACTATGTGCGCGCTCTTCTGCGCGAGGAAAAGCAATGTCCGACAAAATGAGAAAACTGTCAGAAGATCGCTTGCAATCCTGCATATTTCAGAGTAAACTATTTTCATTATAGAATTTTAACAGAGGACGGACAAGAACCAATGACTCATCCCTACAAGACGCGCGAGGGCGGCGCGACGGTAACGATCTTTGTACCCTACGATTGCCGGAACCACTGCCCGTTTTGCGTGAACAAGCAGGAATACGCCCATGCTGAGGGCTTCAGCGTGGAGGCAATCCTCAAGAGCATCGCCGTGATGGACGAGATCACGCCGCGCTGCGACTTTGTTTTCACCGGCGGCGAGCCGTTTGCCAACTTAAAAGCGCTCCAGCGCATGCTCGACGCCATCCCCACGACCCACAAGGTCTATATCAACACGACCTTCCCCGTGCAGCCCGGGTGCAGCGCGGAGGAGATGATCGCTTTCACCGAGCGCAATCGCGACAAGATCACCTGCATCAACATCTCGCGCCACCTGACGAAGTATGTCGAGGAGTCGCCCGACGAGGTCGTCGCCCGTATCGCAACGCCCAAGCGTGTGAACTGCGTGCTGTACATGGACTATCCCGCCGACGAGCTTGTGGACTACGCAGAGCGCTGGCGCAAGTACAACATCCCCGTGCAGTTCCGCTACGACTACACCGAGACGACGCCCGAGAACCTCTATCAGGAGGAGGGCGACAAGATTTTGGCAGACCTTAAAAAGCGCTTCACCTACAAGGGCCTCGACGGCTGCCGCATGCGCAACGGCTACCACTTCGACTACAAGGGCCTGCACATGACCTACCATAAGACGCTGCCCTATTCCACCATCGTGGAGACGGGTGACGATGGCGTGACCTACGATATCCTCTATGATATCCTCATCAAGCAGACCGGCGAGATCCATTCCGACTGGACGGGTGTGAAGCTCGACGTGGACGCGTACCGCAAGGTGGTCTACGAGCCCTATGATCTGCGCGTGCGCGAGGGCACGATCGACTTTTGAGAAAGGCGGCAATGCTATGAGCTATCAGGCGGCAGTCATCACCGTGAGCGACCGCGCGTCCGCGGGCGTGTACGAGGACAAGAGCGGCCCCGCTGTGGCCGCGATGCTGAAGGAGGCTGGCTACGAGGTCGTGTACACGTCCATCGTGCCGGACGAACAGGAGAAGATCAGCGAAGAGCTCATCTCCTGCGTGGATGAAAAGCACTGCGACCTTGTCATCACGAGCGGCGGCACGGGCTTATCTCCCCGTGACGTGACGCCCGAGGCGACGCGCGCCGTGCTCGAGCGCGAAATTCCCGCGATCCCGCAGGCGATGATCTATTACAGCTTGCAGATTACGCCGCGCGCGATGCTTTCCCGCGCCGTGGCCGGCACGAGAAGAAACAGCCTCATCCTGAACCTCCCCGGCTCGGAAAAGGCTGCGCGCGAAAACCTGAGCGCCGTGCTCGGCGCGCTTGACCACGCCCTCAAGATGATCGCCGGCGGCGGGCATTGAGTAAAAAGTATAAAAAAAGTTCCCACGTATGAACGCGGGAACTTTTTTTATACCTTTTGCAGGGGGATCATGATTTCAGTGACGAACTTTTCCGTGTCGGTCGTGAAGCCGTAGTCGATGACTGTAATCTCGCGCGAAAATCCGGCGGCGGTGCAGCCTTCCTCGCGGATGAACTGCATCAAGCGACGGTACTGCGCGGGCGACTCGGCGTGGTGTCCGCGGAAGCGCACGCACGCGCAGAGCGAAGCGGGCAGATCAATGACGTCGCCCGCAAAACTGTCGGCCTCGTCAAGCACGAGGAATTCGCCGTCGTACTGCCCGAAGCTGCCCTCGTTCAAGTGCTCCTGCGATACGCTGAAGCCGACCTTGCCGAGGAAGACCAGCGCTTCGGCCTGCGCGGCGGCAAGGCGGCTCGTGGAGAGCTCGAGCGCGGAGTAGTCCGGCGCGGTCAGCGCCGTGTCGATCCAGAAAAGGCGAAGCGCGGGCGAATGGATGAGCGTGATCTCGCCGAGCGGCGCATGCCGCACATCTTGGAGCTGGCTAAGGCGCGCGTCGAGCTTGCGCTCGATGCGCTTGAGCTCCTTTTGCTTCTGTACGACGGCGGCCTTCTGCGCGCGCAGCTTTTCTTCGATCGTCTCCACGTCGCGGTTTTGCAGAAAATCAGCGATCTCGGTGAGCGGCATGTCCATCGCGCGCAGATACCGGATGGTGTTGAGCGGCTCGAACTGGCGGACGCTGTAGTAGCGGTAGTTCGTCGACGGGTCGACGTATTCCGGCGTAACAAGGCCGAGCGCCTCGTAGTGGCGCAGGCTGCTCACGCTGAGATGAAAAATTTTTGCCATTTCGCCGATGGAGAAAAGCTGGGGAAGAGCCATTTACGTTGCCTCCTGCGCACGTTTTTCCCGCCGCGTGAGGATGGCGTAGGCGATCACGCAGACGAGGATGGAGAAAAGCGACCCCGCGGCGTTGGCAAGGCCCATGGGCAGCAACGTCTGCGGGAAGTATTTCGACGCAAGGTATGCCCCCGGTACGCGCACGAGCAGGATCGAGAGCGAATTGTGCAGAAACGAGATGCCCGACTTGCCGCAGGCGCAGAAATAGCCGCTGAAGCTGAACTGCACGCCGGCAAAGAAGCTGTCCCAGATGTAGCCGCGCAGATATTGCCCGCCCGCGGCGGCGACGGCGGCATCAGGCGTGAAGAGGCCGACGAGCGGCTCGGCGATAAACAGGGTGAGGATGACGACCGCGATGCCGAACGAGCAGGCGATCATCGCGGCGTAGCGCAGCGTGAGACGCGCGCGCTCGGGCTTGCCCGCGCCGATATTCTGCGCGCCGAGCGCCGAGACGGTCGAGAGCATCGACGACGGGATGAGGAAGAGGAAGCCGATGATCTTTTCGACGATGCCGACGGCGGCCGCGTCCGTCAGACCGCGGCGGTTGGCGATGATCGTGATGATGACGAACGAGACCTGAATAAAGCCGTCCTGCAGAGCGACGGGCACGCCGATCTGAAGGAGCTTACCCATGACGGCGCGCTGCGGGCGAAAGTCCGCGCGGCGGACGGAGATGAGCCTGCGCTTCAAGATGACCGCGAGCGAGACGAGGACGCTCACCGCCTGCGAGAGCGTGGTGCCGAGCGCCGCGCCCGCAGGGCCGAGGTGCAGCGTGCCCATGAAGTAGTAGTCGAGCGCGATGTTGACGACGCAGGCCACGGCGATGAAGTACATGGGGTTCTTGCTGTCACCAAGGCCGCGGAAGATCGAGGCGATGATGTTGTACGCCGTGATGAACGGAATACCGATAAAGCAGACCGTGAGATAGGCAAGCGTGCCCTGCACGGCCTCCTCCGGTGTGGACATGATGGAGACGATACCCCCGCGCAGCGCGAGCAGCAGTGCCGTCAGCGCAAGAGACAGCAGCATGAAGAGCGTGACCGTGTTGCCGATGGCAGAGGCGGTGCGCTTTTTGTCGCCGCCGCCGGCGGCCTGCGCGATGCTGACCGTCGCGCCCATCGCAAGGCCGACGAGCATGACTGTGAGCATGTGCATCACCTGCGAGCCGATGGAGACGGCGGTCGTGCTGGCGACGCCCTCAAACTGGCCGATGATGAAGAGGTCGGCCATGCCGTAGAGCGTCTGCAAAAAGTAAGAGAGCAGATACGGCAGCGAAAAGGACACAACGTTGCGAAAGACGCTGCCGGTGGTGAGATCGTTTTGCATCGGAAAGGGCTCCTTATCAGTATAGCATGGAGTCATCATAAACTCTATAACAATTGTAGAGTCAAGCGTAGATTTTTCCGCGCGGAAAAAAGTCTCACTTTCCCGGATAGCCCAGTGCGGCGGAAAGCATCTGCCCCGCGGCGACGACCGCGCGCTCGGCGTGCGCGAACTCGTCCGAGTGCACGGAGCGGAACATCCCCAGCACGCTGACGACGTATTTGAGCGCGCCGCCGCCGGTGAACACCGGCGCGGAGATGGAGCGAAGACCGATCTTATACTCACCGTTTTCCACGGCGAAGCCCGCCTCGCGGCAGGCGGGGAGCGATGCGAGCAAAGCACCCGCGTCCGTTTCTGTGTGCGGGGTGTAGGGCGTGAGCGGCACACGGGCAAGGAGAGCCGCCGCCTCGCTCTCACTCATGCAGGCAAGGACGATCTTGCCCTGCGAAGTGCAGTGCAGCGGCAGCCGCGCCCCCGGCGCGGAGACGATGCGAAGGCTGTCGCGCCCCTCGGCCTGGTCGAGGGCGACGATGTGCCCGTTTTCATAGGTGGAGAGCATGGCGGAGGCGCCGGTCGCTTCTGCCAGATGCTCGAGGTAAGGCCGCGCGAGGGACGAGATGTTCCAGAACGCGCTGGCGCGGCAGCCGTATTCAAAAAGGCGCAGGCCGAGGGCGTATTTGCCGTCTGCGTGCTGTGTGATGACGTCATAGTCGCGCATGGTGGTCAAAAGGCCGAACACTGTGCTCTTGGGCAGCCCTGCGCGCTCGCTGATGGCCGTGAGCGTCATCGCCTCGCCCGCGTCGCTGAGGAGCTGCAAAAGCTCCATCGCCTTCGCCACGGAGCGGATGGTGTTGCCGTCAGTCATAAATCGGCCCTCCCGGTCAAAAATCGTTGCTTGTATTCTAAAAAATACTGCGGAAAAAGTCAAGATTACGATAATATAAAAATGTAGTTCGATATTATCGGACAACTGTGTTGCGTAAGAGCGTGATATTTGCTAAAATATCATGCTGTACCATGGAAGAAAGAGGCGTTTCAGATGCTGGACGGCTTTGCAAGATCAATTACATACCTGCGCATCAGCATCACGGACCGCTGCAATTACCGCTGCCGCTACTGCATGCCGGACGGCGGCATTGAAAAGTGCGCGCACGAGGACATCTGTTCTTTGGAAGGGCTGCGCGACATGGCCGCCGCGGCGGTCAGGTGCGGCGTCAAAAAGATCCGCGTCACCGGTGGCGAGCCGCTCGTGCGCCGCGGTGCGGTGGACTTCTGCCGCATGTTATCAGAAATTCCCGGCGTTGAAGAGCTCTGCGTCACGACGAATGGCAGCCTGCTCAAGGAGTTTGCCCAGCCGCTGCGCGACGCGGGTGTCACGCACCTCAACATCAGCCTCGACACGCTGAACGAGGAGCGCTTTCGCGCCATCACGCGCCTTGGTACGCTGCAGGATACCTTGGACGGTATCGAGGCGGCGGCGCGCGCGGGCTTTGCGAAGATCAAGCTCAACTGCGTGCTGCTCGGCGGCGTCAACGACGACGAGATCGCCGATTTTGTGGACTTAACGCGCGAACATCCGTGGCAGGTGCGCTTCATTGAGCGCATGCCGATGGGCTGCGGAAAGGATTTCGGTACATACCTCCCCTCGCAGGCGGTTTTGGACCGCTGTCCGGAGTTGGAGGCCGTTTCGCACGACGGCGTGGCCGCGTGCTACCGTCTGCCGGATGCAAAGGGGACCGTCGGCCTCATCGCGCCGATGAGTCATGCGTTCTGCGCAGAGTGCAGCCGCATCCGCATCACGGCGGACGGGAAATTAAAGCCGTGCCTGCATTCGGACGCAGAGATCACGCTGCGGGGCTTGTCCGGTGAGGAATTGGAGCAGGCCATCCGCCGCGGCATTCTGATGAAGCCGGAGCGCCACCACATGGACGAGACTGGCGTTACGGAGACGCACCGCGGCATGTTTGCGATCGGAGGCTGAGGATGGAACTGACGCATTTTAACGAACAGGGCCGCGCCCGCATGGTGGACGTGAGCGAAAAGGTGCAGACCTATCGCGTGGCGCGCGCCGCCGCGACGGTCCGCATGGCAAAAGCGACGATGGACAAGATCAAAGAGGGCTCCATCGGCAAGGGCGATGTGTTGGCGGTCGCGCAGGTCGCGGGCATCATGGCCGCGAAGAAAAACAGTGAGCTGATCCCGATGTGCCACCCGCTGCTGCTCACGAAGGTGGACATCTCATTTGAAATCGAAGAAACCGCCCTGCACATCCGCAGCGAGGTCCGCTGCCACGGCGAAACGGGCGTTGAAATGGAAGCGCTGACAGCTGTCAGCGTCGCCGCGCTCACGGTGTACGACATGTGCAAGGCCGTGCAGCGCGATATGCGCATCGACAGTATCCACCTTCTCTATAAAGAGGGCGGCAAGAGCGGCGTTTATGAAGCGGAGGAATGAAGAAATGGCACAGGTGACCGCTGTGAACATCAGCGAAAAAAAGGGCGTGCGCAAGCACGAAGTGCCCTATATCGACGTAAAATACCGCCACGGCATTGTGGGCGACGCCCACGCGGGTGACTGGCACCGCCAGATCAGCCTGCTGGCCGACGAGAGCGTGGACACAATGCGCGACATCTGCCCGCTTGAGCTGGATGCGGGTATCTTTGCCGAAAACATCAACACCCGAGGCATCGAGCTCAAGACGCTCCCCGTCGGCACGCGCCTGCGCGTGGGCGAGACGGTGCTTGAGGTCACGCAGATCGGCAAGCAGTGCCACAACGACTGCGAGATCAAGCGCACGACGGGCAAATGCGTGATGCCGACCGAAGGCATCTTTGCCATTGTGATCAAAGAGGGCCGCATTCATGCCGGAGACGAGATCGAGGTGCTGAAATGAAGCTCATCAGAACAGAAGACGCGGTGGGTCATGTGCTCTGCCACGACCTGACGCAGATCATCAAGGACGAATACAAGGACGCGCGCTTCCGCAAGGGTCATGTTGTGGCGGAAGAGGATATTCCGGTGCTGCTCAGCATGGGAAAGGAGCACCTCTACGTCTGGGAGATGACAAGCGGCATGGTGCACGAAAACGATGCGGCGGAAAGACTCCTCGCCCTCTGCGGGCAGGAGAACATGATCCGCAGCGAGGTGAAGGAGGGCAAGATCGAGCTGAAAGCCGCCTGCGACGGCGTGTTTTTAGTCGACTCTTCGCGCCTTATCGCCGTGAACAGTCAGGACGAGGTGATGATCGCCACGCGCAAGGGCGGCACGGCCGTGCGCGAGGGCGACAAGCTCGCGGGGATGCGCGTGATCCCGCTCATCATCGAGGAGGAAAAGCTCCAAAGAGCCGAAACGGCGGCGGGGAAAGAGCCGCTCCTTGCGCTCAGGCCCTTCGTGCGAAAGACCGCCTGCATCGTTGCCACCGGCAGCGAGGTGAAAAAGGGGCTCATTCAGGATACCTTCACGCCCGTCGTCATCGACAAGCTCAAGACCTACGGCATCGAAACGCTTGAGGTCGTCTACTCCGGCGACGGGGTGGAGAACGTGCGCGACGCGGTGCTCACGATGCGCGAAAAGAAGCCCGACATGATCCTCTGTACCGGCGGCATGAGCATCGACCCCGACGACAACACGCCGGGTGGCATCAAGGCCGCGGGCGCGAATATCATCGCCTACGGCGCGCCGGTCCTGCCGGGAGCTATGTTCCTGCTCGGCTATTTTGACGACGGTATGCCCGTTATGGGCCTGCCCGGCTGCGTGATGTATGCGGGCGCGACGGTCTTTGATCTGGTGCTGCCGAAGATCGCGGCGGATGTGCCCGTCACACGCGCGGATCTCGCGGCGCTCGGCGAAGGCGGGCTATGCCTTGGGTGCAAGCCGTGCCACTATCCGATCTGCCCGTTTGGAAAATAAAACTTCAAAACGATGGCGGAGCCATCGTTTTGAGGGGGGGTACAGCCTGCTGCGCGCACTCGCTTGCGCTCGCACACTTGCAGGCTGAGAGGTATTTTTTGCCACGCGCATGGAAATTGGCGAAGCGCCGCCAGCGGCGAATGAAGCGAGCCTGTTTCGAGGAAGCGGTACGATTGGCACGCCCAACGGGCGCGGGAATCGTAATGCCGCGACGGTGACCGCGGCAAAAAACGGATCAAGATTATTTGCCGTCTGCGGACGGCAAAGTTTGCGGCGCTTGTTTCGCGCCCCAGGGGCGCGGGGTTAGGGGGGCAGGACTGATAGATTTTTGAACCGAATGAGTCGGTACTTTTTGACAACTTCAGGATTTCGCGCCTGCGGGCGCGAAATGTTGAGGGCGCGTTATCTATTTTGAGGATAGCGAAATGATTTTGTCTAAGTTCCTCGCTGGGGATTGGAAATAAATTGCGTGCGACGTGTTCTTGCCCGTTCCTGTATCGCCGCGCCTTTCAATGAATGCGCGAAAAAGAAAAAAATTGAAAGGAAGTATCCAAACATGAAAAAGCTTTTGTCTCTGCTCCTTGCGCTTGCGCTCGTGTTCTCTCTGGCCGCCTGCGGCAGCAAGACTGACGACACAACCACCGACGACACCCAAGGCGATGCGAACGCCGAGAGCGTTGATCTCGTCGTCTTCGCCGCCGCCTCCATGACCGAGACCCTGACTCAGATCGCCGAGATGTACAAGGAAGTTGCCCCCAACGTCAACATTACCTACAACTTCGACTCCTCGGGCAAGCTCCTCACCCAGATCAGCGAGGGTGCTGACTGCGACCTGTTCATCTCCGCCGCTCCCAAGCAGATGAACGCCATGGACGGCAGCCTCATTGACGACAAGGACAAGAACCCCGACGGTCTTGACCTCATCGTGACCAACAGCCGCATCAATCTGCTCGAGAACAAGGTCACGCTCGCCGTTCCCGAGGGCAACCCCAAGGGCGTCGAGAGTTTCGACCAGCTCGCTGAGCTCCTCAAGAGCGGCGATGTCATGCTTGCTATCGGCAACAGCGATGTGCCCGTCGGCCAGTACACCGAGAAGATATTCGCCTACTATGGCCTTGACGAAGCGGCTCTCGCCGACTCTCTGACCTACGGCAACAACGTCAAGGAAGTCACCACCCAGGTGAGCGAGGCCAGCACCGACTGCGGCATCATCTACGCCACCGACGCTTACTCCGCCGGCCTCACAGTCGTCGACAACGCCACCGCCGAGATGTGCGGCCAGGTCATCTATCCCGCCGCCGTCCTGAAGGGCGAGAAGGAAGAGGCCGCCCAGGCCTTCCTCGACTACCTCCAGACCGCTGACGCCATGGCCGTGTTCGAGAGCGTCGGCTTCAGCGCCGCTAACTAAAATAAAAGCCTAAAAGGCTTTCATTTTAAAGAGCTGCACTACGCTCTGCGCCTTGGCCGCTCACTTCGGTGAGCGGCCTTCGACGCTCGCTGCGTGAGAGGTATTTTTTGCCACGCACATGTCGCGGCAAAAAATTTCAAGATTATTTGCGCCGTGCGCGGCGCAAAGTCTGCGACGCTTTTTGATATCTCTTCCGGAAGAGATATCCCCTTTTGTCCCGTTCCCTGCCGCAGGATGCGGCACAAACTTTCCGCCGCATTTGCGGCGGCGTGGAGATCGCCTGAATCTCCCAAACTCCAGAAAATCGGAGGTCACTTATGGATTGGTACCCCTTATGGAACTCGCTGCGCATTGCGGCGCTCTCCACGGTCGTTATTTTCTTTGCCGGCATTGTTGCCGCCTATTACATCGCGAAACTCCCGCGTTTGGTCAAAGGTGTGCTCGATGTGCTTCTGACGCTGCCGCTCGTGCTGCCGCCGACGGTCGTGGGCTATCTGCTGCTGCGCGTGTTCGGCCCCAAGCGCGTCATCGGCGCGTGGGTGCTCGAAACGTTCGGTGTCAAGATGGTCATGACCTGGTGGTCGGCCATCTTTGCCACGGTGGTCGTCATCTTTCCGCTGATGTACCGCACGGTGCGCGGCGCGTTCGAGTCTTTTGACGAGACGCTGGCCTATTCTGGACAGACGCTGGGCCTGTCGAATACCTACATTTTCTGGCGTATCCGCATGCCGTACTGCCGTCAGGGCGTGCTGGCCGGCACAGTGCTGGCCTTTGCCAGAGCACTTGGCGAATACGGCGCGACAAGCATGATCGCGGGCTACACGCCCGGCAAGACCGCGACGATCTCCACCACGGTCTATCAGCTCTGGCAGACGAACAACGATGTGCTGGCGACGAAGTGGGTCTTGGTCAATATTGCGATCTCCGCCGTCGTGCTGCTGGCGGTCAACATGCTCGAGCGGCGTGACTTTCTCACGGATGCGAGCAAGGCGAGGAGGGCGAGAAGATGAGTTTGTCTGTCGATATTGAAAAAAAGCTTGGCGCGTTTCATCTGCGCTCACAGTTTGAAGCGCCGGACGAGACGATGGCGCTGCTCGGCGCCTCGGGCTGCGGCAAGAGCATGACCCTGAAGTGCATCGCGGGCATCGTGACGCCCGACCGCGGGCGCATCGTGCTCGGCGACCGCGTGCTGTTTGACAGCGAGAAGAAGATCAACCTGCCGCCGCAGCAGCGCAGGGTCGGGTATCTTTTCCAGCAGTACGCGCTGTTCCCGAACATGAGCGTGGAGCAGAATATCCTCTGCGGCATCCGCAGCGGAGATAAGGCGGAAAAGCGCCGCGTGCTGGCAGAAAAGATCCGCATGTTCCGCCTTGAGGGCCTTGAGAAAAAGCATCCCGCGCAGCTCTCCGGCGGTCAGCAGCAGCGAGTGGCGCTCGCGCGCATTTTGTGCTCTGAGCCGGAGGCGATTTTGCTCGACGAGCCGTTCTCCGCGCTGGACAGCTACTTAAAGTGGAATCTTGAGATCGAGCTTGCCGACCTGCTCGCGACGTTCAACGGCCCCATCCTCTGGGTCAGCCACGACCGCGATGAGTGTTACCGCAACTGCCGCAGCGTCTGCGTGATGGAAGACGGCCGGACCGGCGAGGTCACGCCGATGGACGAGATGATCCGCCATCCGGGCAGCGTCAGCGCGGCGCGCCTCGCGGGCTGCAAGAACTTCTTCGCCGCCGAGGCGAGAGACGGCAAAGTCTACCTGCCCGAGTGGAACGTGGCGCTGCCGCTTGCTGGCATGGAAAATACCTTTACGACGATTGGCATTCCAGACAATGCCGTCACCATGAGCGAGAACGGCGCCATGAGCTGCACCGTCTGCCGCGTGATCCTCGGCGTGGAGGAGAACATTCTCCTGCTGCGTCCGGAGGGCAGCGCCGAAGGCGCGCCGATGCTGCGTATCACTGTTGGACATGAAAGTGATCTGCAAGCGGGGGCAGCCGTCCGCGTTGCACTGGACTACAGCAAACTGTTACTCCTGTGAATTGAAAAAGTGAGAGCAGGGCAATACCCAGCTCTCTTTTTCCGTCAAAATATAAATACAATTCGTAATATTCTATCGAAATATAACGAAACACGGCGGTTTTAGGCGTATGCCCAAAACCGCCGTGCCATATTTTCCTTACAGGCGCCCGTAGATGCGGGTCGTCTCGTGGATGGACTTTGCGAGCTTTTTGCTCGCCTCGCCGCTCAGCATGCGCCATTGCCAGTTGCCGCTGCTCGTGCCGGGGGTGTTCATGCGGCAGCCCTTGCCAAGGCCCAGATAGTCCTGCATCTGTGCGACAAATAACCTGCTCTGGCAGCTCATGCCGCCGCGGATGATGCCGGCATTGAAGCCCTCCTCGTCATTGAGACCGAGGTACTTCTTCGCGAACGCGATGTCCGCCTTGTCCGCCTCCGTGCGCCAGAGGGCGAGGGGCGCGTTGTCGTGCGTGCCGGTGTAGCAAATGCTGTTGAAATTGCAGCTGTGCGGCAGATAGTCGCTCGGGTCGCGCGAGTCGAACGCAAACTCGAGGACCTTCATGCCGGGAAGACCGGAATCGGAGAGCAGCTGCACGACCTCGGGCGAGGGATAGCCGAGGTCCTCGGCGATGAAATCGAGGTCGCGGAACCAGCCGGTCAGCACGCCGACGAGCGACATGCCGGGGCCCTTGACCCAGCGGCCGTTTTTGGCGGTCGTCTCGCCGTAGGGAATGGCCCAGTAGCTCTCGAAGCCGCGGAAATGGTCGATGCGGATGACGTCGTAGAGCTTCTGCGCGCCGCCGATGCGGCGGATCCACCAGCCGAAGCCGTCCTTCGCCATGGCCTCGTAGTTGTAGAGCGGGTTGCCCCAGAGCTGTCCGTCCTCGCTGAAGCAGTCAGGCGGGACGCCGGAGACCTCGGTGGGCACGTTGTGCTCGTCGAGCTGGAACATTTCGGGTTCTGCCCACACGTCGGCGGAGTCCATCGCCACATAGATGGGCAGGTCGCCGATGATGCGGATGCCGAGCGAGTGGATGTACGCCTTGAGTGCCTCCCACTGGCGGAAGAAGAGAAACTGAATGTAAGTGAAAAGCTCCACATCCTCGCGCAGCTCGGCGCGGTAGCGCTCGACAACCTCGCCGCTTGTGCGGCAGCGGATGTCCTCATCGTCCCATTCTGTCCAGGACTTCATGCCGAAGTGGCGCTTGAGCGCCATGAAGAGGGCGTAGTTCGGCAGCCAGCGCTCATTTTCCCGCTCAAATGCCGCGACGGCCTCGCAGTCGCGCGTAAAGCCGCGCGTCTTGGCCTTTTCGAGCAGCGTGAAGCGGCTCGCGTAGATTTTGCCGTAGTCGACATAGCGGGGATCGTCGCCCCAGTCGCAGGCGTTGACCTCCGCGCGCGTCAGGAGCTTATCTTTGACGAGCAAGTCCAAGTCGATGAAATACGGGTTACCCGCAAAGGATGAAAAGCTCTGATACGGCGAGTCGCCGTAGCTCGTCGGGCCGAGCGGCAAGAGCTGCCAGTATTTCTGACCCGCGGCGGCGAGAAAGTCGGCAAAGTCATAGGCGGCCTTGCCCATCGTGCCGATGCCGTGGGGCGAGGGAAGGGACGAGATCGGCATCAGAATGCCGGAGGAACGTTCGATCAATGGAACCACTTCTTTCTGGAAAATGAAGGATGAAAGGCGTTAACCCTTTACCGCGCCTGCGGCCACGCCCTTGATGATGTACTTCTGGCACAGCAGGTAGAACACGATGACAGGGATGATGCTCAGCAGGATCAGCGCCATCGTCGCGCCGAGGTCGACGGTGCCGTAGCTGCCCTTGAGGTACTGGATGTGGATGGGGATGGTCATGTACTTCGTGCGGTCGAGCACGAGATAGGGCAGCAGATAGTCGTTCCACACCCACATGATCTCGAGAATGCCGACAGAGATCATCGTGGGCCGCAGCATCGGCAGCACGACGGAGAAGTACGTGCGCAGCGGGCCGCAGCCGTCGATGGCGGCCGCCTCCTCAATTTCAAGCGGGATGGATTTGACAAAGCCGACGAACATGAAAATCGCAAGCCCCGCGCCAAAGCCGAGGTAGATGATGGGGATGGTCCAGGGGGTATTGAGCTTGAGAGTATCGGCCGTCTTCGACAGTGTGAACATCACCATCTGGAACGGCACGACCATCGAAAAGATGCAGAGATAATAGACCATGCGGCAGAATTTGCTGTCCACACGCGCGATGTACCACGCGGCCATCGACGTGCAAAGCAAAATCAGCGCGGTCGAGACGATGGTGATAAATAAGCTGTAGCCGGCGGATTTTAAGAACGGGTAGTTGCCGAACGTCAGACCCTTGATGAAGTTCGCCCAGCCGGCAAAGCTCTCCGCGTTCGGGAGGGCGAACGTGTCGGTCTTGACATAGGTGTTGAGCTTGAAGGAGTTGATGACCACCGTGAGGACCGGCAGCACATAGATGACGCAGATGACGCCGAGCACGATGGAGAGGATCGTCTTGCGGCGGGCTTCTGCGGAAAGAGAGCGCTTGTTCATTACTGCTGCACCTCCTTTTTGCGGTTGGCACTGAGCTGGAGAAGACCGATGGTCGCGACGAGGATGAAGAACAGCACGGCCTTGGCCTGCGCGGTGCCGCGCGAGTTGGCGTTCTGCCCGTAGAACGTGTTGAGAATGTTCAGCGCGAGCATTTCGGTCTCTTTGATCGAGCTGCCGTCGGACAGGATGGTATAGGGCTGCCCGCCCGTGAGGGCGAGGTTCTGGTCGAAGAGCTTGAAGCCATTCGTAAGAGAGAGGAACGTGCAGATGGTGATGGAGGGCATCACATTCGGGATCGTGACCTTCCAAAGCGTCTGCCAGCGGCTCGCGCCGTCGATCTTTGCGGCCTCGAGCATGTCCTCGGGCACGGCCTGCAGGCCCGCGATGTAAATGATCATCATGTAGCCGATCTGCTGCCAGCACATCAGGATGATGAGACCCCAGAAGCCGAGCTTCGTGTTGAGCAGGATCGACGTGCCGTAGCGCGAGAGGATGCCATCGAAGATCATCGACCAGATGTAGCCGAGCACGATGCCGCCGATGAGGTTCGGCATGAAGAACACCGTGCGGTACAGGTTGCTGCCCTTGATGCCCTGCGTAAGCGCGTAGGCCACCGCAAAGGCCAGCACGTTGATGAGCACGAGCGATATGACGGCAAACAGCGCCGTAAACCAGAACGAATGCACAAAGCTCGCATCCTGGAACGCGCGGCGGTAGTTTTCAAGGCCGACAAAATGCGCGTCGCTCGTGACCTTGAATTTGCAGAAGGAGAGATAGATGCCCTTGCAGAACGGATAGACAAAGCCGATGATGAACGCGCAGACCATCGGCCCCATAAAGAGCGGGAACCAGCGGCGGATCGGGCGGCGGATCATCGAGCTGTTGACCGCAGCGTTGCTGTGCTTATGTTTCAATTCGATCAACTCCCAGCCAAAGATAGAATATTGCTTTTGTTTCTGCACGGCGGGCGCTTCATGCGGCGCTCGCCGTGATATGCAGGGAGGGACGGGCGAAATCGCCCGCCCCTCTCATTTGTGCTTTTCAGATGCGCTTGCTTTTTTAAAAGCGGCTTAGCCGTTGGCGGCAGCGTACTGCGTGGCCCAGCCGTCGACAAAAGCGGTCTTGACGAGCTCCCAGTTGGCATCGCTCTGGTCGGCGTCGTACTGGTTCATCGCGGAGACGAGCGCAGCGCGGTAAGCATCAACGTTCGGCTGGAAGTTGGTGACCCAAGGCATGATGTAGTTGCCGTTGGTGGTGTAGTCGTTGGCGTCGGCGAGGAAGCCGTTGGTGGATTCGGCAGCCTGCTTATAGGGCATGGCGGCGAATTCATCGACCAGCATACGGGAGGCCTCGGGATCGGTGACCATCCAGTTCATGAATTCGAGCGTGGCCTGAATGTCTTCCTCGGAAGCCTTGGCGTTGACAGCCCAGCAGTTCTCGGTGCCGCAGTTGAGACCCGCGTTCTCTTCGCCCGCAACACCGCAGTAGAACGGGATCATGGACAGGTTGTCAAGACCGTACTGACCGTCGCCGGTACCGGTGAGCTTGGCCCACTCCCAGGAGCCGTTCTGATAGAACACGGCCTGCTCCTTGCCGAACTCGTCCGCCGCGTCAAAGCCGCCGGCAGCGAGATCAGCAGGGTTCACGGCGCTGTTGTTGATGTACAGATCCCACAGGTTCTTGTAGTTCTGCATGTAGGTACCCTTGATGGAAGACGGGCATTCCTTCCAGGCGTCGGGATCGTCCACGGACTCGTAGTAATACTCGAGGTTCGCGAGGTGGCCGGTGAAGCGCCAGCTGGAATCGTCGCTCATGGAAGAGGAGGTGAAGGCGTCGAAGCCGAGCTCGGAAGCACGAGCGTGGATGTCCTCAGCGACGGCCTTGAGAGTCTCAAAGTTCGTGATGTCGCCAAGCGTGTAGCCAGCCTTTTCGAGCAGATCTTCGTTGACGATGATGCCGTAGCACTCGTAGCAGTAGCCGATGGAGCAGAGCTTGCCGTCGGCGTCATAGAGGTTATAGGCGTCGGTGTTGAGCTCGTTGGCAACGGCGGTGCCGCTCAGGTCATAGCAGTAGTCGCCCCAGGTGCCGACAGCGGCCTGGTTGCCCACGACGAACAGCGTCGGGGGAGCGGACTTGTCCATCTCGGCGGTCAGGGTCTCGTTGTAGGTGCCGGAAGCGGCGGTCACGACGGTGACGGGCACGCCGGTCTTCTCGGTGTACATGGCGGCGACCTTCTGCAGGGCCTCGTCGGCTTCGGGCTTGAAGTTCAGCCAGTAGACGCGGCCGGAGGCAGTATCGCCGTCGCTGTTGTCAGCGGAGTCATCCTTCTTATCGCCGCAGGCGACGAGAGAAAGCGCCATGACAAGAGCAAGGATCATTGCAAGATACTTTTTCATTTCATCAATACTCCTTTTCAAATTTATTTTCACGCGGGTTCCCGCGGGAAAATCGGTGCTTGGGCTGCCGCACGGACGCACCCTCGCGCAGCGCGGTCGGCAGAGTGACGTGGCGATGAACGCCGCGTCCCTCGATGATGTCGAGCAGGATCTCGACGCTCGCCTCTCCCATGGCGGTCATGGGCTGGCAGAGGGTGGTGAGCATGGGATGAATGTATTCCGAGACGCTGATGCCGTCGATGGCGATGACGGAGCAGTCCTCGGGGATGGAGCGGCCGCTTTCGCGCAGGGCGCGCATCGCGCCAATGGCCATGTCGTCCGCAATGGCGAAGACAGCCGTAAAATCGGCGGGGGAGCGCAGACGCTTTTGCATGGCGGCATAGGCGTTGGCAATGGTGAAGTCTTCGGCACAGATCAGGTCCTCCGGATGCTCCGTGAGACCAAAATCGCGCAGCGCGCGCTGATAGCCCAAATAGCGGAGCTGGGAGATCGAGCTGTCGTCGGGATCGGCGGTCAGCACGGCGATGCGGCGGTGACCGTTTTTGTAAAGCTCGCTGACCGCGCGGTAGGCCTCCTGCTCGTCGGCGATGGAGACGGAGGAGTACGACTCCGGCGGAAGCGTGCCGTAGGAGTTGGTGTAGGAGCAGCAGACATAGGGCACGCCGAGAAGCGAAACCTCTTCGGGCGAATAATCGCTGCGCCCGCCGAGGAAGATAATGCCGCGCAGGCGCTTTTCCTTTTCCATCACCGCGCCGCACTGAATCTCGTCGTCGCCCGATGGGATCTGGCGCATGACCATCGTGTAGCCCGAAGCGTCGAGCTTTTGCTCGATGGCGTGAATGATGTCGGTGTAGAAGGGGTTCTGCACACCGCGCACCACAAGGCCGACCGCGTCAGAACGAATTTTGACGAGGTCACGGGCGCTGTTGTTAGGCACATACCGGTGCGCCTCGATGACGGCGCGGACCCGTCTGCGGGAATCCTCACTCACGTCCGGACGGTCGTTGAGCACGCGGGAGACGGTGCTGACGCTCACGTCTGCAAGCTTTGCAATATCCTTGATGGTCATGCCGACGCGCCCCCTGCGATGATTCCGGAAACCTTACCGGTAACGTTTCCAATCCTTGCTTACAGCATAGTCCCCACAGCGGACAAAGTCAAATGAAACTTGCCGTTTGTGGTAAAAATAGGGAAAACACACAAGAAATGTGCACCGATCATTGACAAAACAGCCAAAGGATCAGAGAATAGCTCTCTTAACGTTCAGCTTATGACGTGCCTGTACCGCTTTATGAGCGGCTTATAGCAAAATGCGGGCCAAAATCGGCGTTTCTGTGCAGAAACGAAAAAATTCCCCGTTTTCCGCCGCTATGCGGCAGAAAACGGGGAACGATCTGTGGTTAAAAAAAGCCTTACTTGAGCAGCAGCTCCGCGATCTGGATGGTGTTGGTGGCAGCGCCCTTGCGGACCTGGTCGCCGCAGCACCAGAGGTTCAGACCGCGCTCATCGGTCAGGTCCTCACGAATGCGGCCGACATAGACGATGTCCTGATCGGACGTGTCGAGCGGCATGGGGTAGACCTTGTTCTTGAGGTCGTCGACGAGCTTGCAGCCCGGGGCGTTTGCGATGAGCTCCTTGGCACGCTCGACGCTGATCTTCTCCTTCGTGCGCAGCACGACGGATACGCTGTGGCTGCGGATAACGGGCACGCGCGCGCAGGTGCAGCTGACCTTCATCTCGGGCAGGTGGAGGATCTTGCGGCCCTCGTTCTGCATCTTCATCTCCTCGCTGGTGTAGCCCTCAAAGGCCTCGCCGCCGATCTGGGGGATGATGTTGTACGCGATCTGATACTGGAAGACCTTGGGCTCAAGGTGCTTGCCCTCGGAAAGTGCCTTGACCTCATTGTTGAGTTCGTCGATGCCGCCCTTGCCCGCGCCGCTGACGGCCTGGTAGGAAGAGGCGATGATCGTCTCGATGGGGCTCTCCTTGGCGAGGGCGTTGATGGCGACGAGGGTCACGATGGTGGTGCAGTTGGGGTTCGAGATGATGCCCTTGTGCCACTTCACGTCCTCGGGGTTGATCTCGGGGATGACAAGGGGAACGTTCGGGTCGAGGCGGAACGCGCTCGAATTGTCGACGAACACCGCGCCCGCCTTGACGATCGAGGGAGCAAAACGCTCGGCGATGTCGTTCTCGGCCGCGCCGAGGACGATATCAAGGCCCTCAAACGCGTCGTCAGACGCCTCGACAATGGTGCACTCCTGACCGCGGAACATGATTTTGCTGCCCGCGCTTCTGGCGCTTGCGATGGGACGAAGGGACGCAACGGGGAAGTTGCGCTCTTCGAGAATTTTGATCATTTCCTGACCGACGGCGCCGGTGGCGCCGAGAATACCGACATTGACCTGTTTCATACTACATTCTCCTTCACAAAACTATTGTACAGGACACGGATGGCCTGTTCGAAATCTTTTTCTTCCACGCCCACGATGATGTTGAGCTCTTCGGGGCCCTGCGTGATCATGCGGATGTTCACGCCGTTTTCGCCGAGCTTGGCGAAAATCTTACCGGAAACGCCGGGACGGTACGCCATCTTGCGGCCAACGGCGGCGACGATGGCGATATGCTCCGTTACGGTTATCTTATTCGGCTGCACCTCTTTTTGCAGCTCGCCCAGCATTTCGTAGAGCGAGCGGGACACCTTGTCGGACGAGACGACGAGCGAGACGTTGTCGATGCCGGACGGCAGATACTCGACGTTGACCTCGTGCTTGGCGAGCACGTTGAGAATTTTCAGGAGAGAGCCCGGTTCGCTCGACATGCCGGTCTTGGCGATGGTGATGATGGAAAAGCCCTTCTTGCCGGCGATGCCGGTGATGAAGCCGCCCTCTTCCATCTCGTCGCCGATGGATTCCATAATCATTGTGCCGGGATGGTCGGGCGCGTTGGTATTGCGGATGTTGAGCGGGATGTTTTTCTCGCGCACGGGGAAGATTGTGCCCTCGTGCAGGACCTGCGCGCCGATGTAGCTCAGCTCGCGCAGCTCGCTGTAGGTCACGCGGCGGATGGGCTCGGGATCGTCGACGATGCGCGGGTCGGCCATCAGGATGCCGGAGACGTCCGTCCAGTTCTCATACACGTCCGCGCCGAGCGCCGCTGCCGCGAGCGCGCCGGTGATGTCGCTGCCGCCGCGGGAGAACGTGCGGATGTGCCCGTCGGGCATCACGCCATAGAAACCGGGGATGACGACCTTGCGGTCCTCGGCGAGGGAGCGCAGCGCCGCGTAGGATGCGTCCTGATCGACGGTGCCGTCGAACTTGAACTTGATCCAGCGGGCCGCGTCGACGAACTCATAGCCGAGGTATTCGGCCATCAGCCGTGCGGAGAAGTATTCGCCGCGCGAGGCGAGCTCATCCTGGCTGATGCCATTTTTCATCTTGTCCCACAGCGCGTCGAACTCTTTGTCGAGGCTGATGTGCAGGCCACATTCGGCGATGATCTCGTTGTAGCGGTCGCGGATCATGGCGAAGATGTCCTCGCACGAAACGCCGTATTTGATGTGCGCGGCGCAGAGATAGAGAAGATCGGTGATCTTATGGTCGCCGGAGAAGCGCTTACCCGGCGCGGAGACGATGACCACGCGGCGGGCGGGGTCGGCTTCCACGATGGACTTGACCTTGGCAAACTGGCGGGCGTCGGCGAGCGACGAACCGCCAAATTTCAAAACTTTGAGCATGGAGTTTATTCCTCTTCGGCCGCGTAGCGCGCAAGCAGCGCGTGCGGGTCGTCCTTTCGGTAAGATTCATAGGCGTCGAACGCCTCGCGGGCGCTGCACTCGCGGGTAAAGTATTCGCCCATGCAGCGGAACAGCCACTTGCACTGCGTGCCCGAAAGATGCACGGGGCGGGGGACAAAGGAGTCAGAGTAGAAGCTGCGGCAGCCGCCGGCAATGTCGAGGCAGTCGCGCAGGACGTTCGAGCCGGTGGGATAGCCGCCCGCGCCCGCACCGGAAAAGCTCTGCTTGCCAAAGCGCGCGGCGTAGAGCGTAACGAGGTTGCCGGTGCCGTCGGTGTGCGCTTCGGGCGCGGAGGAGGGGAAAAGCGTCGGGCAGACGAACGCGGCCACGGCACGGCCGTTTTTCTCCGCTCGGGCAATGAGCTTGTAGGTCAGGCCCTCGTCCTTCGCCTTGGCGATGTCGCCCGCGGTGATGGACGAGATACCGACACAGGGGATGTCCTCTTCCCTGATGTTCACGCCGAAGGCAAGGTCGGCGGAGAGAACGATCTTGCGGCGCGCGTCCAGACCCTCGACATCTGCGGTGGGGTCGGCCTCGGCGTAGCCGAGCTCCTGCGCCTTGCGGAGCGCGGGCGCGTAATCCGCGCCGGAATTCGTCATGGCGGAAAGCATGTAATTCGTTGTGCCGTTCAGAATGCCCTCGACAGCCTTGATCTCATCAAGCTCAGACGCGCGGGAGAGAGAGGTGAGCCAGGGAATGCCGCCGCCCGCGGCGGCAGTGCAGCGCAGCGCCACGCCTTTTTCTTTTGCAAGGGAGGTGAGCTCTTCGAAGTGGGCGCACATGAGCTGCTTGTTCGCGGTGACGACGTGCTTGCCCGCACGCATGGCCGCGCAGAGGTAGCTGTACGCCGGCTCGATGCCGCCCATGACTTCCACCACAATATCAATCGAGGGATCGCGCACGATCTCGTCGTAATCGGCGGTCACGGTGCATGTGAGCTCCGGGCGGGGACGGCGGGAGAGAACAGCTGCAACATGCAGATCGGTTCGCCCCTCGCACAGCTTATAAAAATGGGAACCGACGGTGCCGAAGCCCAGCAGCGCAATATTCACGGGGAATGACCTTCTTTCTTTTTTGGATACTCCGTCAAGTGCGGACGAATTTGTGACTTACGCCGAAACTGTCCGCCAAAGAAAAACACTTGACTTTTTGATGGAAACAATATAACATAGCGTTTGTGAAAATACAATAGGGAAAACAAAAAAACTTTTCCCGTGAGATACAGGAGGAAACATCCATGCAGTATCAGAGCACCCGTGACAAAAATTTAAAGGCCAGCAGTGCGCAGGCCATCTTAAACGGCCTTGCCCCCGACGGCGGCCTCTATACGATGCCGTCGTTTGACGAGGTCAAGTTCGACTATACTACTGTATTAAATATGGACACGATGTCCATGTCGACGAAGATATTATCCAAGCTCCTGCCCGACTTTTCGGAAGCGGAGATGGCAAAGCTCGTCCACGACGGCTATACCGGCAAGTTCGAGACCGACCACCTGACCCCGACCGTCCCCGTCGGTGAGGACTTCATCCTCGAGCTTTTCCGCGGGCCGACGAGCGCTTTTAAGGATGTGGCGCTCTCGATGCTGCCGCGCCTGATGACCGCGTCGAAAGAAAAGCTCGGTGTGGACGACGAGATCATGATCCTGACCGCCACGTCCGGCGACACCGGCAAGGCGGCGATGGAGGGCTTCTGCGATGTGCCGGGCACGAAGATCATCGTCTTCTACCCCCACGGCGGCGTGAGCGCCGTGCAGCAGGCGCAGATGGCGACGCAGGCGGGCGAAAACGTCTGCGTGTGCGCGGTACGCGGCAACTTCGACGACGCGCAGACCGGCGTGAAGAAAATCTTCTCCGCCGTCAGCAAGGATCAGCTGCTCAAGGGCAAGGGCGTTCGCCTGTCCTCGGCCAACTCCATCAACATTGGCCGCCTCGCCCCGCAGGTCGTCTATTATTATAGAGCGTACGCCGACCTCGTGCAGGCGGGCCGCATCCAGCCGGGCGAAAAGGTCGACTACGTCGTGCCGACCGGCAACTTCGGCGATATCCTCGCAGGCTACTTTGCCAAGGAGATGGGACTCCCCGTCGGCAAGCTCGTGTGTGCGTCCAACGCCAACAATGTGCTGACCGACTTCCTGCGCACGGGCCGCTATGACCGCCGCCGCCCCTTCTACAAGACCGTGTCCCCCTCGATGGACATTCTCGTCTCCAGTAACTTGGAGCGCCTGCTCTATCTCCTCTCCGGCGACGACAAGCTCATCGCGGATCTGATGAAGCAGCTCAGCGAAAACGGTGAGTACGAGGTGCCCGCGGACATGCTCGAAAAGCTGCACGAGCTCTTCTGGGCAGGCTTCTGCGACGACGAGGGCGCGAAAACCGCCATCGGCAAGGTCTGGAGGGACGACCACTACCTCTGCGACACGCACACGGCGGTCGCCTGGGACGTGGCGCAGCAGTACAAGCAGGCAAACCCCGAGCACAACGCCGTCGTCGTGCTCTCCACTGCCTCTCCTTATAAATTCCCCGCCGCCGTTCTCGAGGGCATCGGCGAAAAGGCCGAGGGCGACGAGTTCGACGTGATGGAGCAGCTCCACAAGGTCACGGGCGTGCCCGTGCCGAAGAATCTTGCCGACCTACGCTCCCGCGCGGTGCGTCACCGCGACGTGATCGACCGCGGCGAGATGCTCGACTACGTGCTCGGCAAGGCCGCGGCGGAAAAGTGATAAAGGAGAATAAACATGTATATTACCTGCCTTGATATGGAGGGCGTGCTCGTCCCCGAAATTTGGATCGAATTTGCCCGCGAGAGCGGCATTCCCGAGCTGACGCGCACCACGCGCGACGAGCCGGACTACGACAAGCTGATGAAATGGCGCCTGGGCGTGCTCCGCGAGCACGGCCTGGGACTCAAGGAAATTCAGGAGACTATCGCGCGCATCGACCCGCTTCCAGGGGCGAAAGAATTCCTCGACAAGCTGAGATCTGAGACGCAGGCCATCATTTTGAGCGACACCTTTGAGGAATTTGCACAACCGCTGATGAAAAAACTCGGCTGGCCGACCATTTTCTGCAACTCTCTCGAGGTGGACGCCGACGGATTCATCAGCGGCATCAAGATGAGATGCGAGCATTCTAAGCTTACGACCGTGCGCGGCCTTCAGTCCATCGGCTTTGAGACCATCGCCAGCGGCGACAGCTACAACGACCTCGAAATGATCGAAGCGTCCAAGGCGGGCTTCCTGTTCCGCACGACGGAAAAGATCAAGCACGACTACCCGCATCTGCCCGCTTTTGAGGGCTACGACGAGCTTTTAGCGGCCATCGAGCAGGTCATCCGCGCATAAGGGAAAAACAAATATCCAGCTTGAATGAAATAATATTCATTTAAAATTTGTTCATTTTGACGATTGACTTTTTTCTCCAAAAAATTATTATAATCAGGCGAAACGCAGGGGAAATTCTCCTGCAAGGCAAACATTTGTGAAAAAATAGGAGGAGAAAAATGTTTAGCTTTCTGATCTGCCTCGCATTGCTGATCGGCGGCTACTTCGTTTACGGTGGCATCGTCGAAAAGACCTTCGGCCCTGACGACCGTGAAACGCCGGCTGTCAAGATCAACGATGGCGTGGACTACATGGTTCTGCCGCAGTGGAAGCTGTTTATGATCCAGCTTCTGAACATCGCGGGTCTCGGCCCTATCTTCGGCGCTTTGAGCGGCGCTCTGTGGGGCCCTGTGGTTTTCCTGTGGATCACTTTCGGTACGATTTTTGCCGGTGCGGTTCACGACTATTTCTCCGGTATGATGAGCGAGCGTAACGAAGGCGCTTCCATCTCCGAGATCTCCGGTATCTACCTCGGCGGCGCGATGAAGAACGTCATGCGCGTGTTCAGCGTGGTGCTGCTCGTCATGGTCGGTACGGTCTTTGCGGTCGGCCCTGCCGGTCTGATCCAGCTGCTGTTCACCAACGGCGGCAGCACCGGCATTGTGGCCAGCAAGCTGTTCTGGCTGGTCCTGATCCTGATCTACTACTTCATCGCAACGTTCCTGTCCATCGACAAGATCATCGGTAAGATTTACCCCCTGTTCGGTATCTGCCTGATCATTATGGCGCTCGGCGTGGCTCTGGGTATCTTCACCAAGGGCTATGAGATCCCCGAGATCTGGAACAACTTCGCCAACCTCCACCCGCAGGGCACTCCGATCTGGAGCTTCATGTTCATCACCGTCGCCTGCGGCGCGATCTCCGGCTTCCATGCCACGCAGAGCCCCCTGATGGCTCGCTGCATGAAGAGCGAGAAGCAGGGTCACTTCGTGTTCTACGGCGCCATGATTTCCGAGGGTATCATTGCGCTGGTGTGGGCCGCTGCCGGATGCGCCCTGTATGAGGTCACCGGTGGCCTGAATACCGGACTGGCCGAGATTCTGGCCAACGGTCAGTCTGCTGCCATTTACGATGTGTGCGTCAAGACCATGGGTAAGGTCGGTGTGGCTCTGGCCATGCTGGGCGTGATTGCCTGCCCCATCACCTCTGGCGATACGGCCTTCCGCAGCGCCCGTCTGGTGCTGGCCGACTGGTTCAAGCTGGACCAGAAGAAGTGGAAGAACCGTCTGCTGCTGTGTGTGCCCGTGCTGGGTGTCGGCGCTATTTTGGGTGTGGGTAATGCTCTGGGCGCCATCAACTATACCATCATCTGGCGTTACTTCAGCTGGACCAACCAGACGCTGGCGATGATCGTGCTGTGGGCTGCCTCCATGTATCTGTTCTACGATAAGAAGAACTACTGGCTGACGGCTGTTCCCGCTACCTTCATGAGCGCCGTGTCTGCCACCTACTTCCTGCTGGGCAACGAGTGTCTGGGTCAACTCATCAACCACAAGGCCGCTGACGGCACCATCATCTACAACACCGCCGTGGCGTATCCCATCGGTATCGCTGTGGCAGCGCTGTTCTTGGGTATCTTCCTGTATACCATCAAAAAGCGCCATACGCAGCCTCACTATGAGACGCTGGGCAAGTAACTTTTCATGCAAAGCAGTGGGGGGCACGCTCTCCCACTGCTTTTCGCACTTTGGAGGGACACACGATGTTTACACCTGTGAAACTGGGCAACACCACTCTGCCGCCGGAGGTGCTGAAGGCAGACAAGAAGTCCTGCAAGCGCTACGGCCCCTGCGGCGTGGGGGAGCAGGCGCTGTATCTCAACAGCTTCTTCATCGACCGGCGGTACTATGTGGCACTGGAGTCCGTGCGCCGTGTCTTTAAGCGGGTGGCCATGAGCAAGGGCGGCTTCACCGGCAAGGGGGCCTTCGGCTCCATCCCCTATCTGGTGGTGGAGCTGGACGACGGCAGCCAGAAGCAGTGCAACTTCAAGCACGAGGAGGACGTGGACCTTCTGCTGGCCCACATGGCACGGGTCTGCCCGGATATCCCCCACAGTGTGGAGGCGGAGCGCCGCCTGCGGGAGAAGGCCGAGCGGGAGGCCAAGCGCTATCTCAAACAGCTGACGCCGCAGGCGCAGGCCGCCCGGGAGACACTGGAGCAGGCCCAGCAGCTGCTGGAGGAGTACCCGGAGCAGACGGCGAAGCTGTCCACGGCGGCTAAGGCCAAGCGGGTCAATGACCGCAGCAATCCCGCCTATCGCTGGGTGGCGCTGGCTATTATTGTGGCGGGCATCGCCGCCGTGGTGTACGGCATTACGGCCCTGATCCGTGGCGAGGATGTGGGCGTGTACTTCGCCCTGTTCGGCCTGGCGGCCATCTTCTTCTTTTCCGGCGCCCATGTGCTGCCTACCGCCAAGAACAACAAGAAAGCCATCGCCCAGGAGTGGGAGCGCTCCATCTCCGACGTGGCTGCCCTGCTGCCGGAGGACTTCCCGGTGCCGGCCCGGTACGCCCACCCTGTGGTGCTGCAGCGGATGATCCGGGTGCTGCGGGAGGGCCGTGCCCAGAGCGTGGGGGAGGCCTTGAACGTCATGAAAAAGGATCTGAAGGCCCTGAACGCCTCCGTGCAGGTAGAGCAGGAGGAGTACGACGAGGTAGTGGCCATCAAGCCCATGTTCCTGCTGTGGGACTACGAATAAAAGACGAAAAAAGGCGGCGTATGCGGCCTTTTTTCATGGCCGGAGCTGCCACCGCAACATGGAGTGAAATTTCGGCTTCTCCTTGCAATCCATGGAAATACGTGGTATCATGAGTAAAAATGCAATGAGTGCCATTTCAGGCGGAGACTTATGCTATTTTCCTGCGTAAGTCTCCCTTTTTATCAAAGGGGTGGCGTTGTGCCGACGGAGGTTGACAGAGCATGGAGGGGCAGACTACACTTTCCAAGCAAGCAAGCAAGCAAGCAAGCAAGCAAGCAAGCAAGCAAGCAAGCAAGTGGAACTATGAGGGCAGCGTTATGACGAAGAAATTCCGGCAGCTGGGGGCCACCATGGGCCTCCTGCTCCTGATGGTCCTGCTGCTGATCTCAGTGTATACCTATGTGCTGTACCAGAATTTCAGCCGCAATATGCTGGAGGCGGTGCTGACCCGTGATACCACCTGCGCCGACGCCATCCACCGGCTGGTGTCCGACGAGCTCACACGGGAGGATTTTGACGACCCCGCCGTCTGGAACGACATGACCTCGCCTCGCTATCTGGAACTGCAAAACCCTCAATCAGCTGCGGGCCCTGAACTCCACCCGGTATCTCTACACCGCCAAGCTGGGGGAGGACGGGCAGCCTGTCTACCTCATCGACGGTCTGGATCAGGGGACGGAGGACTTTGCCTACCCCGGCACCCGCATCGAGGAGGAGATGGCTCCCTATCTCCAGACGGCGCTGTCCGGAGAGACCGTGTATTCTCGTGATGTAGTGGATACCACGTGGGGTCCCATTTTCACGGTCTGCTACCCGGTGAAGGATGAAAATGGCCAGGTCATGGGTGCTCTGTGCGTGGAGATCGGCATGGACACCACCTATCAATTTTTGAAGAGAAGTAGTCAGACTACCGTAAGTGTGGCTCTGACCAGCGGTATGGTGGCAGTGTTGCTGAGCATGAGCATCTACCTGTACCTGCGGTGGCAGCGGATGGCGGAGGCCCGGCAGCAGGTGCTTTTGCCGTGGTAGCCGCCGATGCCGCTAATCAGGCTAAGAGTACCTTCCTCTTCAATATGTCCCACGATATCCGCACCCCCATGAACGCCATCATCGGCTATGCCGATCTGGCGGAGAAGCACCGGCAGGAGCCGGAGCGGCTGCAGGGCTACCTGAAGAACATTCAGGTCAGCGGCGAGAAAATGCTCTCCATCATCGACAACGTGCTGGAGCTCTCCCGCATCGAGAGCGGCAAGGTGACGCTGGAGGAGACGGCGGTGGAGGCCGGCAGCATCTTTGAGTCTTGTGTCGTCATAGTGCAGCCAGAGCTGGAGCGCAAGCACCAGACCATGACAGTGGAGAAGCATACGCCCAATCCCTATCTGTATATGGATACCTCCCGCATTTTGGAGGTGATCCTGAATCTGGTGAGCAACGCCATCAAATATACCGGCGATGGCGGACATATCCGCTGTGCCATCCGCCAGCTGCCCGGCGACCGAGAGGGCTGGTGCGTGCAGGAACTATCCGTGGCGGACAACGGCATCGGCATGAGTGAAGAGTTTCAGCAGCATATTTTTGAAGCCTTTGCCAGAGAGCGCTCCAGCACCGTCAGCGGCGTGGAGGGCTCCGGCTTGGGCATGGGCATCGTGAAGAAGCTGGTGGATCTGATGGATGGCAGCATCGATATCCAGAGCAAGCTGGGGGAGGGCTCCACCTTCACTGTCCACATCCCCTGCCGTCTGGCCCGACAGGAGGATGCCGTGCCCAAGTGTGCCACAGAGCGGGTGGATAAGACCGGCCTTGCCGGGCGGCGTATCCTGCTGGCAGAGGACAACGACCTTAACGCCGAGATTGCCACTGAGCTCATGGGCGAGGAGGGCCTGCTGGTGGATCGGGCGGAAAACGGTACCCGCTGTCTGGAAATGCTGGAGAAGGCTCCGGCGGGGATGTATGACGCCATCCTCATGGATGTGCAGATGCCGGTGTTGGACGGCTACGAGGCCACCCGGAAGATCCGGCGGTTGGGAGACCCGTGGCGGGCCAATATCCCCATTATCGCCATCACGGCCAACGCCTTTGCCGAGGACCGTCAACGGGCGCTGGAGGTAGGCATGGACGATCATGTGGCAAAGCCCATTGATATGGCCAAACTGATCCCGGTGCTGCAAAAGCAGCTACACAAGCACGACGGGGAAGCGGAAGAAAAGCGTTTCTCTCAAAGTGCCCCTTAAAGACGTGTAGTGAGAAGCCCTGAAGAAGTAAAATAATAAAAGAGCCGCACCCGCACTGAAGTGACCCCCAAAAGTTAGACAAAAACAAGAATTAAGCGGCCTGAACGGTCTGAATCCTGTACTGCACAGGACTCAGGCCGTTTAGTTTTAATTTGATTCTGTGGTATTCCCTTTGGCATATAAACACACCCCATTTGTTGGACAGTATACCATACTGTCCAACAAATGGGGTGCAGTTCATAGGTGACGCACCGCTCTTTTTGATTCCTCGAATCAGCCGTCTCTCTCCCCAGGGAGCAGCGCTCTGCGCCGGAGGAAGTGGTAGCCGTATCCCACGGCGTCCGCCAGAAACCAGCCGATAGGGATAGCGGCCCAGATGCCGTTGACGCCCACCGGCCCCGCCAGCGCATAGGCCAGCGCCACACGGGTCCCCCGCTGCCATGGGCAGGGCAAACAGCAGCAGCCCCCGTGTGATGCTGCCACGGGTCATATCACGATACATAGCTTCCTCACAGAAACATATATGATACGACGCATTATACTTCCGCCGCCGGAAAAAGACAAGTCATCCTTCTGCTTGCGCCGGGAGTGGGAGTGTGGTATACTTTATCCTGTACCATTATACGGGCAGGAGGGAAGCTATGGCCGGAAAGAACGAATATACGGTTTTCGACTATCTCCAGTGGAGAGGAGATCTGACGTTGCAGCAGGACCCCTTCAATGAGGTGGACAATCTGGTGCTGTGCATCATCGCCTATATCAACCTTCGGAAGATCGACCGCCTGTGGAGCAAGAACCCCAAGGACGCCATGCCCATCGGGGACGTATGCGCCCGGCTGACGGCGGCGGATGAACAGCTGGGCTTGTCGTCGCTGGACTATATCCCGGTGATGCGGGCGGCGGCGGAGACGGAGCGGTTCCGGGATACCCGGTTGTTCGCCTTTGAGAGCCGCAATGACGAGGCGAAGCAGATGCAGTTTGCCGCCGTGTCCTTCCTGCTGCCGGACGGCAGCGTGTTCATCGCCTATCGGGGGACGGATACCAGTCTGGTGGGCTGGAAGGAGAACTTCAACATGAGCTATCTGGAGACGGTGCCGGCACAGGCCCGTGCCGCGGAGTACGCTCAGGAGGTGATCCGGGCCTGCAAGCACCGTCCCTACCGTATCGGTGGCCACTCCAAGGGCGGGAATCTGGCGGCGTGGGCGGCGGTCCATCTGCCGGAGAAGCTTCAGGGCAAGCGCCTGCTGGCGGCCTATAACAACGACGGGCCGGGCTTCCACGCCGACCTGCTGGATACCCCCGCCTACCGGCGGGTGGAGGATCGGCTCCACACTTATATCCCGGAATCCTCCATCGTGGGGGTGCTGCTGGTTCACGCCGAGGACTACGACGTCATTGACAGCACCAGCCACGCCGCCATGCAGCATGAGGCACTGTCGTGGCAGGTGATGGGGAACCGGTTCGTGCATCTGGGCCAGCGCTCCCAGCTGGGGCAGATGTCCGACGACGTGCTGCGGGAGTGGCTGGACTCCGTGTCTCAGGAGGACCGGGAAGCCTTCTGCGACGCCCTGTACAGCATCCTCTCCATGGGTGGCCGTGCCAAGACCTTCGAGGATCTGCGTAAGGGCGGGTTCTCCGGCTGGGCGGCCCTGTGGAAGGAGTATGCCGGAGCCGACGAAAGAAAGAAGCAGATCCTGACAGAGATATTCGGGCGGCTGGCCATCGACGTGAAGGATGAGCTGATGAAGGCGGCGGGGCAGGGCCTACGATCCGCCGGACACGGCATCCGGACGGTGGGACAGAACCTCATGGGCCGCCGTGAACCGGATAAAACGCAGACAAAATAGATCAAGATAGAACGACCCGTCGGAAGAGACACAAAACCGGGCTTCGGCCCGCAAGAAAGGACAAGAAAGGAACAACGCCATGAAACTGAGCTTTTACGGAGCAGATCAATGTGTCACCGGCAGCTGCCATTGTCTGGAGGGGGGCGGCAAGCACATCCTCATTGACTGCGGCCTGCAGCAGGGCCGGGACGAGATCGATAACGCCAGCCTGCCTTTCCACCCGGGCCAGATCGACTATGTGCTGGTGACTCACGCCCATATCGACCACTCCGGCCGTATCCCCATGCTGATCAAGCAGGGCTTTCAGGGCCGTATCCTCACCACTCGCCTGACGGCGGATCTGCTGGATATCATGTTGCAGGACTCCGCCCATATTCAGGAGAGCGACGCCGAGTATAAAAACCGTAAGAACCAGCGGGCGGGCCGCCCCATGGAGGAGCCGCTGTACACGGTGGAGGATGCCATGCGGGTGCGGGAATTCATGGATACCTGCGAGTACGGCCGACAGATCCACATCTGCGACGGTGTAGACGCCGTGTTCATCGACGCCGGCCACCTACTGGGCTCTGCCAGCATCCGCCTGACCCTCACCGAGGGCGGCGAGACGAGGACCATCGTCTTTTCCGGCGATATCGGCAACGTGGATCAGCCCATCATCCGGAACCCCCAGTTCTTCACCGGGGCAGACTATGTGGTGATGGAGAGCACCTACGGCGACCGCAACCACACGGAGGTGTGGAGCTATACCGACGAGCTGGCCCAGATCATCGACGAGACACTGGGCCGGGGCGGCAACGTGGTGATCCCCGCCTTCGCCGTGGGCCGCACCCAGGAGCTGCTGTACTTTATCCGGGAGATCAAGGATAAGAATCTGGTGAAGTCCGTGAAGGACTTCCCGGTGTATGTGGACAGTCCTCTGGCCAAGCGGGCCACCACCATCTTCTGCGGCGACCTGCGGGGCTATCTGGACGAGGAGGCGCTGGCGCTGGTGCAGGACGGCACCCATATGTTCAACTTCCCCGGCCTGCACTTGACGGAGACGGTGGAGGAGTCCAAGCTGCTGAATATGGACCGCACCCCCAAGGTGATCCTGTCCGCCTCCGGTATGTGCGACGCAGGCCGCATCCGGCACCACCTGAAGTATAACCTGTGGCGGCCGGAGAGCAGTATCGTGTTCGTGGGCTTCCAGTCTCCCGGTACGCTGGGCCGTACCCTGCTGGACGGCGCTCCCAGTGTGAAGCTGTTCGGTGAGGAGGTAGCCGTCCGGGCCAAGGTGGTGAATTTCCAGGGCCTCAGCTCCCATGCCGACCACGACCATCTGGTGAATTGGATCAGCCAGTTCAAGGAGCCCAAGCCCCAGCACGTTTTCGTGGTCCACGGCGACCGGGAGGTGGCGCCGGTGTTTGCTCAGACGGTGACGCAGTTGGGCTTTGCCGCCCACGCCCCCCAGTATACGGAGTCCTATGACCTGCTGACTTGCCGCCAGCTGGAGGCAGGCTACCTGCCGGAGCGGAAGAAGCCTGCTTTCGAGGGCGCACCCCGCACCACGGCGGCCTATCAGCGGCTGGTGCAGCTGGGCGATGCCCTGCTGGGGCTCATTCGCCGCAGCAAGGGCCGGGACAACAAGACGCTGGCGTCCTTTGCCGAGTCGCTGCGTAAGCTGATCGAAAAGTTCGAGTTTTAACGGCCCGCCGATGGCCGGATAGAAGGCAGCGTCCATGCAGATGGAGAGCTTGTCATGGTGCTTGGGCCAGCTGGGGTCGGTGCGCCCGCTGGGCAGCACCCTGCGCTTTCCCAACGGGGAGGAGTGGCACGCCTTCGGCTTTACCACCAACCGCTGGTATCGCCAGATGTTCCTTCTGATCGCCATGCCGCAGACGCTCTCCAGCGAGCCGGTGGTGCTGGTGCTGCCGGATGGCCGCCGCTGGGATCTGACCGCCCCGCTGACGGGCCTCTGCTGAGCCGCATGGCCCCTGCACCACGGTATTCTTCTCTGAATGCATGATTCCCACGGCCGGTTCACAAGCTGGCCGTGGGAATCCGTAATGCCCCGGGTAGTCAATCTCGCAAGGAGTCGCCAAGTCATCCGTCGGAAATAAGAAGAAAATCCCCATATCAAAGGAGGGCCGCTATGCCCGCATTGGAGAAAAATCATATATACCGCAGTACCATCGAGGGCTACTCCAGCGAGGGGCTGGGCGTGGCCCGCATCGACGGGCAGGTGGTGTTCGTCCACGACGCCGTCCGGGGCGAGGACTGCGACATTCTGGTGATGAAGGTGCTGAAAAACGTGGCCTTCGGCAAGCCGGTCCTGCGCCATAGCACCTCCCCCCACAGGCAGGAGCCGGACTGTCCCTACTATGGCCGCTGCGGCGGCTGCGACTTCCGCCATCTGGACTACGCCGAGGAGCTGTGGGCCAAGCGCCAGCGGGTCCAGGATGCCCTGACCCGATTGGGCGGCAGCGACGTGACCGTGGAGGAAATCTTGGGCGCCCCACAGCCCCTGCGCTACCGCAATAAGAGCCAGTACCCGGTGTCCGCCGACGGCAGGGTGGGCTTTTATCGGGCTCGCAGCCATCAGGTGGTGGAGGTGGAGCACTGCCTCCTCCAGAAGCCGCAGGCGGATGCACTGGCGGCGGCCCTGCGGCAGTATCTGGCGCAGTATCATGTGCC
>ENA-OOXF01000327-OOXF01000327.1-human-gut-metagenome-genome-assembly--contig:-NODE-327-length-37503-cov-6.300577_pt1 | contig 37503 bp, 16 predicted proteins | sample MGYA00241586_ERZ501341 | MGnify/ENA primary metagenome ERZ501341 (study PRJEB25962, sample SAMEA2042985) | human gut metagenome | biome: human gut; feature: human-associated habitat; material: faeces... | reverse complement strand
TGACCATGGAAGGCCGCTCAAACCTCAGGTGTTGCAACCACCACTAGAATCTGCCAACTGGCTTGGTTATGGGGTCGCTCTACACTGGCTTCTGCTATGCATTACTTCACCCCTAAACGTTGCGCTACGTCGAATAAAATCATGTATCACGATAAGGCGCAGGTTCAGCGTGCCGCTGATCAAAGCCTAATCGAGCGCGGAGTTGAGCTATGGGTGTACCGTTGCGAATTTTGCGGATGCTGGCATCTCACGCATCGCGATCCGCAATCCAGTTACCGGCATGTACCGCTGAACCAGCAACTCAAGCCACACAGTCGTAAAAAGGGCTACAAGCCACGTAGACGTTAGCGTCAGAAGCTCCACAGGCCTCGCCAACGCCGTGTCTGAGACAGGTTACGGTCCAAACACGTCAGGTCGTAGGCTGCTAAGCGTTCAGGGCGCTCGGACACACTTCGTCCAACACTTACATCACCTTGGTGTTTTCAAGGTTGCGGATAACCCAATCGTTGAAGCGAATTACCGGCTTGCGCAACATAAGTCCCAACAGCAATGAGGGGACAAGGAACAGTGCCAGTTTGCCCATGGAAACCCAGTATTCCATGCCGAATGAGCCTGCCATGGCCGAATGCATCGCATCCACCGCATAGGGGAACAGTAGCCATTTAGAAACGACCTGGAAGAACGTCGGCAGTGTTTCAATGGGGAATGTGCCGCCGGAACCGGCTACCTGCATAACCAGCAGTACTACGGCAATGGCTTTGCCGATATCACCGAACGACAGGGTCAGCGTATACACAATATTCGAGAACACCAGTGCAGACAACCACCCGACCATCAAGAACTGAATCGGATGCTCACACTGCACGCCGAGATAGAACATATCGCCCAGGCACACCAGCGTACCTTGCAGCAAAGCAAGGAAACCGAAAATCATGTATCGGCCGAAATATTCGTGGTGCAAGCGTAAACCGAACTGCCGCGCATTGCCGGGAGCCTCGGCACGCGGCTTCTTCAGCACATCCAACGCGGCGGCCGGTCCGGCAATCCGCCCGGCAATCATGGCCTCGCGAAGACCCACTTCCGAACCGAGCGGCAGATCATTGCCCAACCCTAAGATACGAGCCTTCTCATGGTCGGAAATCGATACTTTCAACATGGCGACCAGAATGATCGCACCGACCCAAATAGACAAAATCGTGTAGAACGGAGCCATCGCGGAACCATAGTTGGCAACGGGATAGAGCGCGATGCGGTCGACCGCTACGGGTGCCGCCAGCATGGAAGCAATGGCATCGGGCTTCGCAGAGGAAATCACAGACAGGTCGATGGTGCCGCCATTGGTGATAGAGGCGAGTTGGGAAGACAAGTTGTCGAGTTTCTTCGCCGAACGGGTCAAAGCGCTAGCTGCGTCAGTCAAGGCCGACTGGATGTCCGTCAGGCTGTCTGAAACGCCGCCAGAAAGACCTGACACGCTGCTTACGGTCGATGCAAGCCCGTCGATTACGGAACTTGCCTGCGTGGTCACTTCGTCCATGGACGAGGTCAGATTGTTCAGTTGCGGTTTCAGCGTGCTCTTGTACGTGTCTGAAGCCTGAGTAATCGATTGTTTGGCGGCAGCGATTTGTGATTTCAGATCTCGACGCGCTGTATCGGCATCGGCAGTACCGTTTGCTATGTGCGTGGCCGCATCGCCCAACGCGGTGGCGGCTTGCTGCATGCTCTGCTGCGCCTTTGTGGCTTGGTCTGCAGCCGCGTTCAGTTGAGCGGCAACGGTATCTCCGCCCACGGGCAGTGAAGCCGCTTGTTTGGCGAGATCTCGTAAAGCGGCGGCATACTTTCCAAAGCTGTCGGCCTGAGCCTCCACTTTGGATTGCATATCGGTTAGCTTGTTTGATATCTGTGAGGATTGTGAGCCCACATCGGCAAAAGCGGCATCGATTTGCTTGGCAATGGTGTCGTAGGATGAACCGGCCTGCTGCAATGCCGTACCGACGCCATCGGTGGCTCCGGACAATGCCTTGTCGAGGCTGGAGACGCCGTTGCGGGTCTGTTTCAACGCCTTTTTGGTTGTGGCCGCAGCTGAGCCTGTTGATCCCAGCAGCTTATCGGTGGAATCAATGATGCTGTTGGCGGCCCCGAGCAGATTGGCATAGGAATCCATCTGCGACGCAGTGCCGGTCAAACGAGACGACATGGTGGCAATATGACTGGAGGCGTTGTTGACGTACTGCTCCATTTGCGGGCTTTGCGCGTAATCGGCCACGTTGGAAACCAAATCCAGCGCCACGCTCGCCAAGGTCTTCACAAATGTCTGGTCGATGGTCGTGGCCACGGTGGTAGCACCCTGGTCGGTGATATGCGGAGCGATCGGATTGATTTTCTCATTGAGATAGTATTCGAGCTTGGCGTGCTTGATCTTCGGTGAAAACAGCGTCATCATATCGGAGCTGAAGCTCTTTGGAATAATCAGCGCGGCATAGTATTCGCCTGAGTTCACGCCATCGATGGCCTTAGCACGATCCACAAACTGCCAGTCAAGGTCATGATTGGCCCTGAGCGTATTGGTCACGGTTTCGCCGACGTTGATGGTGATCGGCATCAGATCGGACTTATAGCCCTTATCCACGTTTGCCACGGCGACCTTCAAGGCCTTGGTGTTGCCGTACGGGTCCCAGCTGGCGGCGATGTTGTACCAGGCGTACAGTGCCGGCACAATCACCAATCCCATAGCCACGATTACGGCGATCACATTGCGGGTGGCTTGGCGCACGTCACGTACGAATATTTTCCAGATAAGCTTCATCGTGCGCCTCCTTGCCCAGACTGCCCAGACTGACCGGACTGCTCGAACTGTGCGGTGTGCGCAGTCGGCTCGGCGGCCTGATCACTGAACGGTGTGAGTCGTTCAGTGGTTTCGCCGATATCCGGATTGCTGCCCATCGCCGCTTCGTGACGTCCGTGGCCGTGGAAACGCCGCCACGCATATCCGTTGAGCATCACATTGCGGAACTCGTCGGCACTCATGGCACTGACGCCAAGCTGCATGGCGTAGGTTTCGCGTGCGTATTCAACCACAATGAGATAGGCGTCGATAAGAATAATCGACAGAATCCAGGAGGTCAGCATGGCGATTTTCTCTTGGGTGACGAACAGCAGCACCAGGAATACGAACGGGAGTACGGTCAGCAATGTCAGACCGGCAACGATCATCTTTGGGTACCGCGCGAAGAACCGGTGCGCGCGATGGGCGATGATATCGCGCAGTTCCTTGCTGTCGGACACCGTGCGGAATACGGAGTTCAAGCTCACCTGTTCGTTCACCATGCTGTTGTGCTCGGTGATCATCAGGTCGGTACCTCCCAAACGATGGTCGAACAGCGCGTTCAGGTTCATCGCATACCGGCGTACGACAAGTCCCACGAAAAGCGCCGCCGGCAGATACCAGAACAGGTGCAGCATGTCGAGCCAGTAATGGTTCGCGTACAGGCCGGCGATCGGGCCGCGCATCGCGTTGATGCCGTAGGTAAAGGGCAGCCATGGGTGCAGTTCGCGGAAGAAGTTCGGCATCATTTCAATCGGATACAGGCCGGAGGCACCGGGTATCTGCACAATGACCAGAATTACGGCGATGGCTTTGCCGATATGGCGGAACGCCACGGCCAGCGCGTAAATAATGTTGATGTAGACGAACGAACAGAAGATTCCGGCCAAGATGAACAGCAGCGGATGCTCGCATTGGATGCCGAGCACCAGATCGCCGATGGTGGCGATGATGGCTTGCAGGAATCCGATGGTGACCAGCAGCAGCCAGCGGCCAAGATATGCTTGCGTAGCGGTGATACGGCGAATGCCCTCGCGGTCGACCTCAAGCTTGTAGATGGCGATTAGCACGAAACCGCCTACCCACAGTGCCAGATTCGTGTAGAACGGGGTGACTGCGGACCCGTAATTGTCGGTGGCATACACGACTTTCGTGGTCAGGGTGACGGGATTGCCCATGAAGTCGCCGAATCCCTTGTCATCCAGATGCAGCGTATCCCGGATTTTCTGGTAAGCGGCGGAACTATCGAGCGTGGCGATATCGGTGCGTACGGTGGCGACATCGCTGGCCACCTGGCGCAGCGAATCCTGCGTGCTGCTGATGGTGGTTTTTGTTTGGTTCAGGGTATCGACAAGCTGGTCGAACAGTCCGTCGGCCTGATCCAAGGTGCCGGATAACGAAGTCAACGTGCCATCCAGTGTGCCATTCAGGGCGGCGAAACTGTTCAATGATGAGGTGAGCGACGGCATTACGGTGCCGGTCAGCGAGCCGCGCGCGGTATTCAGCGCCGCGATGCCGCCGGTGGTGGTGTTGGTCATGGCTCCGGAAAGATTCGTGGTGGCGTCTTTACCGGAGTTGATGAACTGTGTGGTGTCGGTATGGAAGGTGTTGAGCTGTGTCTGCTGTTTGCTGATCAATGAGTCGAGCGCATCGATTTGTTTCCAGATGTTCTGGCCGACCGGGTCGGTGGTGTCTTTGCCGATGCCGGCTTTGGTCAGCGCGTCTTTCAGATCGCTGATTGACGTTTGGGTGGCGTTCAGTGGGGCCGAAAGTGTGTTGGTGATGGTGTCGACGGAGTTCTGCGCGCTGTTGAAGGAACCGGTGATGCTGCCGGCGGCGTTGTTGACGTGGACGGCCAGTCCGGAGAGTTGTGCTGAACTGCTGTCGAGCGCGCCGACCAGTGTGGTGGAGAAGGCTTGTGACCCGGCCTGTGTTTCCGCCAACAGTGTGCCGGACTGGCGGGAGGCATTCTGCGCGGCCGCGACGGTCTGCTTGAGTGAGGCGGTGGTCTGTTTGGCGTCGGCGAGAATCGTGTCTGATTGGGCCAGCGTGTCCTGTAAGTCGGTGAGTGAATCCTGAACGGTGTTCAGCGTGGACATCACCGTATTGAGATCATCGATCGTATCGTGCTGGACTTTGCCGGTGACTTGGTCGAGATCGTCTCCCGCTTCGGAAACGGCCGAGGCAACGGTGGTGGCTACCGTGGTGACGAAGGCGGAGTTGATCTGCTCATCGATGGTGGTGGCGCCGGTGTCGGTGATTTTCGGCGCGATCGCGTTCTTCTTCTCGTTGACGTAATACTTGATTTTCGGCTGTTTGGAGGTTCCGGTCACCGATTCGACCAAGCTGGCGCTGAAATCCTTGGGCAGCACGATGGCTGCATAGTATCCGCCGGTCTCCACGCCGTGGACGGCCTGTTCCTCATTGTCTACGAAGCGCCAGCCGAGTTCGTCGTTCTGCTTGAGTTTCTTGACGACCTGCCGGCCCGCATCGAGATGGCCGACCAGATCGTTGGTGGTGCCTTGGTCTTCATTGGCTACGGCCACTTGCAGATTGCCGGTGGCTGAATAGGGATCCCAGTTGGCGAGAATGTTGAACCATGCGTACAGCGAGGGCAGCATTGCTACGCCGAGCGTCACCACAACGGCAACGGGATTGCGTAAGATACGTCTGCAATCGCGTAGAAAGACTTGCCAAACTGTCCGCATCCAGTCCCTCTTTTCCGGTTCGTAGTCATTGCGGCCACATGCAGTCTATTCCCACCACTGGTGCGAATACTGCTGGTTTGGCGGGTTTTCTTGCAAAACTGGCCGTTGGTTGTCCGCATAATGGGACTGATATGTGAACGTTTGTTGATGGTGCGACACCGGCGGGATGGTTGTGCAATTTTGCCGGTATCCGGTGATGAAATGTTGAGGTGTTGGAACTGAGTCGTCGCAGTGCTGAGACCGAGACGACTCAGTGACGAGCCTATCCGAGGCTATCTCGTTGGTTCTGGTCTCACTGATCCAGACGGAAGCCCTGAGCGGCGGCCTTGTCGAGCAGTGTCTGATGGCTGACATCCTGCCGACTGATCGTGGCGACCTGATCGCTGAAAGCGTCCACCGGACGGTCGGCTTGGCGCAGATCGTAGTACCGGTGAACTTCCTCGTCGAAGGCGGGCAGCTGGTCGAGTACGCCATCGGCGTCAGCCGGGTAGGTGTTCTCGAAGAACTGCATCGTGCGCGGCATGCGCGGCTTGACGGTCGGGTTCTGATCGGGCTTGCCGATGGCCAGACCCAGCACCGGATACGTGTATTCCGGCAGATTCAGCACGTCGATAAGGCCGGGGATGTTGTTGAGCAGAGAGCCGAGAATCACGCAGCCCAGTCCCAGCGAATAGGCGGCGGTCTCCATGGCGTGCAGGGCCAGCACTGCGTCGTTCTGAGCTTGGGTGAAGCGATAGCTGTACTTGAGATGGAATTCGTCGGAAGCGGGATCGATACCCTTGCGTTCGGCGATGCGTGCGTTGCGGTGCTCGTCGATGACGAACACGTACAGCAACGGCGCGGTGGCGATATACGGCTGATGGCCGAATTCGGCGAGCTTGGCTTTGGTGGCCGGGTCGGTGATACGGATGGCGGACCAGTCGTTAAGGAACTGGCTGGACGCGGCATGTTGGGCGACGGTTTCGAGCGTGGCGCGGGTATCGTCGTCGATGGCCTCGTCCTTGAACTTACGGATGGAGCGGCGGCCCAGAAGAGCCTCGATTGTTGCGTTGGTAACCATGGCTTTATTGTCGCACGGCAGACGCCGGACGTCACGGTGGATTACCTCACAGTGAAATGCCGATATTGTGTGGCGGAACTGTGCTGGACTGATGGTTCCTGTCGATTGACTGATGGTTCCTTGACGAAATTCCAGCGATGAGTCATCAGTCAGCCAACAGAAACCATCATCCAACCGGGGGATTAGCGGCTGGGCTTGCGATGGCGGTGGTCGACGAACGCCTTGGAGCCCCGATCCGACAGCTGCGAAACCACTGCGCCGAGTGCGGCCGAAACGGCGGCGAATGCCAGACTCATTGCCAGACTTTGCGGCGCGTCTGCCGCCAGTCCCTTGCGCAGATTGCGTTTGCTTGTGCCCTTGTCCCATATCATCTGGAATGCTTTGCCGGCAACCAAGCCTGCCAGCGCTGGGACTGCCGACTTGATGAGCTTGTCGCCCAGAGAATCAGGGTCGTTGAGCCGGTCCTCGCGCAGCCTGTTGACCTTCTCGTCGATGCGGTGCAGGCTGTCGACCGCGCGGTCGGCGCTGGAGGGGAAGTCGGTGTTCGTTTCGTCGCTCATGACTCTCAGTCTAATAGCATCTCAATCATCTCAGCGCAAAAGATGGGCGTTAATGGTGGAGTCATGAACGAGCGCAGACTAGAGTGGAGGCATGAGCGAACAGAACGTGAACGGCACCGTTGCCGTCGAGAACTCTCGTGGCGGCAACGGATTTTTGGTGTTGCTGCGCCACGGCCAGACCGTGTGGAGCGAATCCGGGCAGCATACCGGGCGCACGAACATCCCGTTGACCGCGGTCGGCGAGCAGCAGGCAGCGGATGCCGGAAGGCGCCTGCGCGAGGCCTTCCCCGAAGGATTCAGCCAGGGCTGTGTGTTTTCCAGTCCGCTGAAGCGGGCGTGCCAAACCGCTGAACTGGCCGGTTTTGCGGACCACGGTGTGTTGGACGGCATCGCTGAATGGGATTACGGCCGAGCCGAGGGGCGTACGCGCCAGCAGGTGAGTGAGGCCAGCGGTTTTGAATGGGATGTGTGGCGTGACGGGCCGCGCTCGCTGACGCCCACGCTGGAGGGCGACTGGGTCGAGACCTTGCCTTCGGGCGAACAGGTGCCGGTCCATGCCGGGCCTGGCGAGACGCTGGAAGAAGCGGCGGCACGCGCCAAGAGCGCCATCGACGAGATTACGCCGCTGCTGAAAGACGGCCATAATGTGCTGTTGGTGGCTCATGCGCACATCCTGCGCATCCTCACCTCGCAATGGCTGGGCGTGGACCCGCATTTCGCACGGTTGCTGCGTTTGGATACGGCGCACTACTCGGTGCTCAGCGTCTATAAGGGAGATAACGTCATCGAACGGTGGAACGCCTAGCCCCGGTTGCGCTGTGATTACGCTGGCCTGCCTGCTGCTGCGGGCGGGCCTTTATTGTTTGTGGCGGGAATTGCGGTATGTCGATAAATGATTTGCAAACGATAGCGTCGGCGTGTTGTTTTTTTTTTGATGGGTATAAGTGGCAATCGATTGCCATGAAAGATATGTTAGCGCTCTCATGATTGCGAACGCTTGCATTGCGATAATGAGGCAAAAATGACTGAATTAATGGGATATTTGTTGACAATGGCCTGAAAATGATGATTTATGACGCGCTGATATTGCTATCGTTTGCAAAAAGAAGCAAACCGTTGCACAATAGTGCATGTCGATAGTCGTAAAGGTGCGTGCTAGCGTACCTGTCCTGACCGGGGACGGCCGGGTCGACGATGAAAGAGAAAGGTTCGATGATGAATCGTACAGTCAAGTCAGCAGTCGCGATGGCGGCTGTCGCTGCGATGTCCCTCGGCGCTTTGGCGGCCTGCGGAAGCTCGACCTCCGGCGATGACGCCAAGGGCAAGGTCTACTACCTGAATTTCAAGCCGGAAGCGGCTGATCAGTGGACCGCTCTGGCCAAGGAATACACCAAGGAAAAGGGCGTTGAGGTCAAGGTGCAGACCGCGGCCTCCGGTACCTACGAGCAGACCCTGAAGTCCGAAATCGCCAAAACCGAAGCCCCGACCTTGTTCCAGGTCAACGGCCCGGTCGGCTACCAGAACTGGAAGAAGTACACCGCCGATATGTCCAATACGGATGTGTACAAGGAGCTCGCCAACCAGGATGTGGCCCTGAAGGATGGCGACAAGGTGGTCGGCGTGCCGTACGTGATGGAAACCTACGGCCTGATCTACAACAAGGACATCCTCAACAAGTACTTCGCGCTGGATGGCGCCAAGGCCACGTCCATGGACGAAATCGACAACTTCGACACCCTGAAGGCCGTGGCCGACGACATGCAGGCCCGCAAGGACGAGCTCGGCATCAAGGGCGCGTTCACCTCCGCCGGCTTCGACTCCAGCTCCGACTGGCGCTTCAAGACCCACCTGGCCAATCTGCCGCTTTACTACGAGTTCAAGGATGACAACGTCACCGAGCAGCCGGCCAAGATCAAGGGCACCTACCTGCCGAACTACAAGAAGATCTTCGACCTGTACATCGCCGACTCCACCACCGACCCCACCCAGCTGAGCGCCAAGACCGGAGATGATGCGAACTCCGAGTTCGCGCTCGGCGAGGCCGCCTTCTACCAGAACGGTACCTGGGCCTGGACCGACCTGCAGAAGGCCGGCATGAAGGCCGAATCCGTGGGCATGATGCCAATCTACACCGGTGTCAAGGGTGAAGAGAAGCAGGGCTTGGCCACTGGTTCCGAGAACTACTGGTGCATCAACGACAAGGCCTCCGGCGCCGACAAGAAGGCCACCGAGGACTTCCTGTCTTGGGTGATCACCTCCGACACCGGCAAGAAGGCCATCTCTCAGGACATGGGCTTCACCACCCCGTTCAAGACCTTCGATGATGTCAAGTTTGACAACCCGCTGACTGAAGCCGCTGTTGAGGATCAGAAGTCCGGCAAGACCCAGGTTTCTTGGAACTTCACCATGATGCCGTCCGAAGAGTGGAAGAACAAGGTCGGCCAGGCACTGCTCGAGTACGCGCAGGGCACCGGCAAGTGGGATGCCGTCAAGACCGCCTTCGTGGACGGTTGGGCTTCCGAATACGAGGCTTCGCACTGAGTCTCATAGAGTCCCATAGCCGATAAGCAACAATCCGCGGCGCCCCTGCCATTTCCTTCTCCGGGGGCGCCGCTTTGTATTGCTGAGTCTCGCACAAAATCGTCCGCCGCAGAAAAGTGTGAGGCACGCACCCGCTCAATCGCACGCTGTGGGGCCATGAATCGGCGATTTTTCGCCATTCTCCACAATGTGCGATTGAGCGTTATTGTGCGGTTGCCTCACACTTTTTCTATGGTGGGCTTTGTTGTGTGAGCCTACTTAACGCGGGAGGTGGAGGAGCGGACCTTCAGCTGGGCCGGGAACACGATGTAGGGTTGCTCAATCGGCTTTTCGTCAATGAGATCGAGCGTCATGCGGGCTGCCACGCGGGCCATTTCCACCGGATCCTGGCGGATGGTGGTCAGGCCGATATCGCCGGTGTAGAAACTATCGTCGTAGCCGATCAACGAGACGTCGCCGGGCACGGAGAATCCATTGCGCTCCAGCTGGAACATAAGCGGCAAAGCAATGCCATCCTCTTGGCATGCGATGGCGGTGGGCATCTCGTCTTGGCTTATGAGTTGGTTGACCACGTCGCTGATTTCATAACGTCCATCGTCATCGACCTTGCAGACGATAACCTGCGGCTCGATGCCTTCCCTGCGGCAGCAGGCGGTGAATGAGTCGAATCGGCTTTGCACGGAGAAGCTCAGCGACACCTCGCGATTGGTGCTGATGTAGGTGATGCGGCGATGTCCGAGATTGATAAGATGGCGGGCGGCCAGCGTGGAGCCCTGCACATCGTCGATATTGACGGCGGCGGTAAAGCCGCGGGCTTCGGGTTCGACTGAATTGATGCCGACGATCGGCACGCCGACCGAAGCCAGTTGCGCGATTTCGTTGTTGTCGATATCGAAAGACGCCACAATCACGGCATCGGCGTTACGGCGTACCGGCAACATCTCGAAGAATTCCTTGCGCTCCTCGATGCTGGAAATCTGGAATACCGAAATATCGTAGCCCTGCGTGTGCAGCACCTCGTTGAGCCCCTCGATGACCGAGGCGGTGAACCACAGGCGGATATGGCCGCTCATCAGTACTGCGATGCGCAGGGAGCGGCCGGATTTCAGGGCCGCAGCCGAGCGGGAGAGTGAGAAATTGAGTTTGTCGGCGATGGCGAGCACGCGCTCGCGGGTCTTGGCCGACACCAGATCCGGCCTGGTGAAGGAACGTGAGACGGTGGAGATGGAGACGCCGGCCTCGCGGGCGACATCCTGAATGCTCGTAGCCATTGCAGCCCCCTTGCGTTGAATGGAAAATCGCAATACACATGCACAACTGACTCCAGTGTACATGCTGATTGATTGATCTGCGGTGATGACAACGATTGTATTACAAACGTTTGCAAAGTGTCTATGTCGGCGTTAGATTGGCTTTATATAGCCATTATCTTAGGTGAAAGAAGATTGCTGGAGCCGGAGTGTGCTCGAACTTGAAACGCCTAAAATGACAACGTTTGACATATAATGATTCGACGTTTACTATGAACATAGGCTTGAACGAGAACAGGCCGTGCATGCGGTTCTCGATCGGCAAGCTCGCATTGAGTTGAACTCCGCAGCCGGCGCACGATGCAGTGTCACAACGCAGCGGACTCAAGGAGGAGGAAAAGTCATGATCAGCATGGCTGGCAAGGCGATACGCAGATGGTGGGCGCTGTTCGCGCTCCCCACATTCGCCGCATTCATCATCGGGTTCCTGGTGCCCTTCATCATGGGCGTCTACTTAAGCTTCTGCGAATTCACCACCGTTACCGACGGTGAATGGGTGGGGCTTAAGAACTATGGCAAAGCGTTGAAAGACAAGGAATTCCTGCACGCGCTCGGCTTCTCCACCGCGTTCACCATCGTGACCACCATCGTGATCAACGTGATCGCCTTCGCCATCGCCTACATGCTGACCAAGGCGATCAAGGGCTCCACGCTGTTCCGCTCGGTATTCTTCATGCCGAACCTTATCGGCGGCATCATCCTGGGCTACATCTGGCTGCTGCTCCTGAACGGCGTACTAGCCCACTGGGGCCGCGCCCTGACCTATAAGGCGTCCTACGGGTTCTGGGGCTTGGTCATCCTGGTGTGCTGGCAGCAGATCGGCTACATGATGATCATCTACATCGCCGGCCTGCAAGCCCTGCCCACCGATGTGCTGGAGGCCGCGGCCGTGGACGGCGCCAACGGACGGCAGACCATGTTCCGCATCATCATCCCGCTGATGATGCCGTCCATCACCGTGTGCTCCTTCCTGACCGTGACCAACGGTTTCAAGCTCTACGATCAGAACCTCGCATTGACCAACGGTGCGCCGAGCAACATGTCTGAAGGTCTGGCGCTGAACATCACCCGCACCTTCTACGGCCGTATGGGCTGGGAAGGCGTCGGCCAGGCGAAGGCCGTGCTGTTCTTCATCCTGGTCGCGGTCATCGCCCTGATTCAGAACAAGCTCACCACGAGCAAGGAGGTGGCAGCCTGATGAACGAGAACAAGCCTGTGAAGCATGGCGCATTATGGACCGTGCTGTTTGCCGTTGTCTCCCTGTTCTGGATTTTCCCGATCGTCCTGGTGCTGATCAACTCCTTCAAGCAGAAGGCGTACATCTCCAAGAACGCGTTCTCCCTGCCTGCCGGCAAGGCGTTCGTGGGACTTGAGAACTATGTGCGCGGCATCGAGACCACGCAGTTCTTCGCCTCCTTCGGCTGGACGTTGCTTATCACCGTCGGCTCGGTGGTGCTGATTCTGGTGTGCACCTCGATGTGCGCATGGTGGATCGTGCGCGTGAACAACTGGGCTGCGAAGCTGCTCTACACCCTGTTCCTGTTCAATATGATCGTGCCGTTCCAGATGGTGATGTTCACCCTCTCCAAGATCGCCGACATGCTGAAGCTCAATACCCCGTGGGGCCTGTGCATCGTGTACCTCGGTTTCGGTGCCGGTCTGGCCGTGTTCATCTTCACTGGCGTGATCAAGGGCATCCCGCAGGAGCTTGAGGAGTCCGCCATGATCGACGGCGCGTCAGTGCCGCGCATCTTCTTCCAGATCGTGGTGCCGATTATGAAGCCGTCGATCGTCTCGGTGGCCATCCTCGAAGCCATGTGGATCTGGAACGACTACCTGCTGCCGTACCTGACGCTCGACCTCGGCAAGTACAAGACCGTCTCGGTCGCCGTGCAATACCTCAAGGGCGGCTACGGTTCCGTGGATATGGGCGCCATGATGGCCTGCCTGGTGCTGGCCATCATCCCCATCATCGTCTTCTACTTGGTATGCCAGAAGTATATAGTCTCTGGTGTCATGGCGGGCGCGGTCAAGGGTTGAGCCCGACAATTTGGCTCCCCTCCCTGAGGGGAGCCAAAAGCTGTACAAGGAGTAGTTGATGAACTGGCTGGCACCGGACTCGAAATTCATGCGCGCGTGGAGCAATCTTGTTGACGGCGTATGGATCAACATTCTGATGCTGGTCACTTCGATTCCGATCATCACCATCGGTGCGGCCCTGACTGCCGGCCATGATGCTTGCCGCCGCTCCATCGAGGGCGAGGGCAAAGGCGTAACCTCCAACTACTTCAAGTCATTCAAAACCAACTTCATCAAAGCCACACTGCTGTGGCTGCCGTTCTTGGTGGCGCTGATTGCACTGGTCTGGTCATGGATCGTCCTGCAGATCACGCCGCTGCTCATCATCAAATTCGCGCTGACCATCCTCTGGCTTATCGGTTTCGAATGGGTGTTCGCGCTTCAGGCACGCTTCGAGAACACCGTGGCCGGCACCTTGAAGAACGCCTTCATCTTCGGCATCTCCCACATCGCGATGACCGTGGCCCTGGTCATCGTGGATGCCGTGTTCGTGGCACTGCTGGCGGCCAGCTGGTTCCACATGCCCGGTGGACTGTTCCTGCTGGTGATCCTTGGTTACGGCACCATGCTGATGCTCCATATCCCCGTCGCCGAGCGTGTCTTCAAGCCATATCTCATTGACTAGGCGGGTTCTCACGAATATGCGGCGATCTTCGAGGTCTGAGCGCTCTCTGTCCACGCAAGCGCGGTAAAGATAACAAATTAATAACAGTTTGGGGCGGCTGGCGGAGCGGGGTGCCGATTGAGGGGGTATTAGTGATTGGCTTGGAAGGGGGCTTTTGACATACGGGGGGTGTTCGGACTGGGCGGTTGCCCCCGTAAGTGCTTATATACATAAGGAATCTGGCACACTGAGTCTCAGTGCCGTAATGGTATCATCGCAAATAATGTTTGCGTTCACGTAGAGGCGAACGAGACACCCGACAAGTGGGTCGAGGCAAAGGACAAGGAGAGATGCGGTGAAGCATTGGAAGAAGATGGCAGCATCGTTGATTGCAATATCAACGATGGTGGCAGTAGTTCCGACGACGTATGCCATGGAATCGGAAGATTCCCAACCACAGACAACCGATACCGCGGCAGTGCAGACTACTAAGGCTGCTGAACCGACGCTGCTCGCCAGCTGGGACTTCACGGGCAAAAACGGCACCACGAACAGCGCGATTGCCGATTCGACCGGCAAGTACAACCTGACGCTGAAGGACGGCGCCAAGATCGAACAGTACGGTGACCGCAGCAACAACGAGGCGCTCTCACTGCGCGGCGATGGCCAGTACGCCCAGATCGATGACCAGCTGTTCAAGGATGCGGGCGACTCCTTCACTCTGGAGTTCGCGTCCAAGACTCGTCACGACGACAGCGGCAAGTTCTTCTCGTTCATCGTCGGCAAGGACGGCTCGAACGACGCCAACACCACCGATCAGGCCAACGCCAACAAGTACCTGATGTTCTACAACAGCAAGACCGCCATCAAGGGCGTTATCTCCAACAACAACTGGGGTAACGAACAGGGATCCAAGGTCACCGTTTCCGGCAACGACAACAGCTGGGCCGATTACAAGATTGTCGTGGACGGCACCAACCTTGCCGTGTTCCGCAACAATGCCCTGATCATTTTCAAGGCCAACACCGGCATCAAGATGAGCGATCTCGGTGCGACCACCGCCTACATCGGCAAGTCGTTCTACTCCGTCGATGAGTACTGGAATGGTGCAATGGATGATATCAAGGTCTACAGGGGCGCTGACCTGACCATGCCGACCGCCGTTGCGATTTCCGGTACCGGTGTGGTGAACAACAAGCTCACCCTGATTGAGAAGGACTCCACCAAGCTCACCGCCACCGTCACCCCGGACGACGCCGTGAGCAAGAACGTCACCTGGTCCTCCTCCGATGAGTCCGTGGCCAAGGTCGCCGCAGACGGTACTGTAACCGGCGTTAAGGCTGGTACTGCCACCATCACCGCCACCACTGAGCTGGGTGGTGTGAAGGCCGAACTGCCCGTCACCGTTGAGCCGATGAACGCCAAGAACGCTGCCGAAGCCGACCTCAACGCCGCGATTTCCGCGCTGAAGACCACCACCACCGAGAACCTGCCGCTAGTTGCCGAAGGCACCAAGAATGGTTCTGCGATTACGTGGAAGTCCTCTGATGAAAAGCTCATTACCGGCACTGACGCCAAGTACGAGGCTCCGAAGAACGGTATGGCCGATCCGTATAAGGGTGCCGGCGTGGTGACTCGCCCGGCTTACGGCGACGGTGATTCCAAGCCTGTCACACTGACCGCCACTGCCTCCTACAACGGTGGCGAGGTCGTGACCAAGACCGTGGAAGTCACTGTCAAGGAGCAAACCCGCTCCGTTCCGGACGGCGCTTATGCGGCCGTGACCTTCCTTTCCGATGAGGCCACCACCAACGGCAAGATCGGTGAGGCGCTGTACGAGTCCGCCACCGACGGCAACAACTTCTTCTCGTTCAGCGAGATTAACAGCGGCAACCCGGTTATCGTCTCCAACACCGATACCAAGGGCCTGCGTGACCCGTATGTGCTCAAGTCCAAGGATGGCGACAAGTTCTACATGATCGCCACCGACCTCAAGGTCTCCTCGCAGGGCTGGGGCCAGAACCAGCAGTATGGCTCTCTGAAGCTTGAAGCATGGGAGTCCACCGATATGGTGAACTGGACTCGCACCAACGCCGAGGACGGCGACACCGGTATCAAGGTCAACGCCGACAACATGGGCATGACTTGGGCACCGGAAGCTTTCTGGGATGACGCGCTGAACTCCTATGTGGTGTTCTGGTCCTCGCGTGAATACACCGATGACACCCGTGCCACCGCAGTGAAAAGCTCGAAGACCAACGGCGCATACAACATCCTTGTGATGGCCACCACCCGCGACTTCAAGACGTTCACTCCGGCCGAGAAGTGGCAGGATACCCAGTACTCCCGCATTGATTCCACCGTGTTCAAGATTGGCGATATGTACTATCGCCTGACCAAGAACGAGGAAAGCGGCAAGGCCGGCGATTACATCACCAACGGCAAGTCCACGTTCCTTGAGCGTTCCCAGTGCCTGACTTGCACCACCGCCGCCGCTGATCCGAACGCCGATACGACCAAGACCTGGCAGCTCGTTGACCAGAACATCCTGCCGTTCGAAGGCCCGGAGTCCATCAAACTCAATGCTGGCGACCCGAACCAGAATGAGGCTGGCGATGCGATGATCATCATGGCCGACTCCGGCGGATACAAGCCGTACATGACCTCCGAGTCCGCCATCGCGGCGTCCAGCTGGACCAACCGTCTGTCCTCCACCGACGGCTGGGGTACCGAGAAGCAGTGGGGGCCGAATGTCACGGGTAAGGTGACCCCGACCAACATGCCGACCCCGACCCGTCACGGCGCGTTCGTGAACGTGTCCGCTGCCATCGCGGAGAACATGCACAAGTGGAATACCTCCACCCCGACCACGCTGCCCGCTGTTGACTCCGCTACCAAGGCCGAGTACAACGCCGAAACCCGCGAACTCACCGCCACGGTGACCGCCGCTGACAAGGGCACGCTCGCCGGCTCGGTGAAATTCTCTGCTGGCGACTGGTCCAAGACCGTGAAGCTCGACGCCGAAGGCAAGGCCACGGTGACTCTCCCGGTCACCATCTCTGGCACTGTTGCGGTCGCCTACGACGGCTACACCGATGGCTTGGTAAACCCCTCCTCGACCGAGGTGGCCGGCATCGAGCAGGGCAAGGTCGATTTGGCTGAGCTCAACAAGCAGATCGCCGCTGCCGAAGCGCTCAAGGAATCCGATTACACGGCTGATTCCTGGGCTGCGCTCGCCAAGGCACTGCAGGCCGCCAAGGCTGCGCTCGCTTCCTCCGACCAGGCTGTGGTTGACAAGGCCGCCGCTGATCTGAGCGCCGCCATCGCAGCATTGCAGAAGGCGGAAACGCCCACCAAGCCGGATACCGGCGATGGTGACAACAAGGGGGATAACGCAGGCGACAAGACCGACAACAAGACCGATGACACCAAGTCTGACGGCAAGTTGCCGGCCACCGGTGCCTCCGTATATGGCGTGAGCGGTGCCATGGTGCTGCTCGCCGCTGCCGGCACTGCGCTGTCCATCTGGCGCAAGCGCCGCGCATAACTGAGTAGCTGCTCACTGCAACGCACAGAAAATCGCACAGTATATGTGTGATTTTCTGTGCCTGTTAATGTATAACAGCACATGCGTCTTTTTTTTATTGCATTGGTGTGGTCATGCTAAATGTATGTGCTGTAGAACCTGTGTACCGTACCAGTGAACGCTAACGCTAAACTTATAAGTGCTTACATTTGGGCGTGCTATAGCGCATCGATGTTGTCCCCGGAAAACGGTGTTGTTCGTAGGGGCGGATTGGTGGGCAAGCGCAGTCAAATGTAATGCGAATCAGCAAACGAGGAAGTGCTGATTCGTACAAGGAGACGCAAAAGTGGCCGATAAAGGAGTGGCCAAGCGCCATAGCGATAACAATTTGATAGCAATCTAGCAAGGATGCGAGGAAGGAAACTCGATGAGGAGAGTTACTCGATTGGCGGCCTGCTTGGCTGCGGTATCAACGCTGAGCGTGGGACTGGTTACGCCGGTCACCGCGTTGGCTGACGATACGACACCTCAGGTGCAGCAATCCGTTCAGACGAGCGATGCTCAGGCTGCTGCGGCTGTAGACCCGCTTGCCGGCTTCGATTTCAATAGCGACCCGGACGATGGTGCATTCGCCAGTGCTCAGGGTGACGCTAAGGCCACCGTACAAGGCACGGCGAATCTCATCAACGGAAAAGATGACGACAACGGCAAGGCCGCCCAGCTCGGCAGCGGTTTCTGGCTGAACGTGACCAAGTCCGATGGCAGTGCACTGCTCAACGGTCTTGATGATGTGACGATCAGCTATGACAGTAAGGCGGCTGCGACCGGTGGCCAGTGGACTGTGTTTGCCGCGCCGACCGCCGGTGCGGTGAACGGCAGCGCCCCCACCTACGTCGGTGTGCTCGACCGCACCGACAAGACCCGCGTGGAACGCTATCTCAACGGCCGCGCATCCGACATCGCCACCATCGACAAGAACACCGGTACGAAGGATGCTTGGAAGCATGTCGATCTCGTCATCTCCGGCAAGACCGCGAAGCTCTATGTCGATAAGAAGTTCGTGGCGAGCAACGTGAACGGCGAGGATCTCAAGAGCATTCTTGGCGGCTCAGGTGGCGTGCTGCAAATCGGCAAAGGCAACTGGGGCAACGGTGAATACTTCACCGGTTTGCTCGACAATCTCACGATTTATGGCTCCGCACTTTCCGCGGCCGATCTCGGCATCGCATCGCCTACTGCAATCGAGATCTCCGGTTCCAATGTGAAGGACGGCAAGCTGAGTCTCAAGGAAGGCAACTCCGCATCCCTGTCCGCAACCGTCACCCCTGAAGGCGCTGAGCCTACGGTGACGTGGGAATCCAACAATCCTGCTGTGGCTACTGTGGATGCCAACGGCAAGGTCACCGGCGTGAAGGCCGGCACCGCCACCATTACAGCGGCTTCCGAAGCTGACGCCGCCAAGACCGCCGAGCTCAAGGTCACCGTCACCGAGGTCAAGGCCGATGACGCCTACGGCTACGTGATGGTCCACTTCATCGAAAACAACAAGGGCTACGCCGAGAAGATCTACCTCGACATCTCGCGCGGCGATGACGCCACCCAGTGGGACACGCTCAACGGCGGCGAGCCGATTCTGGTGAGTAACGAATCCACCACCGGCGTGCGCGATCCGTTCATCGCCTACAACCCCGAGTCGAAGACCTACTACGTGCTGGCCACCGATTTGCGTGTGTTCGGCAGCGATAATGCCGGTTGGGGCACGTGGGCTACAGGTTACAGCACCAAGTTGCATGTGTGGTCGTCCAAAGATCTCATTCACTTCAACGACATGACGGAACTGGAGACCGCCACCGCCGACAAGTACACTGCCAATCCGAACAAGAGCCAGACGCTCACCGATTCCGTGACCGGCAATACCATCTCCGAGATCGGCATGGCATGGGCTCCTGAGGCTACGTGGGTGCCGAACTTCTATGATCTCAACGACGACGGCCAGCTCAACGGTTCCGATAAGGACAACCCGAAGAACCAGCAGGGCGGCGCATTCGTTGTGTATTGGTCTGTCTCCGCCAAATACGATGGCGAGAACAGTCAGCCCGGCAAGAAGGTGACTCACGTGCTGTGGGCCGCCACCAAGGACTTCACCAACGAGACTTACATGTTTGGCGGCGTCTTCGTGCCTAACAGCAAGTACAACCGTGGCAACACCATCGACACCACGATGCTGCAGAACGGTTCCCGCACATACCGCACCACCGGCTCCGGCGTGATCTTCATGGAATACACCGATCGTGCCGATTGGTGGCGTGCCAACGACCAGGGCCAGTACGCGACCGACCCGGCCAAGGGCTGGGTGTTGCGCCAGACCAACATCGGACACACGCTCGGCAGCGCGCAGGAAGGTGCCAACGGTTTCAAGGTCAACGGTGAAAACAAGTGGTACATGTTCGTTGACAACTATGGATCTGTCGCCTCCGGTGCCCGCTACGGCTACAACCTACTCGAAGCCGACAACCTCGATTCCGAGAATCCGTGGAGCGTCCTGAAGGCCGACGACTACTTCCTCACCGCCAACACCAAGCACGGTGGCGTGGTCTCGCTCACCAAGGCCCAGTACGACGCGATCCGCGCGGCTGACGCCAAGGCTTCCGACAACGCCGACCTGAAGGCCGAGGATGTGACGGTGGATAAGGGTGCTGCCGATACGGACATCACTGCCAAGCTGCCGAAGACGCAGCAGGTCACTCTTGCCAACGGTTACGGCACTGCCAAGCGCGACGTGACGTGGGACGTTTCCAACGTCGACGCCTCCAAGCCCGGCGAGTACGCCGTCACCGGCACGGTCGACACCATCGGCGCGAACAAGAACCACTGGAAGTGGACGAACGCCGCCGGCGAGTCGAAGACCGACGAGGACGACCTCATCAACACCGGTGCGAACGCGAACAACAACTGGAAGCAGACCGGTGGTTTTGTCGACAACGAAACCGCCAACAAGAACCGCACGCTATACAGCTCCACCGCCATCACTGTGACCGCCAAGGTGACCGTGACCGGCGAAACCGAGCCGACCGACCCGGATTTGCTCGCCGACTTCACTTTCGAGAACGCCGGCGAGCCCTTCGACGGCGGCAATGCGACGGGTGCCACTCAGGGCACCGCCACGCTCGCCGACGGCAAGGATGGCAAGGCCGCGAAGCTCAGCAAGAACTTCTGGCTCAACGTCACCGCCAAGAACGGCGACGCTCTGCTCAAGGGCAAGAACGACGTGACCATCAGCTACGATGTCAAGCCCGACGCCTCCGGCAACACCGGCTGGACCTTCTTCGCCGCCTCCAACGCCACCAAGCAAGAGTACGGCCAGGAGCACTACGTCGGCGTGCTCGACAAGACCACCGGTATTACCGTCGAACGCTACAACAACAACGATGGCAAGCGCGATTCCTCCGGCAACGTCTCCTATACCAAGACGAACGCCGACTGGAAGCACGTCGATATCGTGATTTCCGGCGCAACCGCCAAGCTGTACATCGACTCCAAGCTGGTAGCCGTGAACAACAACGGCCAGAAGCTCGCCGACATCCTCGGTGCTGATGGCGGCGTGCTGCAGATCGGCAAGGCCAACTGGAGCAACGGCGAGTACTTCTCCGGTCTGCTCGACAACTTCAAGATCTGGGGCAAGGCCCTGAGCGACGACGAGCTTGGCGTGGAAAGCGCGAAGACCGACTACGCCGCCGCGCTCGCCATCCCGGCGCAAATCACCGGCGACCTGCCGAGCACTGTGCTGGGCAAGACGGTTACTTGGTCCGCGACCGGCGACGGTGCGAAGCTCGTAGCCGCAGACGGCAAGGTCACGCAGCCGAAGTCCGGCGAGAAGGCCGTGAAGGTCAAGCTCACCGCCACCATCGACGGCGTGGATAAGGCCATCACCGCCGAATCCGAAATCCTCAACAACGGCGGCGAAATCGCTTCCTACGTCAAGGATGTCGATCGCTCCGACCAGAACGGTGCCAAGTACGACCCGCTCGCCTACAACGACGATCGTCGCGCCGACTCGCTGTACGTGGCCGCCAAGGCCGCCGATGGCAGCAAATGGGAGACCCTGAACCGTTCGCAGTCGATTCTGTCGGTCAAGTGGGACGGCTCGCAGTCTGCCAAGCCGAATGCGCAGATGGGCTCGCCCGCTTTCTTCCGTGCGGAGGACGGTACCCTTGGTGTGGTTTCCTCGCAGAACAACGCCACCGGTGCGATTTACGTGTGGGATGGCAAGGGCGACGGTGCCACGTTCACCAACGAGCGCGCCATCACCGTGACCGACAGCTCCATGGTCACCAACCCGCGCATCGTCTATGATGCCGCCTCCAAGGGCTACAAGGTCTTCTGGACCGATGGCCTGAGCGGCGAAGGCCGTATGGCCACGCTCTCCGACCTGACTGCCAAGGCAACGGTCGGCGAGACGCTCAAGGCCGACGCGGTTGCGATGGGTGTGGGCGACGTGACCGAAGGTCTGCCCGCATGGGCCGGCGAAGGCCAGACCCGCGCATTCGCTGTGAGCTCCTCTGAATTCGATGCGTTCTACAAGAACTATGTCGATCTGCAGAACACCGGCGTTAAAGCTCTGGGCGGCGCAACCGTGGAGAACGGTGCTTCCGCCGAGGACGTCACCGCAGCGGTTTCCGGAACGCAGGCCACAATGACCTACAACGACGGCTCCACGAAGACCTTCAACGTCGACTGGAACGCCGATGATCTGGCCGCCGTGGACACCTCAAAGGCCGGCACGTATGAGGTCAAGGGCACTGTTCAGCAGACCACCGAGGCCATGTACAACGACGCTCGCGCCGATCCGGACATCTTCTACAACGAAGACGATGGCTACTACTACCTCACCGGTTCCACCTATGAGGTAAAGTCCACTGATTCGACCAACAACCAGAAGGACAGCTACCGTTCCATCGGCCTCAAGCGCGCCAAGACCATCAACGGTCTGAAGGATGCTGAGGAACACATCATCATCAAGCCGGAGAACGGCACTCCGGGCCACGAAGACCAGTACCCCAACTCGTTCTACGGTTGGAGCGCGTTCATTTGGGCCCAGGAGTTCCACAAGATTAACGGCAAGTGGTGGATTGTGGCCGGCTTCCACAGGGGTGCCTCGTCCACGAACGGTGGCTGGTGCAACAACACCATCCTCATCCCGTACACCGGCGACGAGCGGTCCATCAAGGATGGCGGATTCCTCGAGGCCGAAAACTGGGGCGAGCCGACCGTGCTGGAAGGCGCCGCATTCGACGTGACGTACTTCGAGCGCGAGGAGAACGGCAAGGCCCAGGGCTACTGGCTCTTCCCGAAGAGCGCAGGCCTGTACCTTGCCAAGGCAAAGATGGGCGATGGCGTCACTCCGCTGGTGGATGGCAGCCTTGAGCACATCTATCAGGCCAGCCAGCAGTTCGAGTACGGCAAGTATGCGCCTACCCCCGGAGACAACTCTGAAGGTCCTGATCAGGCAATCGTAGAGGCACCGTTCATGTTCGAACATGGCGACTACGTCTACATTGCCTATGCGGGTGCCACGGTGGATAAGTATTACAACACCAACGTGATGCGTGCCGCCAAGAATGCCGACCTGCAGGATCTGTCGAGCTGGACCACGGCCGACTTCCCGTCGTTCGACACCAACGACACCTACACCGGTGCCTACGGTGCGGATGAGGCCTCGTACGAGCGCAAGCAGGCCGGCCCCGGCCACATCTCGCTTGCACATGATGAGGCCGGCAACATCGTCATGGCCTACCACGCACGCCCCTACCCGGAAATTCACTCCGGTTCCGCAGCGGGTGGCCTGTTCGATCAGGACCGCAATACGTGGGCCAAGGCCGTGAACGTGCGCGCCAACGGCATGCTCGACATGTCGCTGACCAAGGATCAGGAGGTCGCTCCGGCCAACCGCACGGTGACCATTACGGTGACCGTCGGCGAGCCCGATACGCCGGTTGAGCCGTCCATCACCGGCATCCGCGTCAAGAGCGAGCCGACAAAGACCAAGTACACGGTGGGCGAGCAGTTCTCCGCCGATGGTCTTGTGATCGAGGCGACGATGTCGGACGGCACGGTGAAGACGCTCGATGCCGCCGACTACACGGTCGGCGACGTGGACATGTCCGCTGTGGGCACCAAGACCGTCACCGTCACGCTCAAGGTCAACGATCAGCTCACCACGTCGTTCGTGGTGACCGTGAGTGCCAAGACCGAGCCCGGTAAGCCCGGTTCGGGCGACGGTTCCGGCGATGGTGCAGGCAGCGATAACGGTAACGCTGGTACGGGAGCAGACTCCGGTCTGCCGTCCTCTGGTGCCGCCGTGCTAGCCCTCGGCACAGCCATGGTCGCTCTCACCGCAGCTGGTGCCGGTCTGGAAGCCTGGCGCAAGCGCAAGGACTGAGCAGGCCTAGTCTGCATAGCTCCCCTCAGTCCGCCTCAGATGGACTGAGAGGAGCCCAACAAACGTGGTTTCCCAATAAACACACTTCACAACTTAACAACCAACTCAGCCACCCCACCATTCAATGAGGAGAAATATATGGGCAAGTGGAAGAAAACGGTAGCGGCGGTAGCGGCGCTACCGGTCATGATTGCGGGACTGGCCTTAGGTCCAGTCACCGCGATGGCGGCAGACAACGACGGAGGTCTGACGGACGCTAATCTCGTCGCATCCTACGATTTTGAGGATGCCAACGATAAAGGAAAGGACATCTCCGGCAACAATAACGACCTGACCGTCAAGGGCGAGAATGTCGAATACGGCGTACCCGGAGACCATCAGTCAGGCGGCAACGCCATCCAGTTGCGAGGCAACGATGGTCAATACCTCGAACTGCCGAACGGTCTGCTCAATGGCACCGACTCCTTCACCGTGCAGTTCGACTCGAAGTCCCGCATGGCTGCGAACGACAACTTCTTCTCGTTCACCATCGGCTCCGACAACCAGAAGTACTTCTTCTCCCGTCTGCGCCCAACCAGCGTGTACACTGCCATCACCAAGGCCTCCAACGGTAACGAGCAGGGCGTGACCGCTACGCAGTCCGCGAACGTGTGGCACACGTACCGCATTTCCGTGAGCCCGACCTTCATCGCCACGTTCATCGACGGCAACCTTGCCGCCATCAACAAGAACGTGACCACGAAGCTCTCCGAGCTCGGCACCGACCTGCCGATGAACTTCGGCAAGTCCACATGGGCCGGCGACAAGTACTACAACGGCGGTCTTGATAACATCAAGATTTGGAAGGCTGCCTACGCCTCCGACGGCATGGTGTGGGATGGCGTGACCCTGCCCGGCTCCACCGAAGGCAGCGTGACTCTGCCTGCCAAAGATGCGCTCGGCAACACGATCACATGGTCTTCGTCCAACACCGCAGTGCTCGGCAACGACGGCACACTCGTCAAAGCCCCGGCCCAAGACACCGATGTGACGTTCACCGCCAAGTCCACGGTCAACGGCATCGAATACACGAAGACATTCACGGTGAACGTGGCTGCGGCCATCACCACCGCCGACGCAGCTGCCGAACGACTGCTGGTTGACTACCAGCTCACTGCCGGCGCAACGCTGCCGACTGCAATTGCTGCGGCCCCTGATGCGAAGGTGACGTGGAAGTCCTCCGACACGAGCCTCGTCAAAGACGATGGCACAGTCGTTGGCACAAACGGCGACGCTGAGAAGACCGTCGACCTTACTGCGACGGTTACGCTCGGCACCACCAGCACCACAAAGAAGTTCACCGGCGTGCGCGTTATGCCGAAGAGCGCCGAAACCATCGCCTCCTACACGCGCGCAGGTTCCATCAGCGGCGGTGCTCGTGTTGGCCAGTCACTGCACATGGCGCTGAGCCAGGACGGCAAGTCTTACGAGGCGTTGAACCAGAACTACGGTGTGGTGTTCGCCGAGGCGAACTACATCCTCGATGAAGCCAACAAGGCTCTCAATACCACCGGCGCAGAAATCGGCCGCGGTATCGCTGACCCGTACCTGTTCCGCATGAAGGATGGCAAGTACGCCTTCGTCTCCACTCTGACCAAATACAATACCACGCGCGGCCAAGACAGCTCGTCAACCGCATATCCGGCCGATCCCGGTCAGATTCTGATGCTCACTTCTGACGATCTGATCCAGTGGAACGATGCTCCGAACGACTATGAGGTAACTGGCCGCGTCAAGGTGACCGACGACACCACGCAGTTCGACGCCGGTTCGCTCACCGCTGGATACGATGCCTCCGCCGACAACTACCGTGTCGGTTGGACCGTCAACGGTGTGGCCAAGTACGTCACCACAACGGACTTCAAGACGTTCTCCGAGGTCAAGACCGGTGCTGCATTCTCTAAGACGACCGCTGACCTGAGTGGCATCGACAACGCTGTGGCATCCAACACGATTGCGGTTGATGCCTCGCTGGCGGCCAAGGTAGCCGAAAAGCTCGGCCGCGTGACCAACACCGGTGTGGAAGGCCCGAAGGATATCACCGTTGAGAAGGGTGCCGATGCATCCGCGATCAAGGAGCGGATTACCGGTGGACAGACGCTTGAAAATGGCAACCTTTCCAAGGGTGCCACGGCAACGGCCACTTACTCTGACGGCAGTACCTATGACTTCCGCGTGAACTGGGATGCAGATGACCTCGCAGCCATCGATACGTCTAAGGCCGGCACTTACACGGTGAATGGCACCATTGCCCAGCAGAACTTCTCTGACGGCACGATGATGTATCGCCGCGCTGACCCGAACGTGGTCTACTGGCAGGGCAAGTACTACTTCATCGCCACCAACGAAGGCGCTGATCGCAACATCTACATCCGCGTCGCCGACACGATGGAAGGTCTTAAGGACGCTGGCAACTCCGTAAGCGACGGCGACGGTGGCCATATTGTGAACGGACAGGACATCTTCCTGTGGGGCAACAAGGACGACACCGGGCACGAGGGCTACCACTGGGCGCCCGAGCTGCACGCCATCACCGATTCCAACGGCAAGACGCACCTGTACTGCTTCTTCGCCCAATACCCGACCGGCAAGGACGGTGATCCGTCGTTGTCCGGTGCGCCGAACTGGGCAGGCCCCTCCGCCTACGTGTACGAGCTCAAGGATGGGGGAGACCCGACCAAGACCGCTGATTGGACCGAGCACCGTGTACTCAACTCCACCGGCGACGCGCTCAACACCAAGGCTCTGACCATCGACATGACCTACTTCGAGGTTGATGGCAAGTCCTATGTGGCTTGGAGCCAGGGCGATGACACCTACAAGGGCGCTCGTGCATCCCTGTACATCGCCGAAACTAGCAAGGACAAGCCGTGGCAGATTACCTCCGACGCCACCCGCATCGTCCAGCCTGTGTACGGCTGGGAGCTGTCCGGCGTGAGCGAAGGCCCTAACGTGCTCGTCAAGGACGGCATGATCTACATGGTGTTCTCTGCGCAGGAAGTCTCCGACCAGTACGCCACCGGTATGATGACCGCCAAGGTTGGTTCCGACCTGACCAAGGCATCAAGCTGGACGAAGTCCAACTATCCGTGGATGCACAACGGAGTATTCCCTGGCCAGAACGGCTTGGGCCACAACTCCTACTTCGCGGATCCGTATGGCGACATCTACAACGTGTACCACTTCGGCAACAGCGGTGCCCGTAACGCCTCCATCGTGCCGATTCACTTCCGCACCGACGGCTCGCCGATTCTCGATATGAAGGTGTCGGAGGAACTCGACCAGTCGAAGAAGAACGTGACGCTGAAGGTTGTGGTGACCGAGGATCAGGTGTCTTCTGATGCCACGCTCAAGTCGCTGAACGTTGCCGGTTCCGATATCGACCTCGACACGGCTGCCTCCACTGAGGGTGCCGCGCTTGAAGTCGACGATCCGAGCAAGGTGACCGATGCCGATGTGAAGGCCGAGGTGAACGATGCCAACGCCAACGCCACCGTGGCCGTGGCGAACAACGTGGTGACGGTGACCGTGACCGCGCAGGATGGTACGACCGTCAAGGTCTACAGGGTCGTGCTCGCCAAGAAGGCCGTCACGCCTGACCCTGAAGGCCCGACCGATCCTGATTCCGGCAAGGATGACGGTGACAAGAACACCGGCAAGGATCCTGACAAGGGCGACAAGCCCGGCGCTGACCTGTCCGAGACTGGTGCAGCTGTGCTCGGCCTTGGTGGTGCCGTGGTGGCGCTCGCCGTCGCCGGCATCTCCCTCACTATCTGGCGCAAGCGCTGCGCCTGAGCGGATTCAAATGCTCCCTCTCAGTCGGCTTCTGGCGGACGGAGAGGAAGCACCTAGTATCACCATAACTTGAACAATTTCAAAACTGCGCCTCATAACTGAAGGCGCAACCACAACCAACCCTATCAATGAGGAGAAACATGGGAAAGCTGATACGAAAGGCAACCGGACTCACGGTCGGCGTGGCAACACTGCTCGCTGGTCTGGTGCTGCCGATGACGGCCAGTGCCGAGAGCGCATCGCCAATCGATGCCAGTCCGATCATCCACTATTCATTCGATAACGCACTGACGTCCAAGACCATCGCCAACGAGGGCAGCGCGGCCAACAGCGATGCCACCCTATCCGGCGACGCCACGGTGGCCAATGGCCAGATCAACCTGACCGGCTCGCAAACCATTAGCGTGCCGACCACGGCCATCGCCGGTAAGAAGGACGTCACCGTCTCCATCTGGCTCAAGAACAATTACGGCAACGGCAATACCGCCGCCGCGTACATCGGCGCGGCCAAGACCGGCAATTATCCGGCCAACGGCTACTGGCTGCTCAACCCGGCCAACCCGAGTGGCTACGCGAAATCCGTAATGACCAATGCCACTGCGGCCGACCCGAATAACAGCCCGTGGGGCACCGAAGTCGGCCCTGGATCGACGAACGCCGCCACCACCGGCACCAAGGCCACCAGCGATTTGGCTCTATACACCACCGTCATCAGCGGCACCAACAGCACCATGAGCTTCTACCTCAACGGCAAGCAGGTTGGAGACGTCACCTACACCATTCCGGCCGGTGGCCTGACCAATTACGGCGATCTCGTCGCCTACATTGGCAAGTCCTCCTACGCTGACCCGAACTCCAAGCTCGACGTGGACGATTACGCCGTATACGACACTGCCATCAGCGCCGCAGACGTGACCAAGCTGTATGACGCTCAGGTGCTCGACAAGGCCGAGGCCGCTGTCAAGGCCGCTGTGCCCGCATCCGCTACCGAGGACTTCGCGCTGCCGACCAGCGCCGCTGGCGTGAGCGTCGCGTGGAAGTCGGACAACGCAGCCATCGCCGTTGACAACGCCACCGGCAAGGCCACGGTCACTCGTCCGGCCGCAACCGCAGCTGATGCCGAGGTGACCCTCACCGCCACGTTCGGCAACAACGCCAAAACCGCCGCCTACACGGTCCTCGTGCCGAAGCAGCTCTCCGATGCCGAGCAAGCCAAGGCCGACCTTGACGCCATCACCATCGAGGACTCCGACGACATCCGTAGCAACTTCTCCGTGCCCACCAAGGGCGACAACGGTTCGACCATCTCGTGGGGAGTGACCGGTGGCAAGGATATCGCCACACTAGGCGAAGGCGTGAGCGACAAATCTCGAACGGTCACTGTTAAGCGCCCTGCCGCCGGTAGCGATGCCGCCACTGTGACGCTCAAAGCCACTGCCAAGTACGATACCGCCACTGAAACTAAGACCTTCACCGTCACCATTCAGCCGATGCCTGCCGCCGAAGAGAAGGACGAGGCCTACGTGTGGGCGTTCTTCACCGGCGAGGGCGTGGGCGGCGAGAAAATCAGCCTCGCGGCCTCCAAGGGCAACGATGCGCTCGACTGGAACACGCTGAACAACGGCACGCCGATATTCACTTCCGAGTTTGGCGAGAAGGGTTTGCGCGATCCGTTCATCATGAAGTCCAAGGACGGCGACAAGTTCTACATGCTCGCCACCGATCTGAAGATTGACGGTCGTGCCCCCCTCAACGGGCTGAATGGCTTTGCTGGTGCACAGGCTAACGGTTCCAAGTACATTGAGATCTGGAAGTCCGACGATCTGGTCAACTGGTCCAAGCAAAGCCACGTCAAAGTGAGCTCTGATTACGCAGGCAACACTTGGGCGCCTGAGGCCTACTACGACGAGGAAATCGGCAAGTACGTGGTCTATTGGGCCTCGAACCTGTACGACAACACCGACGAGAACAGCCGCAAGCAGCTGACCTACAACCGCATGGTGTACGTCACCACCGATGACTTCGTCAACTTCTCCGACCCGACAGTGTGGATTGACGTTGATCGCCGAGGCGGTGCAGGCAGTGGATCCATCGATGTGACCGTGCAAAAGGTAGGGGATACCTACTACCGCATCTACAAAGATGAAAACACGATGTCTTTGCGTCAGGAGAAGTCCACAGATTTGACTGCCGCAATTGGTGGTGCCGGCGTGAAGAACTACGCCGATGCGCTTAAGGGTAGTGCATGGAGCGAAGTTGCCACGAACATCGGTAAAGGCCAGGCTAACGGTTACGGTAAAACCTTCACTTCCGGCGAAGGTCCATCGCTATTCAAGGCCAACGATGGCGACGTGAACGGCTACCAGTACTACCTGTTCGCCGACCAGCCGAGCTATCATCAAGGTCCAAACCACTATGTGCCGATGGCGACTGAGGATATCGCCAGCGGTCAGTGGACCGTTATCGGCAATAAGATGCCTGAGGTGAACTTCCCGACCAATTCCGATGGCGGCAAGCCGCGCCACGGCACTGTGCTGCCCGTGACCCGCGCCCAGTATCAGAAGGTGCTGGAGACGTACGCTCCGGCTGTGGCTGTGAAGTCCGTTGACGCGCTGTCTGCCGAGACGACGGTTGGTGTGGCGCCGACGCTGCCGGAAACCGCGCATCTGACTCATGCGGACGGTTCCGTTTCTGACGTTGCAGTTGAGTGGGATGCCATTGACGCATCTTCCTACGCCAAGACCGGCACCTTCACCGTCAAGGGCATCGCCCAAGACGATTCCCGTATGCCGGTCGAGGCTACCGTCATTGTGAACGGCATCGACCTCTCCAAGGCGACCGTCACCGTCGAACCCAACGAGTTCACCGCAGACGGTGCTGCCAAGGAGCCGGCCGTGACCGTTGTACTCGATGGCGCGACGCTCAAGGAAGGCGCCGACTACACGGTGGCCTATACGAACAACGTCGAACCCGGCGCCGCCACGGTGACCGTGACCGGCGCTGGCAAGTACTCCGGTACTGTCTCGGCAACGTTCACCATCAAGGCCGCCGAGCCCGGCTCCACGCTGGACAAGTCCAAGTTGCAGGCGCTTGTCGATAAGGTGAAGGGCTATAACAAGGCTGATTACCAGTCTGGTTGGGATGCCTTCGCCGCCGCACTCGCCAATGCGCAGCAGGTGTTGCAGAACTCCACCGACCAGCAGGAAGTGGACAAGGCGCTGTCGCAGCTCCAGTCCGCTGCCGATAAGCTGGTCAAGAGGTCCGGCGATTCCGGCAAGACCGACGGCAAGGACGACGGTGCCCAAAAGCCCGCCACCAAGCCGGACAGCGCTCTGTCCAACACCGGCGCCTCGGTATTCGGTGTGGGTATCACCGCGGTCACACTGCTCGCCGCCGCCGGTGCCGCCTACACCCTCCGCAAGCGCCAGGCCTGAGCTGCTTGCAGCGTAGACCAAGCCCCCTCTGACGGGCCGAGCCGTATAACAAGCAGCCTACTGGATTGTTTGCTTCATGGTGCGGTCCCATCAGAGGGGGCGTATTGCACGTTCGTCCGACGACGCTGTCGGACGCATAGGCTCTATGGCCCCATAGCTCCAATAGCCATTACCGAACTTCACCACTCAACATCTAGATCTGTTGCGCGGCAAGCAGTATCACCGCGCGCAAGAAGGAGAAGCAATGACAACCAAACCATCGATAGGCAAGCGCCTGCTCGGTGTGATGCTGGCAGTGCCGATGGCGCTTGCCGGCATGGGAATCGGTGCGACCACGGCGGTCGCGGCCGATACCGTTCCGACCGATAATCTCATCGCCGCCTACGACTTCACCACGAAGCCAAGTGACGGCAAGACCGTGGCCAACAGTGCGCCGAACGCTACGCTTGGCGCGGCCGAAGTGCAGAACTCCGCCGACTCGCTCTGGGCCGATAGCGCTCTTACCCTTTCCGGCGGTGCCAAGACTGGTTCCGGCGACTGGGTCAAGTTGCCCTCGAATCTGCTGTCCGGCAAGGACGCCGCCACGGTGCAGTTGGAGGTCAAAGCGGATTCCAGCATGCTCAATGCTTTCCATTTCCTGTGGAATATCGGTAACGACAGCTCCGATACGGAGTATTTCTTCGCCACGCTCAACTGCGGCAGTTCGCGTAACCCGCTCGTCGGCCTGAAATCGGGCGGTACGGAGACGCTCGTGCAGTCCAGCTCCTGCGTGGCCAAGGCCGACCAATGGTTGTCGGTGACCGCCACCATTGATGGCACCGCCGCGAAACTGTATATCGACGGCACGCAGGTGGCATCCGGCACCGTGCCGGCCAAACTGTCCAGCGTCAAGGACCAGTCGCTCAATGCCATCGCACGTTCGCCGTGGCCCGACAACCTGTTCAAGGGTGCGGTCTCGAACTTCCGCGTATACGATGCCGCGCTCACCGCCGATCAGATCGCTGCAATCAGCACTGCCGATGCCTCAATTCATGCCAGTGAACTCACCGGTTCCGTGCTGAACGGCATCACCATCCCCACGACGGTCGACGATCCGTTCATTTCGCTGCCCACTGCGAACGGCGTGACGTGGGCGTCCTCCGATAGCAGCGTCATCGCGACTGACGGCACAGTCAACCAGCCCGCCAAGGGCGAGGCAGCCAAGACTGTCACGCTGACCGCCGCCGGCACGATCCGTGGCCAGACCGCTACGAAGGAATTCACGGTCACAGTCAACCCGACCACGAAAACTGCCGCTGAACAGCTCAAGGAAGCCGCGGCCGGCTACGTGATCCCGTCCGTCGTGCGTTCCGGAGACGCCCTCCCGGCGGCTGTGAATGGCACTACCGTCACGGTTACGTCCACTAAGGACGTAGCCGTTGAGGATGGCAAGATCACCATCGATGGCGACGAGGCCACGACCGGTACCATCACCGTCGAGTTCTCCAAGAACGGTCTCGCCGGCATCGAGCCCATTACCAAGGCCTTCACCGTAAAGGTGCTGCCCGCCGCGAAGTCCGCGACCATCGCCGCCTATGATCGCAACGCCACCAGCGCCGACGAGGCCAACAACGGCGACATCGCCTACAGCATGCACCTCGCGTTGCAGAACGCTGACGGTTCGTACACCCCGTACAACGAGAATTACGGTATCTTCTTCGCACGTTCGCCGAAGGCGCAGAATCTCAACGAGAACCTCGACGGCAATGATTACCGCAGTCTCAAGGATCCGAGCCTGCTCCGCATGGCCGACGGCACCTATGGCGTGATTTCCGTGCGTACCAACCGCGGCACCGCCACCGGTGACTCCACCGCGAAGTCCAGCGTGCTCATCGCCACCTCCGAAGACCTGCTCACCTATAGCGAACAGGAGAACTCCGGTTCCATCGTCGACCTTGGCGAGACCAACGGCGTCAACGCTCCGTACGCCGTGTACGACACCGCCAGCAAGCAGTATGTTGTCGGTTGGGCCGATGACAACGGCGTGGCCAAGTACACCACGTTCGATTCGCTCAAGGGCTCCGCGTCCAAGCACGGCAGCGTACTGTACGGTTCTGTCGCCAAGTCCGGCGTACTCGATGCCGACGGCGTGCAGGGCATCGCGAACTTCCGCTCCGGTGCCACCATCGCGGTGGACGAGGCGACCGTCAAGGCGCTCAACACCCGTTACGGCCGCTCTGAGAACACCGGCACGAGCAATCTCACTGACATCACCGTCAAGAAAGGTTCCTCGATTGATGAGGTGACCTCGCAGCTGCCGAAGAACGTGGACCTCACTTACTCCGACGGTTCTACCGGCTCCCTGCCGATTTCCTCATGGAACACTGAGGGTATAGATCTGACGAAGGTGGGTGATTACACTGTCACCGGCACCGTCAAGCAGACCGAATACCAGATTCCGTTCGCCGAGGACCGCGCCGATCCATCGGTGTATAAGTGGCAGTGGACGCATGAGGTCGACGGCAAGGAAGTCACCGAAACCAAGTTCCTGATGATCGCTTCCAACGACATCCAAGGTGACGTCACTTGGCAGCATGGTTCGCCCCACATGCCGTTCCGCATGGCCGACACGATTTCCGGTCTCGCCGACGAGCCGGGCAACCCGAATGCCCTGATTCAGTCGAACGGCTACAACAACAAGGAGGTGTCGCTGCTCAAGGCTGGCGACAAGGACTCCGAGGGTAATGCCATCATGCACAGCTTCTGGGCTCCAGAAATTCATGAGATTGATGGTAGGCTCACGATTCTGTTCATGGCCGGATACGGCAACACATGGTCCAACGGCAAGTCGGTGTACATGCAGCTCAAGCAGGATGCCGACGGTCATGACCTCGACCCGACCGACCCCGATAACTGGACTGTACCGACACCAATCTACCGCAATGACGCCTCGCTGCTCAACGGTAACAAGCAGCTCGCAGCTACCGCGTCCGGCGGAGTGGGCATGTCGCTCGACATGACCTATTTCCAGGATGCCGACGGCAGGTCCTACTACGCCTGGCAGCAGCTCGGCGCCACCTACATCGCCACGATGGATCCGAAGGACCCGGCCCATGTGACCAGCTCCCCGGTGCGCATCGTCACCCCGGAGTATGCGTGGAACGCCGCCATAGCCGAAGGTCCGAACGTGACCATGCGTGATGGCAAGCTGTACCTCATGTTCTCCGGTTCCGGCGTAGGCAAGACCTACACCACCGGTTTGGCCGTGGCTGATGCCGCCGGCTCCGACCTGACCGACCCGGCCAGCTGGACGGTGCTCAACTACCCGATTCAGAAGTCCGGTCCGTTCAACGGCGAGATGCAGCTCGGCACCGGTCACGGCATGTGGAGCGAGGACGAGGACGGCAACCAGATCTACGTGTTCCACGCCTATGCCACGAAGAATCTCGGATCCGTGAATGCCACCGGCCGCGACATGTTCGTACGCCGCGTGCACTGGGCTGCCGACGGTATGCCGGTGTTCGACATGAGCTCTTCCGAGGAGCTGGCGAACAAGACCGTTTCTGTTACGGTGCATGTGGCTGACGACACGGTTACGGTTGATAAGTCCGCTCTGTCCAAGGCGCTCGCGTCTGCCAAGCAGCTACATGAGTCTGACTACACCGCCGCCTCGTGGAAGGCGTTTGATGCGGCGTTGGCCTCTGCCGAGAAGGTCTATGCCGACGATGTTGCTACGCAGAAAGATGTCGACGACGCGACCGTTGCGTTGAGCAAGGCGCAGGCTGCATTGGTGAAGATTGACGGTTCCGGTTCGGACAATGGCTCGGGTGATTCGACTAGGCCGGGCGACGGTTCGAGCGTTGACACTGGTGCTGTGGACGATAAGACGGGTAACAAGCTCGGTCTATCCAAGACCGGTGTGGCCGTGCTTGGTCTGAGTGGTGTGGCCGTGGTGCTTGCCGTTGCCGGCATCGCTCTGGCTCTCCAGCGCAAGCGCCAGAGGCGTTTGTAGGTGAACGTAGGCCGACAGTCCCACGGGCAGAAAGTCGGCCTCAGTCCGTCCGCAATTGCGGACGGACTGTCCTCGTAGCGGACTGAGAGGAGCCCTCCTGCCCGCCAACTAGGGGCATCCATCCTCAATATTAAAAGCGCTTACAGCTTAATGTGTGAGTACACATCACCGCAATAACGCACAACACAAACTAAACCCCACAATCAAAGGAGATTCATGGGTAACTGGAAGAAGGCAGTATCGCTGGTACCAGTAGCATCAGCGAATGAGCAGGTAATGGATATTCAGTCATCGGAGGCCACTGTGCAATTGAGTCAATAGACAACGGTGCCCGGTGAATCCACAACCAATCAATCGGAAAGGCCGCGTGTGGTTGTGCTCACCGATGGCGAAAAAGATGATTGGGCGAGCATGGTGCGTTTCCTGCTCTACACGTCGGATTTTGACGTCGATGGCGTGATTCAAGTCAACTCACGTTGGCAGCCAAATGGCCATTCCAACGAACACTGGTATGAAACTGAGATCGACAAGTATGAGGAGGTTTATCCCAACCTCATCAAGCACAACGCCAACTATCCAACCCCCGAGCGGCTCCGTTCCATCATGCGCGTAGGCAACGAGAATAAAGCCGATTTGGCGGCGACGCCTTCGCGGATGAAGACCACGAATACCCCGGGCGAACAGCTTATCGTGCAACTGCTGCTTGACGATGACACGAGGCCCATTCAATTCGAGTGCTGGGGCGGAATACCAGAAAGCCGTTGCAAAGGTACGGTTGTATGGAATCTGGTACCAGGATAACGGCGGACGTTGGATTCAGCATAACGTTCCGCAGGCCAAGGTGTTTGAGTCGTATAACTGGGAATTTGTCTGGGATTACAAGAGCGTAGGAACCTCGCGGGAGGGCGTAAGCCGCAATCCAGCTGATGTGCAGGAATACATGAATTCCGCTTGACTCAACAAGAACATCAAGAATAATCATGGTCCTCTTGGGGCGTTCTATACGCAAGATCACACGGCCGGAGGAGACGGCGCCTCATTCATGAGCGTGATCGGCAACGGGTTGCGGGATGCCTGGCAAGATTTCGCCTTGCCTAGCTGGGGAGGCCGTGCCGCACTGGACAATCCCGTTGTGTACCCGAATCACTACACTGATTTGGGGCTGAGCGACGACGGTGATGCGTGGAAGCTGTGGTGGCGCTGGCTGCCGGCTGCGCAGAACGATTTCGCGGCGCGTATGGACTGGACGGTAGCGGAGAACTACGCCGATGCGAATCACCAGCCGAAGGTAGTGTCCGCCACTCCATTGCGTCAAGTGGTACAACCGGGGGCGTGGTTTCACTAGATCTATCTGGTTCAAGTGATCCTGACGGCGATGCGTTGTCCTATTCCTGTTGGGAGTATGCGGATGCCGACACCGTTCAAAGCGAAGTGCCAATCGTGTCTGATGGAGGAGGAAAGTTCCACTTTACGGTTCCTGATGAGCAAGACAAGCAGATTTAGATAATTTGCCCAGTGACCGATGACGGTGAGCCAGCATTGACCACTTATGCCCGATATGTGTTTGATATTGGGGAAGAGGTGCAGCAGCCGGAAGTAACTCGACCGGCCGATTCTGTTGACTGGAACGATTCCAAGACCATATCTGGTGATTCCGATGTCAGTTTGAACGGCACCTTAGTTCGTGCGGCCAGCCTCAATATGGGTGGAGACACCGCATCTCATGAAGTCAACGGTGTGACGTTCGCGGGAGAGGCTTTCTCTAACTCCTCTCCATATACGCTGGGGAACGGGGAGACCGTAACCTACACGGACTGCGGATATCGCCACGCTTCCGATAATCAAATTGGGGCGTGGAATGGTTATACCTCTTGTGGTACTGGGGCTTGCGCTTCGCTGACCAAGGAATACGGGGACTTGCTGGGAAGCGCATGGTTCAACGAATCGAATGGTGATGCTTCGCGAACCATTCCGAACTCTGCCGGGGAGCGTGCCGGCATTGTGCTGACGCTTAATAATCTGACTCCGGGTGAGCGTTATGAGATTCAGCTCTGGACCAATGATTGCCGCATCGCGACGAGTGGCAAGGACTACAATCCCGGCAAAACCACGAATATCACCGATCTTGGTGGCATGGTGATGCTTGAACAGAACAGTCAAAAAGCCGCTGGCGGAACCGGACAATACGTCGCTGGCGTGTTCATCGCATCGGGAACCAGCAAGACCCTCACGCTTGCGGGAAGTAACCCCGATGATTCAGCCGATAGCCGGGAAGCCATCTTGCCCGCGTGCCAGTTGCGGAAGATCGGCGCTGACAAGACAGCGCTAAGCGATTTGGTTGCCAAGGCAGAGGGATTGAAGGCATCTGACTATGAGGCGACTTCTTGGGAGTTGTTGGAAGCGGCCCTTGGTGCGGCCCGTACAGTTCTGAACGATGACGCAGCTCTGCAGAAGGATGTCGATGCCGCAGCCCAACAGTTGGAGTCGGTCATGAGTGCCCTGAAGCCTGCTGAGCCAGACGTTCCCACTGAGGGTTCCCTTGACAAGTCCAAGTTGCAGGCGCTTGTCGATAAGGTGAAGGGCTATAACAAGGCTG
>ENA-OOXF01000326-OOXF01000326.1-human-gut-metagenome-genome-assembly--contig:-NODE-326-length-37523-cov-9.978622_pt1 | contig 37523 bp, 36 predicted proteins | sample MGYA00241586_ERZ501341 | MGnify/ENA primary metagenome ERZ501341 (study PRJEB25962, sample SAMEA2042985) | human gut metagenome | biome: human gut; feature: human-associated habitat; material: faeces... | reverse complement strand
TATTTTACTAGAAAAGGGGTGTGTTCACAATTTATTTACTCATGCGTTTGTCGTGCGCATTTGGAATTTGCTATATCGATTATTTCATCCATCTCTCCACAGTTCGGATGATCTGTTCTATCTGTACAGGTTTGGACATGTGATCGTTCATTCCTGCTTCTTTGCATTTCTGGACGTCTTCCAGATAGGCGTTGGCAGTCAGTGCGATGATCGGGATCTGTTTTGATTCCGGGGATGGAAGACGGCGGATCGCCCTGGTTGCATCAAGACCATTCATCACAGGCATCTGCATATCCATGAGAATGGCATCGTATGTTCCGGAGGAATCGATTTCAAAAAGCTGTACACATTCTTTCCCATTTACTGCCCGGACACAGTGAATGCCGTACATTTCCAACTGTTCTTCCAGAATCTCATAATTCAGGTCATTATCTTCTGCGATCAGAAGCGTTTTTATGATCCTGGATGGCCTGAGTTTGAAGAACGGAATTTCCGCGGTTGTCTCTGATACTTCCTGCTCCCTGATAAAAGGTACATCCAGAGTCACACGGAAAGTGGTTCCCTCGTGGAGTCTGCTTGTTGCTTCAATGGTTCCGTTCATCTGGTCGACGATCTTTTTTACAATAGCAAGGCCCAGGCCGCTTCCCTGTACTTTATTCACTCTTGTATCAATTGCTCTGGAAAACTGAGAATACATTTCTTTCATGAATTTTTCGCTCATTCCAATCCCGTTATCCCGGACAATGGAAACCAGGCGGATCTTATCTTTATCCGGAAATGGTTCCTCATAAACTTCCAGTTCAACCGTTCCTCCCTCAGGAGTATACTTCACTGCATTGGATAACAGGTTCATGTAAATCTGACCGATCCGCAGACGGTCAGACAGCACGGTATCATAAATAATGTCATGTCGGTTACAGATAAATTTCTGGTTCTTATCTTCTGCTGTTCCACGGATATTCTGTTCGTAAAGTTCACATAATTCAGACAGTTTTACTGGCTCAGAATCAATGCGAAATTCCCCACTTTCGATCCTGGAGATATCCAGGACATCATTGATCAGCTGCTGCAGATTACTTCCACTTAAGTTGATCTTATCCAGACAGTCCAGTATTTTGTCCGGTTCATGGAGATGGTTTCTTGCAACTCTGGTAAATCCCATAATGGCATTCATAGGAGTCCGGATGTCATGGGACATTCTGGAAAGGAACTCTGATTTTGCCTCATTGGCACGGTTGGCCTCTTCTACCGCATCTATGAGATATTTTTCCCGCCTTTTTTCCTCACTGATCACGCGGATCACAAGCAGAACCTGTCTGGCTGTTCCATCTTCCGCTCTTGACTGGACAATAAACCTGGCCAGATGCCAGTTGTTATCTGTGGCAAGGTAGTCAACTGCAATGGACTCCTCTTTTTCCAGACGTTTTTTCAGAGTGGAGAGGTCATAAAACTGTTTTACCATGGCCCTGTATTTGGACGCGACTTTTTCGCTGCTATCACTGGTGATATGGGCAGCTGCGGTTCCCTTCATTCCTGTAAAACGGTGATTTTCACTGCCGCCGGTAATCTCCTCATAATAAAAATCCTGAAGGTCGATCCGGTAGATCATGTAGTAGATCTTACTGATGGCGGATATGATCTCATTGTTCATTTTCACTTCTGCCAGAGAATCTTCCAGCTCTCTCTGATGATTTCGCTCCTCCTTTATGATCTCATCTACATGACGAAAAGCGATCAGAACCGGAAAATCCGGCGCGGATTCTTTTATGACAAAATGATCATAATAGTATTTCAGTTCTTTTGAGTAACAAAGTATGATTTTTTCTCTGTTTTTCAGAATCTTCGGAGCGTTGGCACCCTGTTCCAGTTTTACAACTTCGGCAGTATCATCCAGAAGATTGACTTTATATACAGAAGTACAGTCCTCACAGAGAACATTCAGGATCTGACGTTCTTTTTCCATGCTTTCAAGATTTTTTCCCAGAAGCGTAAACATGCGGAGATTTTCCCTGGCTGTATTCAGATGAGCACCTACGAACGCAAGCTGATGAATAAACAGTTCTGAGATTCCTTTATAAAAATGATCCATTCCGATAAATCCGCTTAAATGGTCTCTGCTGAAAATAGGTGCGAGGACGCGGGAATATGTGTGATGTTTCTTCATCAGGTTGTATTCCTGTTCCATAGGAGAAAGTTCTTCACAATCTGTAACCTGGATCGTCAATCCTTTTTTCAGTTCGTCTGTCCAATGTGGAATATCCTCTACCGTGATTTCTGAAAATAACTGTTCTTTTTCTAATATGTCGTCCTCATTTTTCCATTCATACTGAAGACAGAAGTATTCTTTTCGGTTCTTTTCTTTTTTATCAAAAATATATACTCGATCGGCACCACTGCATTTTCCAAGCAGTTGCAGCATTTCGTAAATTGCGCCATCCAGTTCTTCGTTGTTTTTTACACGATATTTCCGTTTAATGTCCTTGTGATATCCTTGATACTTACCGGTTTTGGTATATATCCGTTCATGCCAGCTTCTGAGCCGTATAGGACATCAGAAGTGCACCATCTGCATCACCATTTCCTCTCCACGGGGTAAAATAAAAAAAGCACCATGTTCAGACAGAGAGAACTATAGTGCTTTTGAATTATGCAACTGGCTGCCATTTTACAGGCCCTATAGCTTTGCGCCACAGTCTTTCGGCTGCTTTGCCCGTGTTTATTTTTTTAATAATTTTAGTGTATATTTATACGGGAATATTGTTTGGAATTTTTTTCAGCTGTGAAAAGGCTTTTAGCATTTCTTTTTCGCCGTAATCATCAAATTGTATCACAATGGTATCTTCGGTTTCGGAGATAATGGACCCGCGGCCGTATTTGGGATGTTCTACAAGTTGTTTTGGTGTTTCTGGTGGGATGTTTTCCGGCAATGCTGTCTTTTCATCTGGGGATAAAGAAGTTTCCTGTTCCTGGGATCTGGCATATTCTTTCGGTGTTTCCAATTTTCGGAGTTTTTCTTCCAGGATCATCTTTTTCAGGTCCTGAAGGTGCCGGGCAGCTTCTTTTGTATCTCTTGTGGCATCTGCCGGATGGGCAAGATATTTCTCCGGAAGACTGGAAAGGTAGCGACCTGGACCTGGAAATACCCGCGCAGTTCCGGGATTGATGTAAAAAGATAATTCCAGGAATTTCCTTGCTCTTGTCATTCCCACATAAAACAGTCTCCTCTCTTCCTCTTCTGTAGAAGCATCACGGCTATTTAAGGGAATCAGCCCATCATTTACACCAATGATAAATACGTAATCGAATTCCAGCCCTTTGGAGGCATGGAGCGTCATCAGTTTTACAGATTCTCCGGAAACCGCATCTTTTTCCGGTTCCATGCCATTCAGTACAAGATCATTAAGAAAATCCCTGATACTGTGATAGGATTCCATTTTCTTTAACAGGGAAAGGATTTGCCTCCTGTTTTCTTTATAGTCGCTGGAAGACGGTCGGAGATATTTTTCCAGAGAAAGCTGTTCCCACAGATTTATGTAGCCGGAGCCTGTGTCCCGATACTCCCACATGGCCTGAAAAAGTAAGGATTTCGAGAGAAATACACTCCCTTGTGTAAAATTCAGAATCTCTGTCCGGGCTTTTTTTGAGGTCCATCCTTCCCCGAAAGTTTTGTCGCAAAGGACATAAGTTCCGCTGGTAAGATCCTCATGATTGCTTAAAAAACGCAGTATATGAAGAAACCAGGCAAGAACCGGAATATCCTGAATGATTTTCTTCTGAGAGATTTCATATGGGATCTGATGTTTTTCCAGAACTTTTGAAAGGATCTCTGACTGGCTCTGAAGCCTGTAAAACACTGCGACCTCCTCAAGTGGAACGCCTCTTTCATGAAGAGCAAGGATCTTTTCTGCCAGATATTCTGCTTCCTGAAAAGGATCGTAATGATTTTTGACAGAGATTTTTTCTCCTTCTTCCTGTACGCCGGTAAGAGAATCCCCGGATTCCTGAAATCTTCTGGAAACTGCCAGGATCGTCTGGGAAGAACGGTAATTTACAGGAAGGGATAGTTCTTCTGCGTGATACAATTCACGGAATTTATAAAAAATATTGAACATACTTCCACGCCAGCTATAGATCACCTGATTGGGATCGCCCACTGCAAAAAGCCCGACTTCCGGTCTTTTTAATTGACGAATCAGTTCAAACTGAAGTTCATCGCAGTCCTGCACTTCATCAATGATGATCCATTTCAGCTGCAAAAGTTGCTGTGGATGATCTTTCAGAAGTTTCGTGGCACACTGCAACAGGTCTTCGTAGCTCATTTTGTTCTGTTTCCGTTTTTCTTCTGTAAGGAGAGTTACCAGTTTCGGAAAATCGTCCTGGTATCCGGGCTGTCTGGATGTGGCTGACCTGTATTTATGATCCAGTCTTTTTCGAAGACGGTTTTTATATTTGATCCTGAGAGTATGCTGGTGGATCAGCTGATTGGCAAGTTCCAGTTCTTCTTCAGGCAGACAGACCTGGAAATCTTTTGTGTAGCCAAGTTCTTCTAATGGAAGCACTTCCTGAAGGAGCTTCAGGGCAATGCCGTGGAATGTTCCATAGAAAAGAGACGAGGGGTTTTCTTCTATATTTTGGATCTTCAGCCTGTTTTTGATCTCGCCTGCTGCTTTATTTGTAAAGGTCAGAACGATCATATTTTCCAGGGGGATTTTTTTCTGCTGGTGAAGATAACGGATCTTTTCGATAAGAACCGTTGTTTTTCCGCTTCCTACGTTTGCGCGGACCAGGCAGGCATTATGTTCATCCAGAACCGCTGTTTTCTGATAATCATTCAGTTCCATATGTTTCATCCTTTTTCAGCGTGTGATATCTGCGCATCATTTTTTCACGTTTTAGCATATCTTCCGGTTTCTCTGTATCTGTAAGGATCGCAAAGCGGAAATCAACCGGAAGAAAGACGTAAGTACTGAGCACATTGGAGATTCCTGTTCGGTTCTCCTGCATATTGGCCCATTCTGCATAAAACGGATCTCTCAGATAGAGGATCAGAGAGGAGTCTTTGACTTCCAGTCCGGATACCATTGAGAAAAATCCTGCAAATGTGTTATTATTTTCTTTGACCCGATTGCAGAATAAAACCCACTTCTCCTGCAGATCAGATAATGTGAATTCCCGTTGTCCTGATCGATTCCATTCTGTATTCTTTTCATCCGGATAAGAAATATTCCTCGTTTTCTGCACGGTCAGTTCCGATTCTTCAGATAAATTTTTCAGCCCCCACAGGATCACGTTCCGGTCAAGCCTGTCATTTCCAATACAGACTGCACAGCCGTTTTTGCACCTGCAGCCGGAAATCATTCGGATAGCCTGTTCTGTCACTTTGGGGATCAGATCATAGATCTTTTCTGCAAATCCAAGGCCTCCTACATAACGGTCGTAAAAATAGAGAGAAACCTCCTCAGAAGTGCTTCCGGAAAGTTCCAGTGCATTGGTGGACATTGCCACCCCAAGATCGGAACCTTCTGTCATTGTCACCATCAGAGCTGCATTTTTCAACGCAAACATCAGACCTTCAAAGTGGTTATTTCTTACATAATAACCGTTTCTGTCCGGCTGTAAGAGATTGCGGTACTGTCTGACCACATTTTCAGGAAGTCTGAGCCAGGTAGCTTCTGTGTCGTAATTCTTGGAAAGTGGTTTCGTGAGCTGTTCAAAACCCAGGTTCTGATGATTATGGAACTGCATTTTTTTATACATGTATACAAAATCTGCAATATTTACATCTCCAAAAGAAAGTTCACTTCTCTCCCACTGCTGCTTTTTATGTCTGTGTATGATACGGATATTGGTCTCGCTTCCAGGTACTGTGTAATAGTTTCCATGAAATGGCACAGCTTCCACGATCTTGCTTTCCAGGTTCATTTTTACAACCTGGTAAAAATCTCCGTCGTGCATGTAAACGGCACCTTCATGGATCTCATGAAAAGCCTGTTCCTCATCCATCTCCGTGATATTTTTTCCGGTTTCCTTATTAATGAGCTGATACTTGTTCTGATCAATATTCCGGAGGGAAAATTCTCCTGCAGGATAAAGTCCTCCTGACCAGGCGAAGCGGCCTCCCATATTCCGGACTTCATCTACTTTCATAAGTACAGGGATCGTCTCCCCAAGATCCGGGAATAATGCACCATCATCCAGGGTTAACGGAAGTTCCGCTGCCGCAGCCCGGATATGTGCAAGCTGGATCAGAAGATTGTCTGGATCAACGATGGCATTTTCACTGCTGTGTTCAAAAAGCCATTCCGGTTCCAGAGCGATATACTGATCCATGGGAAGGTTGGCAAGAATCAGATAATTGGTGCATTTTCCACTTCCTCGTCCTGCACGGCCTGTCTGCTGCCAGAAAGATGCTCTTGTTCCCGGATAACCGGCCAGTACCGTTGTACTGATCTTTCCGATATCGATTCCCAGTTCTAATGCATTGGTGGATACAAGGCCAAGAAGATCCCCTGAGATCATACGCTGTTCGATGCTTTTTCTCTCCAGAGGAGTGTAACCGCCACGGTACCCGGAGATTTCTTCTTTTCTGGCTGTACCTAAGAACCCTGCCGCATCCAGATGGTCTCTGGTTTCTTTCACCAGGATCTCCACATTTTTTCTGGATCTGGCAAATGCCAGAAAGCTCTCCCTTCGTTCCATCAGCTGAGGAAGAAGGTCCGCTGCAACATTTATAACAGATTCTTTTCCGTAGGGGATGCCATCTTTATTCAGTTTCTCTTCTGGCTGGACCAGGCAATAGATCCGCTCTGATATTCCTGCACCGCTTCTGGCGATATTGATAAAAGATCTTCCGCAGATCTTTTCCGCAAGTTCCAGGGGATTGGCAATGGTGGCGGAACTGCATAAAAACTGAGGATCTGAGTGGTAATATCTGCAGATCCTGGATAAACGGCGAAATACATTGGCCAGATGAGAACCAAAAGCTCCTCTGTATACATGCAGTTCATCCAGAATAATGTATTTCAGATTGGAAAAAATAAAGTCGAATCCATATTTGCTGTGATTTGGAAGCATGGAGCCGTTTAACATATCCGGATTGGTAAGGATGATATTGGCACGTTCCCGGATCCTTTTTCGCTCAGCAGGCGGTGTATCTCCGTCATATACGCCGACAGATAAACGATGTTCCCCAAGTGCTTCCATCCAGGGGATCAGCGCACGGTACTGATCAGCTGCCAGGGCCTTCGTGGGATAAATAAAGATCGCACGGGTCACAGGATCTTTCAGGATTTCCTGAACCACCGGCAGATAAAAGCACAGGGATTTACCACTGGCGGTAGGTGTGGTGATCACGATATTTTCTCCAGCCATAGCATGGGAAAAAGCTTCTGCCTGGTGGGTATAGAGAGACTTTATATTCTGGCCGGACAGAAAATCCTGGATATCCGGATGCAGGCTTTTGGGAAACTCTGCATATTCCGGAGATCTGGCAGGGATTGTTTTTTTGTAAATGATGTTCCCCTTCATGCTTGCTCCTTTGCTGTCAATTTATTCGATAGATATTATTTTTAATAAAAACAGTATAACATAAAAAAAGCGATACCATATAGTTTTATCTTCCCATATGACATCACTTTTCTATTTTTTATGCAGATTTTTCAAGTATATGTTACAGTGCAGTGCCTTTCTTTGGTACAAAGAAACGGCTCATATCTGCATGTTCCAGCTTAAGCAGTGAAATTTTTCTATCAATTCCTCCTGCATATCCTGTGAGACTGCCATTTGTGCCTACTACACGATGGCATGGAATGATAATAGAAATTTCATTATGTCCAACTGCACCACCAACAGCCTGGGCGGACATATGGGAAATATTTTCTCTTTCAGCTATTTTACTGGCAATTTCTCCATATGTGATCGTTTGTCCGTAAGGAATCTCTGATAAAATCTGCCACACAGCTTGTCTGAATGTTGATCCCGCAGGATGAAGAGGAAGTGTAAATGTTGGCTTTTCACCGGAGAAATAAATATCCAGCCATTTTTTTGCTTCTGAAAGAATCTCCGTTTCCTGTGAAATCCTCTCGTCCGGAAGTGTATTCGCAAAGTATTTCTGTCCTTCAAACCATAAGCCTGTAAGTCCAATTTCATCTGCTGCCAGTAAAATTTCTCCTAACGGTGATTTATATTTGCATGTATAGATCATAGTTTTCCACTCCTTATTTCAGTAGTGTTACCTCAAGTATAATTTATGTGAAATAGTTATCTTTAATTATGTGAAAAAACGGAGAACACAGCAAGGTATCCTCCGCATATAATATAGTGGTATGTTATCTGCTATTTTTACTGTTATATTACATTTTACTACTATTCACAGGTGCTTTAATTCCAGTAATCTGTTTTTTGCTTCAGATCAATATTTTTACTGAAGAATACAGGATTTTTTTTCTGCCGGATCTGTCCTTCGTAATCCTTTAATGCTTTCAATACGGTGTTGGACAATAGCAGGATCACCGGAATGTTGATCAGTGCCATTACTCCCATCAGTACATCAGAGATGTGCCACAGTAATGTCATCTCCATTCCCGCTCCCAAAAACACCACCAGTGCTGATACAAGGCGAAATCCCGTCATGAATTTCTTACCCGGCTGCTTTTTAAGGATATAAGTCAGCAGATTATCACAATAGAAGCAATTTCCCAGCAATGTAGTGAAAGCAAATAATACCATTGCGATCATAATAAAATATGGTCCAAAAGAACCAAGAGTCTTGTGAAGTGCTGCCTGCACCCACGGTGCTCCCTGAAGCTCTTTTGCCGGTGTCACACCAGATACCAGACACATCATGGCAGTTGCAGTGCACAATAATAATGTGTCAATAAACACAGACAGCATCTGTACCAGTCCCTGTTTAACCGGATGACTGACCATTGCAGACGCCGCTGCATTGGGGGCAGAACCGATACCTGCTTCATTGGAATACAGACCTCTTCGTATTCCCTGCATCATAGCTGATCCGGCAAATCCGGCAAAAATTGCTTTAAAATCAAATGCTTCTTCAAAGATCTGTGCCAGTACCGATGGAAGCTGTCCGATATTTAGTACCACTACCAGCAGGGATATCAGAATATATACAATGCCCATAAATGGCACTAAAGTAGAAGTTACTTTCACAATTCTGTTACCGCCACCCAGCAGACACCATCCCGTTACCAGCGCCAGAATTCCTCCAATGATCCATGGCGTGATCTCTGCATTATAAAATGGCTGACCGGAAAATGTAGACTGCAGATTATAGGAGGCCAGCATATTAAATCCAAACGCGTAAGTCAGGATCATGGCTATACAGAAAACCACTGCCAGTCCTCTGCTGTGCAATGCCGCCTCTATGTAATACGCCGGGCCGCCGTAGCACTGGCCGTCTTTTCCTTTTTTCTTATATATCTGCGCCAGTGTGCTCTCTGCCAGAGCTGATGCGCTTCCAAGAATGGCAATGATCCACATCCAGAATACGGAGCCCACACCACCGATACAGATGGCAGAAGATACTCCTACAATGTTGCCTGTCCCTACACGAGATGCCGTGGAGACCATCAGTGCCTGAAAGGATGATACACTTTCGTCTCCCTCTGGTTTCTCCATTACAGCGCTGCAGGCGTTTTTGAATAAACGTACCTGTGGAAATCTGGTCCGGACAGTAAAGTAGATGCCGGAACCAATCAATATTACAATCAGTAATTTGCTGTAGAGAAACGTGTTGATTGCGTCAATGATCGTTTCGAACATAAATCCTCCTCGTAACAGAATTTTTTATCATACGATAATATCGGATAAAAACCCGAATTGTTACCATAATACAATATTTCTGCTATTTTGAAAAGAGGTTATCCGCAGGAGTTCATGAACCTGGAAGATTTTTCTTTCCGTAAATTTCATTAAGCACAATTTTCCCCACAAATTTCCCTGTTTTTCAGCTTTTCAAATCTGTTTCCACCGATCAGGATGTCCCTGTATTTTTTTACGATCTTCATTTTCAGAGGAGGGGTTACCTGCAAGGTTGCCGACACAACAGCCAGGTCTACTTTGCCCTCTTTCAGAGCATTTACGGAATCTGTCGTACTGTTATTCAGAATTTTAAAATGTACGTTCGGGTACAGGATATTGAAATCCCGGACCGCCTCAAACAGATAACAGTGAAGAGCCGTTTCAGTTGCACTGATATAGATGGTTCCGTTTTCCAGGCTGATCAGGTTACTGAGATTGTTTTCTCCCTTAAAAAACTGAGCACATCCGGCAGCTATATATTCATAAAAAATATTTCCTTCCGGTGTCAGCTTCATTCCGCTTTTGCTGCGTATGAATAATCTGCAGCCCAGGATGTTTTCAAGGTTGTGGATCGTTCTTGTAACCGCAGGCTGACTGGTTTTTAAAACTGCTGCCGCTTTTGTGAGATTTCCATATTTGGCTACGTAATAAAATACTTTATAATGCTCAAAATTGGTGTCCATGATCGTCCTTTCTTCTGCGTAAGGTTTTTATCCGTTTTAAAAGAGAAACTGTTCTTTCAGCTCACTTTTTCGTTTACCGGAAGTAAATGCTGCTTCCACGGAATTCAGGAGCAACTGTTTTTTCTGTTCCTCTGTAAGGTTTAACAGGGAATCCATATACTGAAACTCATGGGAAAGGGTTGTTCTTTCAATGGCAGGATCATCTGTATTTAGTGTTACCTTAAGTCCCTGTTCCAGAAAATTTTTCAACGGATAGGAAAACATATCTTCCACTGCCCTGGTCTGCCGGTTGCTTGTGGGACACATTTCCAGAAAAATCCCGCTGTTTTTTACAAGTTGGATCACCTCTTCATTTCCTGCGATACGCACTCCATGCCCGATCCTGGATGCTCCCATACGGATGGCTGTTTTGACATCCTCGGCATCGCCGGCTTCACCTGCATGGATCGTAAATGGAACGTTGTACTCTTTTGCTTTCGCAAAAAGATTCTTATAGCTTTCTGTTGGAAAAAGTGCTTCTGCACCTGCAAGATCCACGGCAACTACTCCTCCATCCTCTGTGAGATATCTGCGGGCCAAGTCCAGAGTTTCCATATTTTCCTGCTGATTGGAGCTTCCACGCATGCAGCATAAGATCAGATTGCCTGGAATCGGAGATTTTTTCAGGCCACGTAATGCAGACTGGATCGCCGTTTCCTGGGTCATTCCTTTTTGTGTATGGAACTGTGGTGCAAAACGAAGTTCTGCGTAGATCACACCGTCTTTTCTCATTTCAGAAAGGATAAGATAAACGGCTTCTTCCAGTGCTTCTTCTGTCTGAAGAAGGGAAAGAGGCAGGTCAAAGCATTTCAGAAAATCATTGAGATTTTCGCAGGTATCCGGAACGGAAAGAAGGGAAAGAAGTTCCTCGTCTGTTGCAGCCGGAAGCGTGATCTGCTGCAATGCGGCAAGTTTTTTTGCAATATCCACGGTAATACAGCCATCCAGATGTGCATGTAGATCGATGTAGTGATTGGTTTTGTTTTCTGTTTTCATAGGCATTAAGTACCTCGCTGTTTGTATTTTTCTATATTATAACACAAAAATGAGCGCATGAAATTCCACATTTTATGGATACATGCGCCCTTTTCTGTTTTAACCAAATCAAGCAAGTAGCGAAGCGGATTGCGAATATCCGCTTGACTGCTTCTTCACATTTTATGAAATATTCTTATCCCTGAAATGGTTTTACATTCTTTACGGCATCTGCAGGGAGGATCTCTTTATCATCCTCATCAATGTTGATAAGATGATATCTGTCATTTCCCATGTGCATTTCTTTCATATAGCTGAGCTGGCGAAGTCCGTGACGTGTCTCGATCCTCTCTACCAGATCTTTATGATCAGAATCCTTCAGTGCATACACAAGATCTACAGAAGCCTGGTCTGCTGCAAGGATATCTGTAGATGCCACGATTCCGATATTCGGTGTTACGACAGGTGCTGCTCCAACACCCTCACAGTCGCAGGAAACAGACATATTTCGAAGAACGTTGATAAATACAATACGCCTTTTACCGGGAACTTGGCAGTTCCGTCCTCATCCAGGATATCTACCGGGCAGAATGTCCAGCCATTTACCTTCAGAGTTTCACGATGCTTCTCCGTTGTGTAACGGTCTCCCTCGTAGTAGGTGTTTGTCTCTACGATATGGGCTTCCGGGATCTTATCTGCGATCAGTTCTTTTACCCACGGTGCAGGGATGATATTCGGTCCATGCTGCTCTCCTGTGTGAAGCTTGACTGCAATCTTACCCTTAAGGATGCCGCTTACACGCTCAAAAATCTTCTTCAGTCCCTCTGCGGAAAGATCCTCTGTAAAATATACGGTGGATTTTTCTCCGGAACGGTCCTTATAAGGAATGTAATGTTCTCCACCTGTTCCAGGTACGATTTTTTTGTGTGCCATTTGTAATCCCTCCTGTGTTATATTCATAAAAAATCTCACTGCTTTTATGATACAAACTAAACTCAGGTTCAGGTCAAGGATTTTTTGTTAAATATAAAGGTTAATTCCAGACTATAAAATTTCATTCCGGTTTATATTGCCTGTGTGGCTTCTTTTAACCAGCCTTTTTCATCCTCATCCAGATACGGAGAAATTTTCTCATATACAAAGGCATGATACTGGTTGAGCAGTGTGCGCTCTCCGGTTTCCATCTGTTCGGGATCTATACCTTCCAGGTCAAAGGGTACCAGCGTCAGAGGTTCAAATTTCATAAACTGACCGTAGGCTGTTTTTTCGGCCTTTTTGCAGACCACAAGGTTTTCATGGCGGATACCAAATTCATTTTCCGCATAGTATCCTGGTTCATCGGAGGTGATCATTCCTTCTTCCAGAACAGGAGCCGGACGATCCACGAGATTTTTCCAGCGGAAGCTCTGAGGACCTTCGTGTACATTGAGAAGATATCCTACGCCATGACCGGTTCCGTGATTGTAATCCTCTCCCATAGCCCAGAGTGGTCCTCTTGCCAGGGCATCCAGATTCAGTCCGGTACAGCCATAGCGGAATTTTGCGGCTACAAGGTTCAGGTGCCCACGAAGTACTGCTGTGAAATATTTCTTTTCTTTTTGGGTAACCGGGCCAAGTACAACGGTGCGGGTGATGTCTGTGGTTCCCTCCAGATAATGGCCGCCGGTATCCATCAGAACCAGTCCCTCTGGTTTCAGAGGAATACTGGTTTCTTCTGTGGCACTGTAATGAACAATAGCTCCATGTGCACCGTAGGCAATAATGGGATCAAAGCTGTTCCCCTGGAAGTTCTCCTGTCCGGAGCGGAACTCATAGAGTTTGTCCGCTGCGGAAAGCTCGGTGATCTCCTGCTTTCCCACATTCTTTTTCAGCCAGTGGATAAATTTTACCATTGCCACGCCGTCTTTGATGTGGGCTGTTTTTTCATTCTGGACTTCGATCTCATTTTTGATGGCTTTTGGAAGAAGGGACAGGTTTTCTCCATTCAGGATTGTTACTCCATCCGGAATGCTGCTGACCAGACGGCTGTTTACATTACTTTTTGAAAGATAAACCCTTTTCGATTCAGGGATCGTCTGCACATAAGTGTAAATATCATCATATGGATAGATGGTAACGCCATCTATGGCCAGAGCTTCTTTTACAGAATCCGGAAAAGCCCTCTCATTGGCAAAAAACCGGATTTCTTTCTCATCCATTACAAGATAGGAAAGCACTACCGGGCAGCAGTGGATATCATTTCCGCGAATGTTCAAAAGCCACGCAATATCATCCAGTGACGTGAGGACAAAGAGATCTGCGTCTTTTTCTTTCAGTTTGCTGCGGATTTCCCGGATCTTGTCTGCTCTGGATCTTCCAGCCCATTTTTCGGATAATTCCATTACCGGTTCACAGGAAAGTGCCGGACGGTCATCCCAGATATTTCCAATCAGATCCTCATTTACAGAAAAACGTACCTGTTTTCCCTGAAGGATTTTTTTCAATTTCCCGGCTTCCTCTGCGCTGACAGTACGGCCGTCGAAGCCGAGGCACATCCCTTCTTTCAGGTTTTCTTCCAGAAATTTATGGATCGTCGGTACATCCGGTTCCCCCATCTTAAACAGGGTAACCGGTGTTCCCTCTAACTGCTGTGCGGCCTGGATAAAATATCTTCCGTCTGTCCAGAGTCCCGCCATATCCGGCATGATGACAGCAGTTCCGGCAGAACCGGTAAATCCGGTAATATATTTCCTGCATTTAAAATAATCTCCCACATACTCGGAACCGTGGAAATCATCGGTCGGAACCAGATAAGCATCGATTCCCTTTTCTTTCATCTGTTTTCGAAGAGCGGTAATCCGTTCTGTAACTGTCATAACCTTATGCCTCCTCTGTATAACTGTTCTTTACTGCAAAACCATGATCCATAGGACCGCTTCCTTTTCCGAGATCCAGCATGGCAGCAAGAGCTCCGGAAATATAGTCTTTGGCACGATTTACAGATTCCACCATGGAAAATCCTTTTGCAAGGTTGGATGCGATGGCCGAGGAAAGAGTACATCCTGTTCCGTGGGTGTTGGGATTGTCGATCCTTTTTCCCTCAAACCACTGATATGTTCCATCCTCATAGAGAAGATCATTGGCATCATTAAGCTTATGGCCGCCTTTGCAAAGAACTGCACAGTGATACTGTTCGGAAACCTGTTTTGCAGCTTCGATCATATCATCGGCGTTTCTGATCTTTCGTCCGGTAAGCACTTCCGTTTCCGGGATATTGGGAGTGAGAAGATCCGCAAGAGGAAACAGTTCTTCTTTCAGAACATCCACAGCTTCTTCACTGATCAGCCTTGCACCGCTGGTAGCCACCATAACCGGATCCACTACGATATTTTTCGCCTGATACTGCCGGAGCTTTTTGGCGATCATGCGGATCAGATCACTTTCGGAAACCATTCCGATCTTTACTGCATCCGGAAAAATATCTGTAAAAATACTATCCAGCTCCTGACCAAGAAATTCTGCCGTTGCATTCTGGATGGCTGCGACACCGGTGGTATTCTGGGCGGTCAGTGCGGTGATGGCACTCATGGCGTATACCCCGTTTGCCATCATGGTTTTGATATCGGCCTGGATCCCTGCGCCTCCGCTGGAATCGCTGCCTGCGATGGTTAATGCTGTTTTCATTTTTCGTTTCCTCCGTTTTCTGTAAATATATAATTCTGTAACTCTGTCAGATTTTGGCAGTAGATATGTGCGTCCTTTTTTAGCTGCTCCTGATCCGGTTCTCCCAATGCGTCATAGATGCCTGCAGTCAGAAATCCTGCTTTTCCTGCGGTCTGCAGTGCATAGAGAGAATCTTCCACTACCAGTGTCATGGATGGCTCCGTTCCCAGCACTTTCGCTGCTGTAAGATAGATCTTCGGAGAATATTTGCTTTCTCCGATCTCACTGGTGGTATAAATTTCTTTTAAAAAAGGAAGAAGTCCGTTTCGCTTTAGTGCCCGGCGGATATGTTCTTTTGGGCTTGAAGTTGCCACCACAGCCGGGATTTTCTGGCTAGCAAGATATTGAAAAAGTTCTCTGGCACCTGATTTTGCAGGAACTTCTTCAAAATAGTAGTTTTGGATCCGAACTTTCAGATCCTCCACGATCTTTTCTTCGGAAAACCCAAGAGCGAACCTGCTTTTCAGCCATGCCGCTCCCTGCTCCATACTCATGGGAAAAAGGATCTCTTCCATTCCCGCAATTGGGTGATATCCAAGATCTGTAATATATCGTTTTCCAAGTTCCCTCCAGATAGAAAGAGAGTCCAGAAGGACACCGTCCGCATCAAATATTATGGCTTTTACGGGAGAAATCATGTTTTTCCTCCTGAATAAAATTTTTTATGATATAAAAAACACGGATATACCACAAAAGATATATCCGCATTTTATTATAAGCCGCAGGTCCCCAAAATGCAACCGGGAGTTATCTGACAGTTTCTTTTTCCAGGCCAACTGGTTCGTACAGCTTTTTTAATGTTTTTACCATTTCATCTTTACCGGTATCTTCGATACAGACATCGTATCTGCCTTCCACACTTCCGAATGTAATGACTTTGTCCAGATTCAGCAGTGCCTTTAAATTTCGGAGCATGTTTTCCCGGGTAGCATCTTTGATGTAGATCTTGATGTTGGCACATCCGGGATATCGGATGGGATCGTGAAATGCCACGCGGTAACTGTCGATCCACTCTTGTTCCATCAGTTCCCGGTAAAGTTTTTCCATAATTTCTTTTTTATCCAGAAGATACAGATATACCACGTTTTCGTATACCGACTGGGTTTTCTGGACGTAATTGCGATGAGGGGACCGGTGTCTCCGTTCATAAACTTCCTGGTGAAGAGGTGAGATCAGCTGATCATAATAAATCACCAGAAGATCATCCACCACACAGTTTGTAAAATAGGAAATTCCTTTCCGGTCAAGAAAATCACAGATCGTCTGTGCCTGGGACGTTGACATCTGATATTTCATAAGATAGGAATTTTCATTCAGATCGTACAGCACAGCTCCATCCATGGCGATCACCGGAAGTTTCAGATGGATCCCTGGAAGAGATTCCCGGATCGTTGCCGGAGTACGCCCGGTGGATACGGTAAATTTTGCCCCGGAATCGATCAGGCGGTTCAGTTCGATCCTGCTGTATGGGGACATCTGATCTTTCTGATTGAGAAGGGTGTCATCAATTCCGGAAACAAAAAAATATCTTTCTGCCGTTTTCTTGGAAGATGCACGGTATTTACGATCAGTGCGATCCCAACTCCGATCAGGGTATCCAGTACACGGTTAAATACAAAGAGAAACGGACTTGCGTCTGTCATATGCATGACCGTTATACTTAAAAACACCACGCATGAAAAATAAGCAGTATTTTTACAGTTCAGAACAACGGTAGAGTAAATAAAACGGGATTCCTTCTCTGTTTCGAAGATAAAACACACAGAAGCAGCATGCCACAGCGATCACAGAGCGGACGATCCGCTGTCCTGGTTTTGGAAAATGGAAAGTATTTTCAGCAGCCATGTCCTTTTCTCCTATATCATTTTTTCCAGCTGGTATAAGAACAGGGTTGCCGCCAGCAGATCCGCCGCGCCGCCGGGGCTTAGATTTCTGCGGATGCATTCCTGATTCAACTTCTCGATCTTTTTCATGCCGGTTTCAAAAAAAACGCCGCCCGGTTTCCAGATTTTTTCTGCCTGCTCCTGGATCCATATGACATCTGCATAGGATCCGCGGCTCCAGACATTGGTATCCTTTAGTTCCATCATGATCCGCAGCAGAACATTGATATTGGAACGGTTCTCATCAAGCCCGATGGCACGGTACTGTCTCATCAGAGGAAGCGCTGTTTCTCCAGTGATGGGAAAACCTTTCTGGGCCTCTCCACGGATTCCACGTTCTTTGTATTTCTGAAAAAGGATCTCTCCATGAGTTACCGGTGTTCTCTGACTCATTTCAAAGAAATCCGCTTCCAGCGCTTTTTCCGTCATTTCGCTGGCAGAAGCAAGGATTTCTGCAGTATCAAACCGGCGGATCCTGGCATAGCAGTGTCCGGCACAGGCAGACAGGATTCCCATGGTAAAAATCAGTCCTTTATGTGTGTTGACCTGGCCTGTTGCACGAAACATGGCTTTTTCTGCCAGCACTCCTGTTCGGCGGATCCTGAGAAAAAGGTTCTGGAGATTCCTTTTCCAGAAATATCCTTCAAAAAACATTTTTGCCAGATAGGGAGTGATGGCATCGGCGCTTCTTTCAAAAGTATACACGTTCATATCATGGTGAGCACCATTGTCATGACGATCTACAAGTCCTGGCTTTGGAGTGGTATAAACTTCTCCAAGGATCGTACTTTTGATACACTGTTCTATTTCTGCAGAGGTAAGCACTGCCGCATTCGCTCTTGCATACATGAGATCACTCCTCCCTATCAGTCTTATGTTTTATGGAAGAACAGGAATTATGCCTGCTCTACATAATCGTCGATCACCTGAAACAGCTGTCTTTCTCTGTCTTTTTCTTTTGGGGTGTTGGAACATCTGAGTCCCGGAACCTGTCTCATTCTTAAGATGTATGGTCCAAAGATATTTGCGGTTGCGTAATTTTTTACTGTTTTTGTCATCATGATCATTTCCTCCTTATCCGGTTTTTCGTCCGGCTGCTTTTCTTCTTAAGATAACTATAACAAAGCTCTTCCACGAAATCTAATTCTCTGTCATTATGCTGTTATGCCAAAAAGGAAAGTCCCGGGAAATTTTGTGCAAAAAAAGAAAGCTCCATGGCAGCAGAGCTTTCTTTTCATAGAGAGGTTTATAATTTGTGGGCGGTTAACAATAGATTTGATTTATGCTTTTTTAAAGGTAAATGGTTTTACCTGGCGGACAACATCCATGATGGTGCCGTCACGACCTTCGATAATACCTACAACTCTGTCACCAAACTGAACCGGTTCAGGCTCACCTGTGATAGAATATGCGATATCGCGAAGTTCCTCAATGGTCTTTAACGGTACGCAGTTTGCTTTTTTCAGTGCATCCAGAAGATCCTGACGTGCCGGATTTACCGCAACACCGTAATCTGTGACAACAATATCTACAGATTCACCTGGTGTGGTAACGGTTGTAACATTGGAGCAGATCGCCGGGATACGTCCCTGTACCAGCGGAGAGATCACGATGGTACATTTTGCGCCCATGGCTGCATCCGGATGGCCGCCCTGTGCACCTGTGATCACACCGTCAGAACCCACAACAACGTTGCAGTTAAAGTTTACATCGATCTCCAGTGCGGCAAGGACTACATAGTCCAGTTTGTTCACAAATGCACCTTTATTAAATGGATTTGCGTAAGCGCCGGCACTGATTCTGTGATGGTTCGGACGTTTTACGGATTCTACTGCGGAAGTATCGAAATCCTGTGTATCCAGAAGTTTTCCTACCAGGCCCTCATCCAGAAGGTCACACATGCCTTTGGACATACCGCCCACTGCGAATCCCATCTTGATCCCGCGCTCTTTCATGATCTTTCCGAGAGATGCCGCAGATGCGATAGATGCACCTCCAACACCGGTCTGATATGCGAAACCATCTTTGAAATACGGAGTATTTACAACAACCTGTGTACAGTAATCCGCCATCATCAGCTTTCTCACATCTGTGGTTGGTTTCGCTGCACCGGAAGCGATCTTTTCCGGAATACCAATCTGATCTACCACGCAGACATAATCAACTTTTGTCATGTTGATATCTGCCGGATAATTCGGGAACGGCACCAGACAGTCTGTAACAGCAACTACCTTGTTGGCATGGTTTCCGTCTACGAAGGAATAGGAAAGGACACCACAGTCGCTTTTTCCGCCAACGCCTTTACAGTTTCCGTAATCATCACAGGTCGGCGCTCCGATAAAGGAGATATCGATTACCGTTTCACCGGTCTGGATGGCACGGATACGTCCGCCATGGGAACGCATGATGGCAAGTCCTTTTAATTTTCCTGCGGAGATGGCTTCACCGATCTTTCCACGGACACCGGAGGACTAGATGTTTGTGATGGTTCCATCCTCGATCATCGGTACCAGAGCATCGTGTGCTTTTCCAAGAGAGCTTGCACAGATGGTAACATCTTTGATCCCCATATTGTGGACTTCCTGCATAACCATGTTTACGACCAGATCTCCATCACGGAAATGATGGTGGAAACCAAGTGTCATACCATCGTGAGCGCCACATTTTACAAGGGCTTCGTGGATGGAACTTACCATTTTGCTGGTATCATGGTTCATCACTACTTTTGTAATGGGACCCTGTTTCTGAAATTCTGTGTTATCTTTGTAATAATTTCCCTGAAAATCAGTTTCAGGTTTTCCATGTTTCCTGATGTGTTGTGTGCCTCCATGATGCCGTAAGACATGGTGCCCTTTCTTGCTTCAGATTTCTCTGCTTTTTTTCCAGTGAGTGCTTCCACTTTGGCTGCTTCTGCTTCCGGTACGATCTCTGTTCCATTTACCAGATATGCGCCGCCATCATATAACTTTACCATAATGTATTCGCTCCTTTTTCTTTTTTCACGATGTTTGTTCTTCGTGATTTTATTGTATCGCATCCAAAGCATTCTGACTAATTGCCAAAATGAATGCTGTTATAACTTTTTGTGAAAATAAATAAGGACAAAAATAACTAATCTTATAAAGAAATGTTGACAGAAATTCATTACTATTTTATAATTTTCTCATAACTACGAAGGAGGTATGAATAATGAAAAAATTCAAAAAACTTTTGGTTTGTATGCTTGCAGTTATGATGCTTATTTCATCTGCGATTCCGGTTTCTGCGGCCACCCGCCCGGCGATCCCGACCTTAAGAAGTGCACAGATGACCAGTAGCGGACGTATGTCTCTCAGCTGGAAATCTGTAAGTAATGCAAATGGATACAAAGTTCGGATCTATAACTGCAGAAAAAAGAAAGCATCTTCCATTCATCTCAGTGGAAGGTACAACAACAACTATTATACAAACAAAAGTGCGAACACAGCTTATCTTGTATCCGTATACAGCTACAGATGGGTAAATGGACAGCGAATTTACAGTATCGATTCGGATGCATTTGTATGCACCCCAAGAACATTAACTACTGTATCAAGCACAGCATCAACATTGACAGTTAAATGGTCCAAGCTTTATGGAATCAGTGGATATTATGTTTATAAATCTACCAGTTCCAATTCCGGTTACAAACGTTATGCAACTTTATCTGCCAATGCAACTTCTGTAAAAGTCAAAAGTTTAACTTCCTCAGGCAACACTTATTTCTATGTTGTGCCATACAGAGTTTATAAAGGAAAAAGATATACTTTTCCTCATAACATTTACCGTATGTATACAAGATATTATTATTACTAAATAACTGATATTCAGAAAGCAAAAAGCTTCCCTGCCAGAAGTAACTCTGGCAGGGAAGCTTTTTTTGTGTATTTTTATTCTTTTCCGTTTTTATTCTTTTCCGTTGAAACAATATGTACATATATTATCCGGATCGATTCCAATGGATTCCAGAAGATCGTCCAGTCTGTGATAGCGAAGGCTGGTAAAATTCTGCATCTTACAGATATCCTGCACCATCTGCTCATATTTCTCTGTATGCGGATCTGCATATTCATCCAGGACTTCCTGCGGACAGTTCGGTCCTTCTCTCTTCTCGATGACCTGACGTGCGATCAGCTCCATCTCGGATTTGGAGCGGGAGAAGTTTAAGTATTTACATCCGTACATGATCGGCGGGCAGGCAGGACGAACGTGAACTTCCTTCGCACCGCTACGGTACAGGAATTCGGTTGTCTCACGAAGCTGGGTACCACGTACAATGGAATCATCAATGAGAAGAAGTTTCTTGTCCTTGATCAGCGCACGTACCGGGATCAGTTTCATTTTCGCGATGAGGTTACGCTGATTCTGATTGGTTGGCATAAAAGATCTCGGCCAGGTTGGTGTATATTTAATGAATGGTCTTGCATAAGGAATACCGGATTCATTTGCATATCCGATGGCATGGGCAATGCCGGAATCCGGAACACCTGCTACAATATCCGGGTGAACAGAATCTCCGTCTCTCTTTGCAAGCATGCTTCCGCAGCGATAGCGCATCTCCTCTACATTTACACCTTCATAAGATGCTGTCGGATATCCGTAGTAAACCCAGAGGAAAGAACAGATCTTCATTTTCTTTCCAGGCTCAACCAGAGTTTTAACTCCGTCTGCTGTTACAAATACGATCTCTCCGGGGCCAAGTTCCTTATAATCTTCGTAACCCAGATTAATATAGGCATGACTCTCAAAGGACAGACAGTAGGACCCCTCTTTGTGGCCAATCTCCACCGGAGTTCTGCCCATCTTGTCCCGGGCTGCATAAATTCCGTCTTTTGTCATGAGAAGCAGCGTCATGGAGCCGTCGATCAGACCCTGGACATACTGGATACCCTCCACAAAATTGTCCTTTTCACAGATCAGGGCAGCGATCAGCTCTGTCACATTGACAGTTCCGTTGGTCATCTCCTGAAAATGTACCTTGGTCGTATCATACATCCGCTGCAGAAGTTCATCATAATTGTTGATCTTTCCCACAAAGGTAAGGGCAAAGCTTCCAATCCTGGAACTGAACAGAAGGGGCTGAGGTTCATAATCAGAAATACATCCGATTCCCATATTTCCCTTCATGGAACCCACATCCCCGTCAAATTTTGTACGGAAAGGTGTGTTTTCAATGTTGTGGATGGCACGGTCAAATCCATGTTCTCCGTAAACAGCCATACCGCCGCGGCGTGTTCCCAGATGAGAATGATAATCCACTCCGTAAAAAAGTTCCAGTACGCAGTCGCTTTTCGATGCTACTCCAAAAAATCCGCTCATAATGTGCTCCTCTCTGCTTCCATAGTGTTAACGATTCCTGTCATCGTTCGTACATCCATAATCGCTACCAGTATAGCATAAGAGAACGGAAAATAACAATCAATTCAGCGGATATTCCTGCTTTTTCAGAATAAATTATAATGATATTAGCCGGATTTATAAAAGCAGAAAACATTTTCTGTATGTGACAGAAGTTCCGTCAGTTCCAGAGTGCGATAAACAGATTCAGGTAACCGGCAAAAGTCAGCCATGCCAGATATGGGATCATCAGGTACGCAGCGTTCCGGGAAAATTTCCCGAATGTACGGATGCAGCCGTACACAAGTCCCCACAAAAAAATAAGCCAGAGAAACGCAAAACCATACCATCCCGCTCCAAAGAAGAAAAACGGCCACAGGAAATTCACGGCAAGCTGAATCCCGTACAAGGCAAGAACCCTGTCCCTGTCTCTGCTTTTTGGTCTGGATGCGATCAGGAAAGAAGCAATTCCCATCATGATAAAAAGGATCGTCCATACAACAGGGAACAGCCATCCAGGTGGTGATAAGGGCGGCTTATTTAATTTTGCAAATACCTTCATTCCATTTCTGGTAAAAAATCCGGAAACAGCTCCTGTTGCCAGGGGCACTGCAATACAGGTGATCAGTTTTCTGGTATCTTTTTTCAAAAATATTCTCCTTTCTGCTCTGGGAAAATCTGAGGACAACATTCGTTTTCTCTGTTTATTATATTTCGGAATACCGGTTTCTATACAATTACACAGAAAAAAGAAACAGCTCTGTTTTTATGCAGAACTGTTTCTTTTCAGATTGTTTAAATGCCTTGATTCTTTGACAAATATACGTTTTTTATTATTCCTGAGTGATTCCTTTGAACTCGTAACCAGCCTCTTTGATCACCTCTTCGACTTTTGCCTCGTCAACTTTCTCAGGTACTGTAAATACAGTCGTTCCGTTCTCGTGGGAAGATACCACGTCCTCTGCACCGAAAGCCGCCTGGATTGCTTTGTTTACGTGTGCCTCACAGTGTCCGCACATCATTCCTTCTACCTTTACTGTTACTTTTACCATTGTTTTGTTCTCCTTTTCTTCTTTTTTATTTTCATCATGAGTGATGTTTAATGTTACCGGATTTTTAATCGCTTTGTCTCTGGCTGTGTTATGGATCTTAAACAGATTCAGTCGTAGCGCATTTGTTACAACACAGAAACTGGAAAGACTCATGGCTGCGGCTCCGAACATCGGATTCAGTGTCCACCCGAAGATCGGGATCCAGACACCTGCTGCCAGCGGAATCCCAATCACATTATAGAAAAATGCCCAGAAAAGATTCTCGTGGATATTCCGAAGTGTGGCACGGCTCAGACGTACTGCAGCCGGAACATCACTTAACTGGCTCTTCATCAGAACAACATCTGCCGCATCAATGGCAATGTCTGTTCCTGCGCCGATGGCAATTCCGATATCTGCTCTTGTAAGTGCCGGTGCATCGTTGATACCGTCACCCACCATGGCAACTTTCCCCTGTTCTTTTAAGGAACGGATCACACTCTCTTTTCCATCCGGAAGGACTCCTGCGATCACATCGTCAACTCCTGCCTGGGCTCCGATGGCTCTTGCGGTACGCTCATTGTCACCGGTAAGCATAACTACGCGGATTCCCATGTTCTGAAGCTCTTTTACCGCACGTGGACTATCTTCCTTGATCACATCCGCAACAGCGATAATTCCCAGAAGTTTTCCGTTTCGGGTGAAAAGAAGAGGTGTTTTTCCCTGCTCTGCAAGCTGTTTTGCTCTCTTATCAAGGTCTGCGGAAACCTTTGTCTGGCTGCTGATAAATTTCATACTTCCGCCGGTCAGTTTGTCACTGCCAAGTACAGCGGAAAGTCCGTTTCCTGGAAGTGCCTGGAATCCGGTTACTTCACCTGCAACAAGTTTCTCTTCCTCTGCTTTTTTGAGAACTGCTTTTGCCAGAGGATGTTCGCTTTTTTTCTCCAGTGCACAGGCAAGTGTGAGAAGTTCTGTTTCTGTGACTCCCTCTGCCGGAAGAATATCGGTTACTTCCGGCTGGCCGCTTGTAATGGTTCCGGTTTTATCCAGTGCGACGATCTGGACTTTTCCGGCTTCCTCAAGAGAAACGGCTGTCTTGAAAAGAATGCCGTTCTTGGCACCCATACCGTTACCGACCATAATGGCAACCGGTGTTGCAAGACCAAGTGCACAGGGGCAGCTGATAACCAGCACGGAAATTCCTCTTGCCAGTGCATAACCAAAAGGATGCCCGGTAAGAAGCCAGATAATGGTTGTGATCACTGCAATGGTGATCACTGCCGGTACAAACACACCGGAAACACGGTCTGCGATCTTTGCAATCGGTGCCTTGGTGGCTGCCGCGTCGCTGACCATCTTGATAATCTGGGAAAGGGTGGTATCCTCTCCCACTCTGGTTGCTTCACATTTGATAAATCCGGACTGGTTCACAGTTGCCGCGGAAACCATATCTCCGGCTTCTTTGTCCACCGGAATACTCTCTCCGGTCAGCGCAGATTCATTGACTGCAGTAGTTCCTTCCAGGATCACTCCATCCACCGGAATATTCTCTCCCGGGCGGACAGCAAAAGTTTCTCCTTTCTGAACCTGTTCGATGGGAACGGTAAGTTCCTGCCCGTTTCGTACTACAACCGCAGTTTTTGGTGCCAGTTTCATAAGGCTTTTCAGTGCATCGGTAGTCTTACCTTTGGAACGGGCTTCCAGCATTTTTCCTACGGTGATCAGTGTCAGGATCATGGCCGCGGACTCAAAATAGAAGTCCATCATGTAATTCATAACTGCGGCAGAGTCTCCGTCTACCTGTGCTCTTGTCATGGCAAACAGTGCATAGACACTCCACAGGAAAGATGCCATGGAGCCAAGGGCTACCAGAGTATCCATATTGGGAGAACGGTGCCACAGGCTCTTAAATCCGTTGATAAAGAATTTCTGGTTGATCACCATGATGATGCCGGCCAGGAGCAGCTGTACCAGTCCCATGGCTACATGATTGCCGTCAAACCATTTCGGCAGCGGCCATCCCCACATCATATGTCCCATGGAAAAGTACATCAGCACCAGCAAAAATCCTACGGATGCGATGAGGCGCCTTTTCAAAACCGGGGTCTCATGATCTTCCAGCGCTTCTTCCGCTGCAGACATGGAGATTTTTTCTCCGGCAGCGCCTTTTAAAGATGCGCCATATCCGGCCGCTTCCACAGCAGCAATGATTTCGCTGGATGAAGCGGTTCCTTCCACTCCCATAGAATTGGTCAGAAGGCTGACCGAGCAGCTGTTCACTCCCGGAACCTTAGATACAGCTTTTTCCACACGGGCCGAGCAGGCAGCGCAGCTCATACCGGTTACATTATATTGTTCCATTTCCTTTCAGTACCTCCTAAAATAAATTATGTCCCTTTATTTCATCAACTTCTGGAGGGTTGCCACAAGCTCATCAATGGTCTCATCTTTGCCTTCGCGGATATCTCTTGCAACACAGGTTCGAATGTGGGTGGCAAGCAGTTCTTTATTAAATGAATTAACTGCTGCATTGACTGCTGCAGACTGGATCAGAATGTCATTACAATAGGCATCGTTTTCCATCATTCCTATAATTCCCCGGATCTGGCCTTCAATACGCTTCAGGCGATTGATCAGCTTTTTTTTCTCCTCTTCTGAACGGGCAGTGTGTTTTTCACTGCAGCAGGGACAGGCTTTCTTTTCAGACATGGGCTGTCTCTCCTTTCTCAAAATACCCTCATGGGGTATCTGCTTTACATGGAACAATATATACCCTCAAGGGGTATTTGTCAATAGGAAACTGAAATTTTTTACCGCCGACATAAATCGTACAATAAAAAAGCCCGCTCATTACCGATGATCGGATGAACGGGCAGTATAAACTTATATTAACCAAAATTTACTCTTCTACTATATGACCAAAATAATAAAATCCTTTACAGGTATCCAGGCTTACGTTTACGTATTTACCGATAAGTTCCTTATCTCCCGGAAAATGTACCAGAAGATTATGCTGGGTACGGCCTGTAAGAGTACCTTTCTCACGGTTTTCATCTTCTACCAGGACTTCCTGTACGCTTCCCTGGAAACGGGAAGAATTCTCACGGCCTTTTTCCTGCACCAGGGAAAGAAGACGGCTGAACCGGTCTTTTACCACATCTTCCGGTACCTGATTTTCCATACCGGCAGCCGGAGTTCCGCTTCTCTTGGAATAAATAAATGTAAAGGCGGTATCATAATTGGCTTTTCTTACCACATCCAGTGTTTCCTGGAAATCTTCTTCTGTCTCTCCAGGGAAACCAACCATAATGTCAGTTGTCAGAGAGATATCCGGAATTGCCTCACGGATTTTATCTACAAGCTGAAGATATTTCTCCTTGTCATAGCGGCGGTTCATTTCTTTTAAGACTCTGCTGCTTCCGGACTGCAGCGGAAGATGAAGATGATGGCAGATTTTTTTGCTCTCTGCCATGGTCTGGATCAGTTCATCCGAAAGATCTTTGGGATGGGAGGTCATGAAACGGATACGTCTCAGTCCCTCGATCTTCTCTACTTCTTTCAAAAGCTGTGAGAATGTCACCGGTGTTTCCAACGTTTTTCCATAGGAATTTACATTCTGGCCAAGGAGCATAATCTCGGTAACGCCATCTGCTACCAGCTCTTCGATCTCACGGATGATGGCCTGGGGCTCACGGCTCTTTTCGCGGCCACGAACATAGGGAACAATACAGTAGCTGCAGAAGTTATTGCACCCAAACATTACACTGACACCTGTCTTGAAGGAATATTTGCGGGAGGTTGGCATACCTTCCACGATCTCATCAGATTCTTTCCAGATATCAATGATCTGGTCATCAGTCTGCAGTGCCCGGTAAAAAAGTTCCGGGAATTTATGGATATTATGAGTTCCGAATACAAGATTTACATATTTATAATCCTTACGGATCTTTTCCACTACGTGATGTTCCTGCATCATACATCCAAACAGTACGATTTTCATATCCGGGTGGTTGCGCTTGATGCTCTTTAAATGTCCCAGGTGTCCGTAAATCTTCTGGTTGGCATTTTCACGAACTGTGCAGGTGTTAAATACAACTGCATCGGCATCTTCAGTGTCTACCATCTCATATCCCATTTTTTCCATGATGGCTGCAATAGACTCTGTCTGGATGGAGTTCATCTGGCATCCTTCATTCTGGATGTGGAAGGTGGGACGTTTCGTACTGCTTTTGGCAAGAAGCTCTTTACATTTTTCAATGTACTGAAGCTGGATCTCTGTTTCTTTGTTCTGGCTCAAATCAATTCCTCCAATAACTAAAAATTTCATATGTATCTATAAATTATTTTTCTTTAGACAATATCAGACGGGAGCATTGAACTCCCGTCTGATATATCATACAGAATTTACAGTTGTCTGTCAAAGAGTTTTTATAATAGCGGTGCAAAAACTCTCAATACATTCTGAATGGCACGTACCACAATATTTCTCTTCTGGCAGAATGCCAGATCAATGGGATCACAGTACTCCAGGGTTTCTGTAAAATCATCCCGGATGTCCAGGATCACATCATTCTTATACATCCAGACACCATCTTCAAAATGCAGATAAAGGCTTCGGTAATCCAGATTTATGGTTCCTACGACGCCTACTTTGTCATCACAGACAAAAGATTTTGCATGTAAAAATCCCGGCTGGTATTCGTAGATCTTTACACCTGCTTCCAGAAGCTGCTTATAATAAGACTGTGTCAGCAGGAATACCATTTTTTTGTCCGGGATACCTGGTGTCATGATCCGGACATCCACACCGCTTTTTGCAGCGAGGCACAGGGCGGTCATCATCTCATTATCTATGATCAGATATGGTGTGCAGATATAAACATAGTTTTTGGCGCGATTGATAATATTAAGATAAACGTTCTCTCCTACGATCTCATCGTCCAGGGGGGAATCGCAGAATGGCTGGACATAACCGTTTCCCGGAAATTCGTTGGGGTGCCACCTGTGCGGAACATAATTTCCGAAATCAAGAGAAGTATCTGTTCTGGTAACGATTCCCCACATATACAGGAACATAGCTGTCATATTCCAGACGCCTTCTCCTTTCAGCATAACGGCTGTATCCTTCCAGTGGCCAAACCGTTTTCGCTGATTGATATATTCGTCAGCCAGGTTGATGCCGCCGGTAAAACCGGTCCAGCCATCGATCACACAGATCTTACGGTGGTCACGGTTATTCTGGATTATATTAAGAATCGGACGGAACCGGTTGAATACTTCGCATTTGATTCCTCGCCGGCGCATCTCCTGATCATACTTGTATGGCAATGTGGTAAGGCAGCCGAAGCCATCATAGATCAGTCGGACATCCACTCCTTCTTTAGCCTTTTTTTCAAGGATATTAAGGATCGTCTGCCACATTACCCCGTCATTTATGATGAAATATTCGATAAAAATAAAATGCTTTGCCTGCTCCAGTTCATGCACCAGAACCGGAAACATATCATCTCCTACCTGAAAATACTCTGCTGTGGTATTCTCGTGAACCGGATATCTTGAATACTGCCAGATGTAATCCGACTGGATCCTCATGGAACGGTCGTCTTCGTTTAAACGTTTTCTTGTGAGCTCTGAGCCTTCCAGGTATTCAGCAGTTTCATCAATAAGATTCTGATAATGCTGCTCCATTACAGCGCCGATCCGTGACTTACCGAAAAGAAGGTACAGGGAAACACCAAATACCGGAAAAATAAGGATCAGCATCGTCCAGGCGAGCTTATAAGATGGATTGATCTTTTTATTTACGATCCACAGAACAACCAGAAAACCTATGGCCTGCATTCCGATCGTCACCCATCTGGAGTATTCCATAAGCCGGAAAAGGGCGATCAGCAGCCATGCCAGCTGCACAACAAGAGCCAGAGCTACATAAAAAATTCGATTAAATAATAATTTAAGGAGCGATCGCAATGGTTTGATAATCAGTTTAATAAACAAATTCATATTTCTTTCCTTCGTCAAACGTTCCTGTTTCTATTTAATTAAAAATCCCTGACCATACAGCCAGGGATTTTTGCGCACAATTAATTATATTTACGTTTTCTTGCGGCTTCAGATTTTTTCTTACGACGAACGCTTGGCTTCTCGTAATGCTCTCTCTTACGGATTTCCTGCTGGATTCCCGCTTTAGCACAGCTTCTCTTGAATCTGCGAAGAGCGCTATCTAAAGTCTCGTTCTCTTTTACGATAACGTTTGACATAGACTCACACCTAACCTCCCTCCAGTTGTAGATTGTGCTAAAATACAACTGTCTGGGTATTTTTCTTGCACGAGTGTTATTATATAGCATAACATGTGGTTTCGTCAACATCTTTTTCGATTTTTATGAAAAAAATGTCAAAATTGTAGATCACGCACAATTTTGTTATTTTGTGAGCTGTTTTTCAAGGATTCCTGCTGCTGCGTCCATAGCTTCCTGTGCCTTCTCCGGATTCTTTCCGCCGGCCTGTGCCATGTTCGGACGTCCGCCGCCGCCACCGCCAACAATCGCTGCCACAGCTTTGATCAGGTTTCCTGCATGAGCGCCTGCTTTCTGAGCTGCATCCGTTGCCATTGCAAGAAGATTAACCTTGCCGTCGTTTACTGCTGCAAGAAGGACAACACCTTCGCCAAGCTGCTCTTTCAGTTTATCACCCAGGTCTCTGAGACCGTTCATGTCAACGCCCTCAACTTTGGCTGCAAGGAGTTTTACGCCGTTTACTTCAACGACTTTATCCATGACATCGCCAAGTGCACTCTGGGCAGCTTTGCTCTTGAGGGATTCATTTTCGCTCTGAAGAGCCTTTACCTCAGCCTGCAGGTGACTGATCTTTTCTACAACCTCGGCTGTATTGGCCTTTAATGCTTTTGCAGCCTCATGGAGAAGCTCTTCCTGCTTTCTGTAGTATTCGATAACTGCTTTGCCGGTAAGTGCCTCAATACGGCGTACACCAGCTGCGATACCGGATTCGGAAACGATCTTAAAGAGCATGATGGAGCTTGTATTCTTTACATGAGTACCACCACAGAGCTCTTTGGAGAAGTCTCCCATAGATACCACACGTACCTTCTGGTCGTATTTCTCACCGAAGAGTGCCATTGCTCCGGATTTCTTAGCCTCTTCTACATCCATGATGTCTGTGTGTACTTCAAGGCCTGCCTGAATCTCTTTGTTTACAAGATCTTCTGTTGCCTGGATCTCCTCAGCTGTCATAGCCTGGAAATGAGCAAAGTCAAAACGAAGTCTGTCCGGTGTTACCAGAGAACCTTTCTGCTCTACGTGGGAACCAAGAACTGTTTTCAGCGCTTTCTGAAGAAGATGTGTCGCACTGTGGTTCTTCTCGGTATCTTTTCTTGCATCTTCGTTTACTTTCAGGGATACGGTCTCACCTGTGGAGATCATGCCGGACTCCATATGTCCTACATGGCCGAATTTGCCGCCACGGAGCTTGATGGTGTCCTCAACAACAAACTTGCCATTTGCTGTCTCGATCACACCGATATCGCCTTCCTGTCCACCCATGGTTGCATAGAAAGGAGTCTGCTCTACAAATACGGTACCCTTCTGTCCCTCTGTAAGAGAATCCACGATCTCTGTCTCTGTAGTAAGGACAGTTACTTTTGAGTCAAATGTCAGATGATCATAGCCAACGAATTCAGTTGTTACATTGACATCAATATCATCATATACAGTTGCGTCCGCACCCATATAGTTTGTTACTTCACGGGCTGTACGGGCTTTGACTCTCTGCTCTTCCATGGCTTTCTGGAATCCTTCCTCGTCAATGCCGTAGCCTTTTTCCTCAAGGATCTCCTTTGTGAGGTCAAGAGGGAATCCGTAAGTATCATAAAGTTTGAATGCATTGTCACCGGAAAGAGTTTTCTCGCCGGCTTTCTTCATATCCTCTTCCATGTCGGAAAGGATGCGGAGACCCTGATCGATGGTCTTGTTAAACTGATTCTCCTCGTTTGTAAGAACACGGAAGATAAACTCTTTCTTCTCCTCAAGTTCCGGATAACCGGCTTTGGAGCTCTCGATCACCTGTGCGCTTAATTTTGCAAGGAATGTTCCCTCGATGCCAAGAAGACGTCCGTGACGTGCAGCGCGGCGGATCAGGCGACGGAGAACGTATCCACGTCCCTCATTTGTCGGCATGATTCCATCGGAGATCATAAATGTCGCGGAACGGATATGGTCTGTGATCAGACGGATGGAAACATCGTCTGCATAGTTCTTCTCATATTCTTTATGTGCGATCTCGCATACAAGATTACGAAGTGCACAGATAGTATCTACATCAAAAATAGAATCTACATCCTGAACAACTACAGCAAGACGTTCAAGTCCCATACCGGTATCGATGTTCTTCTGTTTCAGAGTTGTATAGTTTCCGTTTCCATCGTTTTCGAACTGTGTGAAAACGTTGTTCCATACTTCCATGTAACGGTCGCAGTCACAGCCTACCGTACAGCCAGGTTTGCCGCAGCCGTATTTCTCTCCTCGGTCATAATAGATCTCAGAACATGGACCGCACGGACCTGCACCATGTTCCCAGAAGTTATCTTCTTTTCCGAAACGGAAAATACGTTCAGACGGAATCCCTACCTCTTTGTTCCAGATATTGAAGGCTTCATCATCATCCAGGTAAATGGATGGGTAGAGGCGGTCTGCATCAAGCCCTACAACCTCAGTAAGAAACTCCCAGGACCAGTGGATCGCTTCTCTCTTGAAGTAATCACCAAAAGAGAAGTTTCCAAGCATCTCAAAGAATGTACCGTGACGTGCGGTTTTACCTACATTTTCGATGTCACCGGTACGGATACATTTCTGGCAGGTTGTTACTCTTGTTCTTGGCGGCTTCTCAGCACCTGTAAAATATGGTTTCAGCGGAGCCATACCTGCATTGATCAGCAGAAGACTCTTGTCTCCCTGAGGAACCAGGGAAAAGCTTTTCATTACAAGATGACCCTTGCTCTCCATAAAGTCAAGGAACATCTTACGAAGTTCGTTCACTCCGTACTTTTTCATGTTGTTATCCTCCTTGTGTCAACCCCATCTGTCAGCATTTCCGGAATGTTGTAGCTTTATCCCGGAAATGTCACAGATATGGGAAATTATTTTACACAGATCTTTTTGAATTTTTTCTTGCCTCGTTTCAGGACGATCCCGTCTCCTGCAAAAGCATCCTTCTCAACCGTGTGGTAAATGTCGGTGAGTTTCTCACCATCGATGGATACACCACCCTGCTGGATCGCACGGCGCCCCTCGGAACGGCTTGGTACCAGTTCTGCTTTTACAAGAAGTGTAATAAGGTCGATCTTTCCTTCCTCATCAAAATCTTCCTCTGCAAGCTCGGTCGTAGGCATGTGAGAAGTATCAGCGCCTGAGAACAGTGCGCGGGCACCCTCCTGTGCTTTTTTGGCTTCCTCTTCACCGTGTACAAGCTCTGTCAGCTGGTATGCAAGGATCTCCTTTGCTTTGTTCAGCTCACTGCCTTCCCATTTAGCCATCTCATCAATCTCTTCGAGAGGAAGGAAGGTAAGAAGACGCATACATTTGATAACGTCTGCATCGTCTACATTTCTCCAGTACTGGTAGAAATCAAACGGGGATGTCTTATTCGGATCAAGCCATACAGCTCCGGACTGGGTTTTTCCCATCTTCTTGCCCTCTGAGTTGAGAAGCAGTGTGATGGTCATGGCATAAGCATCCTTACCAAGTTTACGGCGGATCAGCTCAGTACCGCCAAGCATATTGCTCCACTGATCATCACCACCGAACTGCATATTGCAGCCGTATTTCTGATACAGCATGTAGAAATCATAGCTCTGCATGATCATGTAGTTGAATTCCAGGAAGCTTAAGCCTCGCTCCATACGCTGTTTGTAGCACTCTGCTGTCAGCATACGGTTTACGGAAAAGTGAGCGCCTACCTCACGGAGAAGCTCTACATAGTTAAGGTTCATAAGCCAGTCCGCATTGTTTACCATAAGTGCTTTTCCATCAGAAAAATCGATAAAACGGCTCATCTGCTGTTTAAAACAGTCAATATTATGCTGGATGGTTTCCTTGGTCAGCATCTGACGCATATCCGTTCTTCCGGACGGGTCACCGATCATACCAGTACCACCGCCAAGAAGGGCAATCGGGCGGTTGCCTGCCATCTGCAGTCTCTTCATCAGGCACAATGCCATAAAATGTCCAACATGCAGACTATCCGCCGTCGGATCAAACCCAATATAAAACGTAGCCTTCCCGTTATTCACCAGATCCCGGATAAGCGGCTCATCCGTAACCTGCGCAATCAATCCTCTGGCCTTAAGCTCTTCATAAATACCCATTTTTCTACTTTCCTTTCTTTTTCAAAACCTATATCTTACTCACAGCCAATCTTCTCCGCCAGGAGAAGGAGGCGTCCCGTCTGGAACTCTTTGAAGTCTTCAAGGATGTCAGCCATCCGGAAACCATTTCTATTTGACTGCATGTGCTGGCGGATGCTCATACTTCTTAGGTTTTGGGAATTTGTGTTATGATTGAAAATCCATCTGTGTTTTCCGAAATCGATGGCATTGGTTCGGAAATGATCAAATCTTTACAAAAATGGTGGAACGATAATTGTTCTGAGTTTGTTGATTTTGGAATCAATGAAATGTATTTTATCAAGAAAGGAACTTCTAATATATCCGGTTCAGATTTAACTGGTAAGTCATTCGTTATTACAGGTTCCCTTGTACAATTTAAAAACCGTGATGAATTGAAAGAAAAAATCGAATCATTGGGTGGTAAGGTATCTGGTTCTATCTCAGCCAAAACAGAAGCTCTTATCAATAATGATATTAAATCTACAAGTTCAAAAAATAAAAAAGCAAAAAGTCTAAATATTCCGATTATATCCGAAGAAGAATTTATAACTAAATATTTGCAATAAAGAAGGTGGTACATTGGAGAATACATATACTGTAAAACTTCCAACATTAGAAGATATGAACTCTTTTGTTAATATCTGTAGTCAGTTTGAAGAAGATATTGATTATAGAATTGGCAGATATATTGTTGATGCAAAATCTGTTATGGGTATCATGTCTACTACACTTGGAAGAGAAGCAAATGTAACTATTTATACTGACAATTCAAGAGTTATTGATTCATTCGTAGATCACATTTATAAATGGATTGTTGGAGATTTCTAAAGTGGAGGTATTTTATGTTAAGAAAAATTTTGGACAAAATTGGTGGAACACTCATGTTTATTTTAATGTTCTTAGTGTTAATGGCAATTGTTAGTTTTTCTTTAGTTGGTTGTGGGAACAAAGAAATCGAGGAAGCAAAGAAAAGTACTCCTGACAAACTTGTGATTGAAACTAAAGATAAAGAAGATGGTATTGTAAAAGTTATTTCTGAATCTGAAGGTGAAATATTTTCTTATAAAGGAAAAATGACAATTGAAAAAGATCCGTTATCTACGGTAGTCACTGTTATAGTACCAAATGAAGAATCTATTCTGGAGGAGAATAAATAAGTATGACAATTATTTTATTAGGAAAGTCGTGTTCAGGGAAAGATTCAATCTGTAATGAATTGGTAAAAAGAGGGTACGAGAAGTTAATAACATACACTTCTCGACCTCCTAGACCCGATGAAGTTCAAGATAAAACTTATCACTTTATAAGTAAAGAAGAATTTGAGAGGCTTATATCGTTAGGGTTTTTTGCTGAATGGACGACCTATAACACTGTTGAAGGTGTGTGGTATTACGGAACTGCCCTAGATGATTTAGAATGCGAAAATGACCGTGTTTTAATCCTAAATCCTAGCGGATATGAGCAAATTCGTCAATTTAATGAAACAGTCATTTCGTTCTATATTTATTCTAATTTAAAGACAATAAAATCCCGTATGGCAAAACGTGTCAAAGAAAGAAAGGGTACAAAAGAAGAACATGAAAGAAGATTAGAAAGAGATAACATTGACTTTAAGGGCATGGAGAATAAAGTTGATAGAATTATTTATAACAATGATGGACTCGATACAATTGAAAGCGCAGTCGAAAAAATTCTTTCTTATATAGAAGAGGTTAAAACAAATGAGTCATAGAAAGCGAATCTATTTATCAGGAGCTATGGGATGTTATGGAGAAGATCCATATCCTTATACATGGCGAAATAAAGTTAAACAATTCTTCACCTATCATTCCGATAACTTTGAAATCTTTTCCCCAATAGACTATTACAATTATCAAAACACAAATCATAAATCTGAAAAAGAAATTATGTTGTATGAACTGAATGCACTTCAAGATTCAAAAATTATGTTGGTTAATCTAAAAGATTTAGATAAATCTATCGGAACAAGTGACGAAATTCTTTTTGCATATCTTAATCGAATCCCTATTATTGGATTTTATGAAAATGAAAACTTATCTGACATTCACCCTTGGAAAATTGAACAAATTAATAGAATCGAAACTGGCAAAGACGCTTTGTCGAATGCTATGGATTATATTGTAAATTATTATACCACTGATCGTTGGTACGTTTGAAAAGAGGTGATAAAAGCGAAGTGATTTCTACAACAAATATGCTTAATAGAGAACTCAGTGGCAAAGATTCTTTTGTCACTGTTTATATAGATGGAAAAGAATATGCAATTGACCATATTCGTAGAAGACCGGATTCATTTGATAGTCCTTCAACATATATTCAGTTGGTATGTCTTGGAGAAAGTGGTACAGGTTGCTTAAGAAGGTAGGTGATAAAATTGGAGATTTTCAAATTTATTGTTGGTTTTGCAGTTGTTATTATGTGTGTGCTTACTGCTTATTCATGCATTGATATTGCAAGCAAAGCTGATGAACAGGAAGAAAAAATGATTGAGAAATTAAGAAAAGAAAAAGAAGAATGTGAAGATAATTTAGATAAGGGGGATATGTAGAATGAAAGTTGTTTTGTACACGACACATTGTCCTAAATGTATGGTTCTTGAAAAGAAAATGGCAACAAAAGGAATTGTATACGAAATAGTTACAGATACATCATTAATGATAAAAAAGGGATTCGCAACGGCTCCAATGTTAGAAGTTGATGATAAATTAATGGATTTTAAAGAAGCAAATACTTGGATTAACGAACAGTAGGAGGAGAACATATTGAATATCAACATTAGATTAAACAAAAATTTTACAACACAGTACAACAAACTTCAGGAGGAATTTGGAACTGATATCGCAAAAATTAATGGATTCGATGATGGGCAATTAAGTTATACAGACTTTATTGATAATTTTGTAGACGAAGATACTGTAGCTGATGCAAGTATTGATGGAAATAGTAACGTATCACATAAAGATATTGTAACACTTGAAAAGGAAATGCCAAAACCACACGAAAAAGTTCTTGCATTTAATAAGATTTATTATGAGATTCAGAAAAAATATGGATTCCAGGCTGCTAATAAATGGTTAAGATATGAGTGGATTGGTTATCTCTATATGCACGATGCGAACACAAGTACATTTAAACATTATTGCTTTGCGTATGATTTAAAAGATCTTGCAGAAAAAGGACTCTATTTTATCGAAGGAAGAAATGCGAAACCTGCAAAACATTTAATTACTTTTGTAGATTTTGTGAAAGAGTTTATTAGTTATGCTTGTAATAGAAGTTCAGGTGCAGTCGGATTACCAAATCTTATTCCATATATGTTTTATTTTTGGAAAAAGGACGTAGAAGATAATTACATTTTAAGAGATAAAGAATATTACGCAAAACAAGCTTTTCAGAGATTTATTTATGCTGTCAATCAGCCGTATCTTCGTGACGGTTCGCAGTCAGCTTTTACAAATACATCTGTTTTTGATAGACCATATTTTGAAGCTTTGTTTGGTGGGGCGGAATTTCCGGATGGAACTTTTATGATTGATTACGAAGAAGAAATTATTGAATTCCAAAAATGGTATATGGAAGTTATGGCAGAAATTAGACATGATAATATGTT
>ENA-OOXF01000314-OOXF01000314.1-human-gut-metagenome-genome-assembly--contig:-NODE-314-length-37973-cov-7.683659_pt1 | contig 37973 bp, 53 predicted proteins | sample MGYA00241586_ERZ501341 | MGnify/ENA primary metagenome ERZ501341 (study PRJEB25962, sample SAMEA2042985) | human gut metagenome | biome: human gut; feature: human-associated habitat; material: faeces... | reverse complement strand
ACATCAAACAGCCGATAAAATGACAAAACAACTCGGCCATGCAGCCAAAACACTCCGGCTATCCGACAAAACAGCCCGGCTTTTTTTCGTCAAATCAGGTCGGCTTTAACATGAAGAATCAGAGTATACAAAATATTATTTGGCACTTTCGATAGCAGAATCAATCATTTTATAAAGATCTTCTGGCATAATTTCGGAATTGGAACGTTCTTCGGGTGAAAGCTCTTTGCAGTTAATTATTGTTGCATTATATCGCCAATTGTTTTCCGGTCGCTCTATCATTATGGTAGCATACCCAACATATTTGTCATCCCGCTTGATCAAAACTCCTAAAAAGGTCTTTTCTCCATCCCACAGCTGAATTTCACCATTTGATGAAACATTCTCCCAATGGGCATCGCCAGCTCCCTCTATGACTAAATCGGAAACATACTGCATTTTGCCATTCTGCTGCTCTACAAGAAAACTGCCATCGTAGGCATGAACTTCAAAGGAATAATTATCTTCCTCAGTTTCACAATGGATAACGCCAGCACGTTCGATTGAATCCAGCGGCGACCAACTATCACCAACCTGCACGGCATTGCTGCTTATCATTACATTGTCAAGATGATTGGTGGTGCAGCCGGTTATAAAGAGCATTACACATATAACCGAAAAAAAGACATTTCGTTTCATTGTGTAATACCTACATTCATAATATCAATGCACGGGGGACCACTACAGTTAATAACTGACCATGTGGTTGTGTTCGCTTTTTGATCACCACACCCAGTACAAATATCGGCGTATTCGTAATAATGCTTGGAACCCGAATGATAATTATTGCCAGTATAGCTATGAGTGTAGCTATGAGCGCTCTTGAAAAGGATATAATAAATACTACTGTCATAAACTATATCGCCCAATATAGCGTTTGACCCGTCATATCCTTCACTAAGCCAGACGCGTGAATTGGACGGCAAATAATCGTATGTAAGAATAGCTGTGCGCCCAGGCTTGTGCCGCCATGTATCACCGGAAAAGAGCTTCATAAAGTGATAGTCGTAAACTCCGTTTCCATTATCGCCTTTTCGTATACAAATCGCGGATTGCCCTGATATAAGCGAACTATAGGAAGGTCTTGTATAAGTAATTTTTACACACTTCTTATTTAGCGTGGAACTTTGCAAATCGTCCTTAACGTATTCAGCCAATTCATAAATAGACATATTTTTTAGAGTTGTTTGTGTCATATCACCATGCCCGCTAAGCTCACCGGGGGAACACCAACTACTCCGTCCTAAAGCATACGCATAGCAATTATAGCTTGTCATGTTGCTAGGTGTCTGATAAACAGTACTATCCTGTAACCCGTAATTTGCAAACGGTTGAATTGATGAATCGACATCATAGAAATCGTTGACTGCAAATTTTAGAGCACATGCAAAATCTTGAAGTTGCGCCAAATTATATATAAACTCAATATTTGGATTTAGTTCAATCTCTGCAATAAAATACCGGACAAGCTCTAATAAATGTTCTTGAGAATCAGCGAGTCCGTCAGGAATTGCAATATCATTTTCACGCAAAAACGCTAATAGTTCATCGTCAGAGCAATTAGAGAGGACAGTATATCCATCGTATTCTATGCCATCAAGGGCAGTATTAGCAGCGAACGCAGGGATCGCCAACGAAAAAGATACTGCCAATGCAAGTAATAAAGCCAGTAATTTCTTCATAATATATATGCTCCTTTCTATAAGTTATAAAAACAAACTTTTTCGGAGAACGGCGCATAGGCACATAAGTATCGCCTATGCGCTGAAATGAACGATTTTGATGCACTCCCTCCATATCTGAGAGCCACACCAATATTGAGGCACATAAGCGTTATTTCCAATTCGGGAACGACACATATAACTACCTCCGATCTCAGTTTAACGATTATACTTCGGCCATTATTATTTCCACGTAGCTAATCGAAGAAGCATCGCGCATTAGTTTAGCTGTTTTGTGGATTCACCTATATAACGGACGGGATCAAAAAAGGGGACATACTTTTTGAAAAAATATTTCCGATTCATACCTTGCTAATGGGTTGCCACTTTTCTGCGGAACATTTTTGTGGTATAATTTGAAATAAGCAGTCGATTGTTACTGCAACGAATACCCATAACGTGCAAGGAAAACTTTACTTGCTTGCTTAGAATGGGCGGTCGTAGGGCTGTCCATGAGGAATCTATATGCTAATACTCCTATTTAGTGTTTTGAATGATGAACAACGTGCGCTGGTAGAGCGGATATTCCATGAGCATCATATCCACTTCCAGCGCATTTCGTTTAATATTGTTAAATCAGAGGAAGCCGCAGAGGATGTCGTGTCCACCGCATTTATAAAAATCATGGACAACATCGAGAAAATTTCTGATTTACCCTGTCCCCAAATGACCGCTTTCTGCGTTACCATAGTGAAAAACGCTTCTATTGACGTGTTGCGTCAATTACAACAGAGTGTTCACATTGATTACTGGGACAATATTTCGGACGAGGACACGGACGATATTGCAGATGAATGTATTCACAACGCGGACGTACATAGGTTGACTGAGGTAATAGATCAGCTTGATCCTGATGATCGGCATTTTATCTATCTCCGCTATACGCTGGAAATGGGATATAGAGAGATTGGTGAATTGCTGAACATTTCGGAGGATGCCGCAAAAAAGCGCGGGCAGCGGCTTGTCAAGAAACTCCGAAAACTGTATGAGAGAAGGTGACGATATGGATATGAATTGGCAGGCCATGCTGCATGAAGCAGCGGATGCCAGCTTTGAAAAGAATATAGAATCTCTTGCTACTGCCGACAATGATGCCTGTTCCTATGCGGATTTGCCGAAAGCGAAAATACAAGAATTGAGCGAAAAGATTTTATACTTGCCGCATCAGGGAATTGTTTTGCTATTTAGTAGATACTGCTTCCGGCTATCCCCAAAAGAAGCGGAAAAGTTCTTTCAACTGGAAAATGCAAAAGGACGATTCCGCTTTTACCGCGAACTGCTTTCGTCCAATATGGGGTTTAGTTCGGCACAAGTGATTTCGGATGATTCTCTCAATCAGGCCTGTAGAATCGCCATGAAAACCTATCTGCGCATGGAGTTAAAAGAAGATCCTGCTGCAAATAGTGCTGGAAAGCGACGGACACATATTGCGTTCAGGCGGTTCGGCAAAGCTGTTGCAGTCGCAGCAATTACCATAACGTTGTTGTTCTCAACGGCTATGGTTGCTAACGCGCAGTTCAGGGAAAAGGTGATCGCGTGGGTAGTTGAAACTTTTGAGAAATACGGCAGCTTTGAGCTACAAAGCGATAGAGAAAATGCGCAGACCGGCTTGCAAAACTATAAGCCTACCTATCTGCCTGATGGATCAGAATTGTTGGATACGGTTGAACAGTCGGAAATGATTGTTTATGAGTTTGCAATCAACAACTCTGGCGGTTTTGAAATCCTTCTTAGCAAGTCAGATACCAAAGTTTATCTCAATACTGAAAACACAGAAATTACTCCATTTGATCAGAATGAAATTGCAGGCTATTACTTCAAAAAGGGAGATTTGAATTATGTTTGTTGTGACCGGGATGGCTATTTCATTGCCATATACGGTTCCATTGATACGGATGAATTGATAAAAATTGCTGCTGGTATTACAAGAAAATAATTCAAAAAACTTGTCCCTTTTTGCCTCCTTGTGCGTTATATGGGTGGTTCCCCAATAATGCACAAGGAGGATTTTATTTATGGTGAAGAAAAAAATTGTTATGTTGGCATTAACCGCAGTTCTATTATTGACAACGTATTCCGTACCTGTATCGGCAGCAGAAAATGCAGCAGTTATAGGTACAGTAGCATCAGCGCAAACTATCGCCCCCTTATGGGAAAGTACAAAAACCGTTGTGCCGTCAATTTCGATTTCTGGCAAACAGATTTCCGTATCAGTATATATTTCTCCCATTAGTTCGACGACAACTACCACAGGGAAGTTATATCTTGAAAAGAAAAGTGGAAATGGCTGGGCACCAGTTACATCGTGGCCGATTGATGTAACTGGAAAAGTAGACATAGCCAAGACCTATAGCGGCACAACTGGTGTTACCTACCGAACAAGAGTAGTTGTTACAACTGGGGCAGACGAGATTGATGTAGCTTCTAACGCGCGCACCGTCTAAAATTTTTGAAAAGAGATTGTCCCTTTTTCTGCTTCCGTCCGTTATATAAGTAAAAGGACACAACAGGGGGGTGAAATAAGCAATGACAACGGTTGATATTCTATACAGGCGCTTGTGCGGGTCTGCTTATTTCTCCTGCCAACTATGGAGGCTGCAACTTAAAATTAGCAGGGCGGGCGCATAGCCAAGCAGATTACATAGAGACTTGCGCTGTGCGCCTAAATGGTGGATAAGTAATCATAAAATATGGAGGTTAAATTGTATGAATAAAATGAGAAAAAAGCTCAGCATGGTTGTGCTGGGAGTAGTGCTTGTTATGGCATTGAGCGTAACTGCCTTTGCTTCCTCTGCATGGGATTCCTTTAGTACAAAACTACCTGCAAATCAGGGGGATACCGAAGTTAGCACTGTCGCACGGGCTTCTGATAGTGTTGACCACTTCAACATTCAGATCAACAGCCTCAGCAATGGATACACAGCTGTCCGTGCGTGGGCAGAGGGTTCTTGGGGCGGAAACTACTCCGATCCTTATTGGGAACTCGGCGTTGGAAGCAACTGGAATGTTTATTACTATTCCAATAATATTCCGTCTAAAGGAACCAACATCACGCTGAATTTGGATAATCCCGTTAGCACAACCATTACTCCCAGCGTTTCCGGAAAATGGACACCTAATTGATGGGACGTTTTTTAGAGTTTAATAAAGCTTAAACCATAGAGAGCGGACTTGTTGGCAGAAGGCCGCAAGTCCGCTCCTTTATTGAGGGAGTTGATTAACCATGTATTTTATATCTGACATCAAAAAAATGTTGTCAAGCCGGATAGTGCAGATTACATTTATATTTCTGCTGGTTACTATGTTAGCTGATCCTATATCAGTATTGATTCATGCGAGACGGTATACGGGTTTCTTTGAAAATATAGGAGCAAACCCGTTTCAGTTTTGGCTACTTATGAACTCAGCAAGTTGGGGAAATAAGGTTTATAATATATTATTTTGGGTTATTCCTGTTTTAGCTACAGGAATGATTTACTATAATGAACAATCAAGTTCAATGAGCAAATTCTTAGTCGTAAGAAAAAGCAAACTACGATATATGTTGTCAAAGGTAATCTCAGTATTTTCATTCACGTTTGTTTTTTGTATGTTTTTACTGTCCTTGAATTTGCTTTTAACCTTTCTCATATTTGACGTGAGAGCTCCTTTTACAGAGCAGTATCAACGGCTTGTTCCTAATGCGGGAACATTTGGATATACGCTGTATCAGATTAGTCCTTTACTTATGGCGGTCGTGTATTCCTTTTTTAATTCACTTGCGCTTGCGCTATTTGCTGTTTTTGCATTAGCCATTCAAATGATTGTTAAATTTAATAATCAATACGTTGCTATTGTGATACCAGTGATTTTACTCTATGCGATTACATTTGCTTTTGATTCGGTTCCGCTTCTACTACCTTATGATATAAGAGTTATTATCCAACCACGTTCAGCAAATGCCATTACCGAGATCGTTACGAAGCAGGATTTTGAAATAACCTTTTGCGCATGGATAGTCGCTGATTCTTTCTTGACTTTGATTGGGTTAGCAAGGAATAAGGATATTCTATGATGTTATATGACAAAAAATTCTACAAGTATATTGGATGTTGCGCGGTATACTTTGTGTTCACTATTTGCTATCTGTTTTTTTCAAATGCTACAACTGTTTGGCAGGCAAGTTGGTTTTCAGATAAGTTTTTTGTTTACCAGTACGCAATAGTTTTGCTGCTAGGATATTCGATAATCAGTTCATACTACAACAGTCAAACATATAATCGCTTTGAAACAAGAAAGCGGATAGTTACAAATCAGCTATTTCTATATGCTTTGCTGAATTTGATCCTGGTTACAATGCTTTTTGTTCTTGCAATGGCTGTAACTATGATATTGGGTGGAGCAAAAAGTTTCTTTACACTTCAAACGCTATTGGATTTATACTTCAGATTTTTACTTGGCTCATACCTATTAGAGACTATAGATTTGATATTTGAGTACTCAGGCGTTAAGAGCCTTTCTGCTGGAGCACAGATTATTTCGTTTCTACTTCTGAATTTTGAACTATTGTTGCTTATTCCAAGGCTTCATTTGCACACTTGCAATAGTTTGAATCTTTTGTTTTCTTGGATCTTTTTTGCTGATATATGGGGGTATGTGCCATTAGGGGTGCTCTGCTTACTATCGACAGTAGTTGTATATGAGAGAGCTAATCGAGGCGATTTATTGAAATGAAATATATAAAAAATCAATTTGCAAAGGTGGTTTTCCTTTTTCTGGTAATATCGTTAATCGTCACAGGTATGTTGAAACTAGCCGACCATGATTTCATTTATTCACTTTCTATATTGTTTGGCTGTTCATCACCCGCGCCACTAACATTAAAGATCTGCTTTTTCATGTTCGTTATACTTGCACAATACTTTAATGCAGATGGTTTTATTTTTTATATCAAAAATATTGACTACCTATTGATAAGATACAGGAGTAAATATCAGACATTGAGAAGCCTGCTTAAGTGGGTATTTTTCTCAAACATGGTTTTAGTATTTACAGCTTTTGTTGGCGCTGTAGTTGCTTTGTATTTCTGTACAGGTTCTTTAAGTGGTTCATTTTCAATGGATTCTATAGCGATACTCACAAGAGGATTTTTCCATTGTGTAATTCTGGCATTTTTTCAAGTAATGCTGCTCATCCGCGTTGGAGAGACAAAATGCTTTGGAGTAATTCTGTTGCTTGCAGTAGGTTATACTTTTTTGAAACTGTCGTATTCACCATTGGATTCATCTGCATTTTTATATAGATTTGCACTCGGTGGAATCATTTATTCGCTACTGTGCTTTTTAGAAATCACTGCACTCAAAAAAATATATATGGAGGACTGGACTGACTATGAGAATAGATGTTACTAATTTATCGAAGATAATTAGAGGATCTGTAATCCTCGACAATATTTCAATTCATTTTGAGAGTGGACATATCTACGGTATTATAGGGAAAAATGGAAGCGGAAAGACCATGCTTCTCAGAGCTATATCTGGTCTTATCGTTCCAAGTAGTGGCGTTGTTTATGTTGATGGAAAGGCTCTCGGCACAGAAATATCATTTCCTCCTGAGATTGGCATTCTTATAGAGAAACCTGAATTTCTGGGACACTTATCTGGATTTGAGAATCTCAAAATGCTGTCTGAAATAAAAGGTAGCATATCTGATGCCAATATAGCAGAGTACATGAATTATTTCGATTTAGACCCAGAGGAAAAAAAGCCTGTCCGCAAATACTCACAGGGAATGAAGCAGAAACTTGGGATTATTCAAGCCATTATGGAAAACCAAAAGCTATTGGTCTTAGATGAACCCTTTAATGCCTTAGACGAAAAATCTGTAAAGCTATTTCGAGAACTTTTGATCGAATACAAGAAACAGGAGAAGTTGATTATCCTTACATCTCATAATAAGGAAGATATTGAATCTCTCTGCGACCACACCTATCAAATACAGTCAGGGCAGATTATTGCAGAATGATGTAAAGCAAAAGCCAACGCAGGATGCGGCAACCGACGATGGCTGCTGCACCCTGCATTTTTGCTTTAGGTATTGTCAATACCCGCGTTTATAATATCGCTGATAATCTCGGCAATTTTGGTATCTTTTTTTACCTCACAACTGGCCGCATATTGTGCAAGCGCTTCGGTTGTCCTGGTGCCTGAGCATGATTCTGATTCCAATTCTCAATCTTCTGGCAAGCAGCGTAGCGGTAGTCGTATGGGAAAATATCGGAAGGTATGTCCTCTTGGTAATCATGCTGTGTAGCATATTATCTCCTTAGTTTATCTGTCTGTGAAGCGGGGTATCGAATACTATAATGCGACGCACTCAACGTTACTTGCCCCCAGCATAATAGGAGGAACCATCCATGCAAAGCGTAAATGAGTTATGTGAGAAAGGAAATTCACTTTCGGAATCAACAATTTGGTATGGGTACTGTAAAATCGTTTATTACCCAGCCAACACAGCGTGTTATCTCGAAGAACTTTGCTATGGGAGTGGTGAAGACGGCAATTATTGCACCTATCAATGCTGCAATTTCATCTAATGTTATTAAAAAGTTCTCTGAAGTATCTGCGGTTAATCTCACAGATGCAAAGAAAGCAAGCGTTACTAATTCCAATGCCACAAACAATAACTATTTCATGAAGGTTCCAAAATGTTAGCAATATTTCTGCAAAACCGGGCGGGGCTATGAAATCATACGCCCCGCCCATGAAGCGGCCCCGGAAAACCCTGCAATCAAGAGTGTTTTCCGGGGTCAAATGCTCACGGTCTACCCCGGTATTTCCGCATATAGCCGCGCTGCTTCTGCCGCCTTGCAGCACGGGCGCAGGTCGGGGAGCAGTACCGCTGCCGCCCGTCCGGGAGAAAGGCCCTGCCGCACACCGGGCAAGGACGGGTTTCCGTGATACGCTCCACGGTCAGCGACCTTTCCAGCACGGGATCAAGGGGCAGCACCGCCGAACGGAAATAGCGGCAATATGCCCCTGTCCAGCATTTCCCCAGCATATAGCACTCTTTATCTTGTTTCCACAGAAAACATTATGTAAATCGAATCTTTCAACTTGTAGGAAGGTCAGACTACATGATACAATAGCATAAATAATGACTGGGAGTTCGCATTATGTTGCTTTATTTACAGATGCTTGAAACTCCAGAGGAGAAGTCGCTGTTTGAACAGATCTATCTGGAGTACCGTGGCCTCATGTATCATGTGGCCTACGAAATTTTACATAACGATCAGGATGCCGAGGACGCTGTGCATCAGGCTTTCGTAAAAATAGTAGAAAATATTAAAAAAATTGATGATCCGGTGTGTCCAAAAACGCATGGCTATGTCGTTACAATAGTTGAACACCAAGCGATAGATCAGTACAGAAAGCGGCAAAAATACCAAACTGTCGAACTAATCGAAGAAATTCAAGGCACAAATGCTCATTATGAAGGGGACAACGATTTGACAAAATGTATTTTGCAACTGCCTGCCAGGTATCGTGAAATGATTTTGCTACGCTATCATTATGGGTACACTGTCAGGGAAATTGCAAAGATGTTGGAACTGTCGTTGTCGGCCACAATTAAACTGGATCAACGGGCTAAAACCAAATTGAAAAAACTATGTGAGGAGGCGGGAATCCTGTGATAAGCGATGAAATGCTGAAAAAAGCGACGGCTGAAGCGGATCAGGCAATCAGGGATTCGCTCCCCGCTCCAGCAGAATGTGAACATGAGTTTTCGCCATCGTTTCAACGAAAAATGCGCCGCACCTTTCGCAAAGCAAAATATCCTGTGATCTACAAACTGCCCAAATATGCAGCTTGCTTTGTTCTTGTGGTTGTTCTCGCCAGTAGCACTTGGCTGACTGTTGACGCAGAAGCGCGAGCCGCCTTTTTTGCGTGGGTGCGTGAACAATATGAAACATTCATTGAATATCGCTTTGTTGGAGATACCACACAGAATGATAAGTCAAAGCAATATGAATTAACGCAGTTACCGGACGGATTTTTCGAGACCAACAGAATGGAGTCGAAAGGAAACGCAGTAGTCATATATCAAAACGGGTCCGGAAAAACCATTCAATTTACCTATTCGCAAGGTGATGATTCCATAAGTCTATTTCTCGAAAGTAACACTTCTGATGTTCAAATTGTTCGCATCGGGAATATTGACGCGGAGTTTTACCTTTCAAGTGATCCTGATATATCAAATGGCTTGGTTTGGCAATCAGAAGATAGAAATACGTTTTTTTGTATTACATCCACTTTACCCCAAGAGGTTATGCTTCGATTGGCGGAAAGCGTACAAGCAAAAAAATAAATTTGTTAACAGCTGTCCAAAATGACCCCTTTCATTCGTTTAAGAAGTAAAACGAACGAAAGGGGTCATTTCTTTGAAAAAACGAATTATTCCGCTTGTACTATTGCTCGCCATGCTACTGTCACTTCCAGCATATGCGGCATCTCCCCGTGTGATGACAATTCTACCTGCAATCTCTTTTGATGGCACAACCGCCAATTGTCGTGTTTCTGTTTCTGCTGATAGATCAACTGATCAGATAAGTGCCGTTATCCAACTTTGGAATGGCTCCACACGTATTGCGCGTTGGACTGACTCTGGGACTGGATACCTTCTTTTCTCTAATTCAGCTACTGTTTCAAAAGGCAAAACCTATGAGTTAACCGTTGATGTGAAAATAAATGGTGTCTCAAAGCCACAAGTTTCAATCGAAGGTACTTGCAAATAAATTATAATTATCTCTATCCTTCTATCACTTGGTTTAATGATTTTGATGAGTCCTGCCTCATTTGCGAGCACCAGTTTCTCCGAGGACAACATGCACAAAAGCTATCAGGATGTAATTGATAGCGCTGTCGTATACGGAGTTCCTCTCGATTTGACCTATGAAGATTATATAAGCAATTATCTACCATCCTATGGTTACTGTTTTTTCAATTCGATTTCCGGAAGTTCGGCAGATCCTTGGTGATCATTAGGTGCGACAAAAAATTCCTTTATGAGCACTGTCCAAAATAAACCTTCATATTCGTTTATAGAGGTAAAAGATCTTAAAACAAAATGAAAGATTGATTTTTAGTAAAACTTGAACTTATAAAGAGGTGAGTCCAATGGTTTAAGATTTTGCTTTAAAGCGAATTGACGTCCCCAATTTTCTAACAAAAGGGAGGAATTAAAGTATGAAAAAGCTGAAGATTTTGTTCTCCATGATCTGCGCCATTGCCATTATTTCTTCGCTGTGCGTTCCGGCTTTTGCGTATAGCGACGGCGACCGCGAAGTTCTGTACTATAACTTCAACATTGGTACCGGTGAACTGGTCGGCTGCTCCTCGTCCAGCATGAAGCGTCTCTACAACCGCGAATGGGTCGTAACGGTGAGTAGCCGCTCCAATAACCGTTACACCATCACCTATGGAATGCTCGACAACAACGCGACCGAGTGGGACAATGCGCTCGTGAGCAACACGACCTCGCGGTCCGGGACCGGGAACTTCGGTTCCACCTATCCTAGTTCTTCGTCCATCGGTTCTCGCCTTTACCTCGGTGCCCTCATCAATTTCAACGATGTCAACCGTGGCGTCAAGACAAGTGGACAATGGAGTACGGATGCGGCTAGGTAATTTCCAACAATGCAAGGAGTGATGGGAGGTGCACGGCAATTCCCATCACTCCTTGTTGCTTTATGGTGGTATATATGAAAAAAACAAGAATGATCTGGATCGGCACACTCCTTTGTCTATTACTCACAGCCTGCCAGCCAGCCCCAGGCGAACCTGCAAACTCTGATACCGACAGCACTGCGGACACCTCTGTCTCACAGTCCGGCAATCCAGTTGAGGATGGCACAAATGTAGGAAACGATATAGCCTCCATTTCAGATGCAAATATGGAGCTGGTGCGCAGCGTGAATGGAACTGCGATAGAAGAAACCATAACTACGGCTGATGGAAAGCGGATTCTTCTCAATGCTCAGGTAAATACCGAAAGTGTCGAAACTATTCAGCAGTATCAATATGAGGTGCTTCCTGTTACGGACGAACTGCGTGAAACACTATTCACTACATTTTTCGGTGCGCGCGCTTCTGAGGCCATTTATGACCAGCGCAACGATGTCTGGGAACTTCACAACTCTGAAGCAATCGGTGACTATTATCTCTATGAGCACACCATTGCTATGGCTGGGGAGAGCGTACCTGGAGAAGAAATCTTTACATTGGGATACCGGGATGTAAACCTATATCCCTTTGAAGATAACCTGTTGTCCTCCTCTGCGGAATGCGGTGTATCTATCCCTCTGGAGGATGTAATTTCTTTGTGCGGTACCATTACAGACGCCATTGCTCCCCAAAACAGCTATACCGCAGACACCGTGCTGCCTTACGGCAACCAAGGGCGGCGGCCTTATTATACGATTTTCTTCCGACGCACCGCAGGCGGAATGCCCATCATAGGTTACAATGACCTTTATTTTTTGGTGGATAGTAATGGTATCCAAACAATCAGCGGTGCCCTTTACGGGCTGACGGCACAGCCGCTTTCCTCTGAGCTTCTCTCCCTTGAGGATGCGGTCGCATCTCTGCGGGAAAACACCAGTCTTATTGATTTCTATGGTGAAGATACCCTTTCTGTCGGCGCCATTTCTTTAGAATATATTGTAACGCTGACAGAAACACAGGAGGCGGTTGCCATTCCTGCCTGGCGTTTTCAAATCGGAACGAATGATAACTCCTTGATGATCAACCGCAGGCGAGTTCTGGCAGTAAATGCTGTTACCGGGGAACTGATACAAGGAGAGCGAGGGAGGTCCTTTTGAGTAAATCTTTGCGATTTCGGCTTCGAGCCGCCATCTTTTCCTGGCCGATGCTGGCCAGCATCATTGTAGGAGTATTTCTGCTTCTATGGAATCAGATTTACTACTGGATTCTATACTGTATCTCGTATGAACCGATTCCCCTGAGCGCCATGTGCACGACTTTTCTTGATTCCATTTTCCGGGCAAATGACCTGGGCGGTTTTGGCATATTTGCTACGATTCTGGCTGTCCTGCCTGCGTCCACTCTATTCTGTGAAGATTACAACAGTGGCTACTGTAAGGCGATTTTGTGTCGGGTGGAACGAAAACGCTATCTTCGGGAAACCTTGCTCTGTTCCGGCATTTCCGGCGGGTTGGCTGTTTTTCTACCCGTTCTGCTCAGCGATATAGTTTGGATCATAAATGGTGAGCCGAACACCGGGGAGCAGATGGGAATCAACTATTTTACAGTCTTTGATGGAACTGTATATGGGGAATTACAGTTTGTCTGGAACGGCTTTTTTCTGGTGCTGTTCCTACTTTTGCTGGCCTTTCTGTTCGGCGCATCCTGGTCCGTGATTGGGTTATGCGTCTCTGCACTTATTCCGAATCGCTACATTACTCTGGCCGCTCCCTTTGCACTGTTCTTCGGTGCACACCTGATTCTCTACCGATTGGATAAACCACTGCTGTTCAGCCCCGCCAATGTTCTGATGCCGGCTACAGACTTCATTCCATTCCCGGCTTTCCCGCTGTTGTACCAGCTGGGGATGCTGGCACTGGCTTCAGCTTTATGCTGGAAACTGCTCGAAAGGAGGCTGCGGGATGTTTAAGATCTGTGCACATCAATTCCGACAGGCCTTTTTCTCGCCGCGGCTATACCTGGCGTTGATTTTGGGCTGTACTATTCAAATCATCAGCGTGTTTCCTCTGTTGGATTTTTCAAAAGCCATGGGTGAACCCCTTGGAATTTTTGAGGCATTCATTTATTTCAATACTGATACCTATACAGCGACCTGCGCTTTTCTGGGTGCTGTTTTAATGGTGTCCGATATACCATTTTCCAGCCAGAACGAAACATACACCCTCCTGCGAGTATCCCGCAAGACCTGGGTCGCCGGAAAAGTTCTTTACTTGCTTGGTATTAGCGCAGTGTATTATCTTGTGCTATTTATTGCTGGCGCATTGTTTATTTCAGAAAATGCCTTTGTTGCTAATATATGGAGTCTGCCTCTTACTGTTCTTGTACAGAATCAGGCGCCTGAACTGGCTTGGGAATACCAGGTTTCCTTCCCATACGGGCATTTGCTGACACTGACACCAGCCATAGCCTGCGTATTAAGTTACCTGCTTAGTGTGTGCTATGTTTTTGTAATGAGTCTCATCATTTTCTGGCTTAATCTGCGCATCTCTAAGGTACTCAGTTACCTGGCTGCTGTACTGGTTCATGTGGCAGGATACATTCTGACCATTGGTTTTTTGACTGATTCTTACCGAAAGTTTTCTCTTCTAGCGAACAGCCTGCTCATGTACCACAATATTAACGGTTCGGAAGTGGAAACTGCATACCTGGCACTGCCACAATCGTTCCTGGTCTATGCCGCTGTTGCTGTGATGCTGTTTCTTTTGATTCTACATGCGATCCACAGTTACGATTTCCGTATTACAGTGGGGACAAAGCAATGAAAGGACGCCTATTTACACGGGTTTTTGACCATCATACATTTGCCTGCTATTTTGCTGCAATAGCCCTCATGCTGTTCCTTGTCGGTGGTCATCGCTCTCCGCTGTTGTTCTTCATGGGGTTTTCTGCCCAAGATGGCGCTGGTGGGCTGGATATTATGAGAACGATGGAATGGAATCTTTGTGTTCTTCCGCCCGTCTCTGCAAGCATTCTTTTTCTGATGCCTGAACTGGGAGCACTAAGCACCTATACTATCGTGCGTTCCAAAAACATCCGCCGTTGGTGGCTGATGCGTCTGGCTGCAGTAGTTGTGATCAACTATGTATTTTTTCTTTTTGCACTGGTCCTACTGTCCCTCATTTCTGGCGCAGAGCTGTTGTTGGCAGAATGGTCCACAGCTGCGGTTCTGTTTCCACTGCACACCACACTTCTCTCATCCCTCTGTGCTGGCGGTATGATCCTGTTTACCAGCCGAGCAACCATCATCTTTTATCTTTTGGTCGAGTGTGGTCTGTTAGCAGTCGGAATGGCTTACCCACCAGTCAGCTTATTTCTTCCACCCTACTGGGGCATGGCGCAGGCAATGGGCGACCGCTTCAGTTCTGCGGTGGCGGTCAGTGTGTTTCTGTTGATCGTGCTGAACCTTGGCATTATATACTGGCTGAGTCGGCATAACCCGGCAGCAAATCCACAAAGCAAGTAATAGGAGGGATTTTATGGAATCTATTATTGAAGTACAGGATGTTACAAAGTCCTTTAAAGGAGCCACCGTACTCCGGCAAATCAATATCTCTTTTGAGAAGGGGAAAATTCATGGAATCATTGGGCGAAATGGCTCCGGAAAAACAGTGCTGATTAAAACTATCTGCGGCCTGATCCACCCAGATCAAGGAAAGGTGATTGTAGATGGAAAAGTTATTGGGAAAGATGTGGATTTTCCAGAAAGCATTGGTGCCATCATCGAAGCTCCTGGATTTCTGCCATCGGTCAGCGCCTTCCGAAACCTGTCTTATCTGGCGTCACTGCGGGGGCGCATTGGGAGAGACGAGATTCGTGCTGCCATATCCTTTGTTGGTCTCGACCCGGATGATAAGAAAGCGGTGGGGAAGTACTCCCTTGGTATGAAACAACGCTTAGGGTTGGCTCAGGCTATTATGGAAGATCCAGATATTTTGCTTTTGGATGAACCAATGAACGGTTTGGATAATAGTGGCGTCTCAGAAATGCGAAACTATCTATTACAGCTCCGGGAAAAAGGAAAGACTATTTTGCTGATTTCTCATAGCATAGAAGACATCAACACCCTTTGCGATACAGTTCATGAAATGGATCATGGCGTCTTAACCGAGAAAGAACACATTTCTTCCGAGTGTCTCGACCATAATCTTAAGAATTAAGTCATAAAACCTGCGTTTTTTCGATCTCTACACCACTTTTTTCATCCGTAAGTATCTGTTCACCTGTACGGTTCAAGGGGGTACAAAAATGGACTGCCCCCCCAGGCAACATACGAACCGGGCGGCAATTTTGCCGCCCGGTTTTTGTTTCAAAGCCATCTGCAAAGGAGTAGGAATCCGCTGTTGGCAAAGTGACAGACTGCTCCCCAGGTGTGGGATCAGGGGCGTTACAGGCATCCGCAGGGGCGCTTTCCGGCTGCACTGCCGGGGATTCATCAGACGAATCATCTTCCGGCACAGGGGCGTTTTCCGGCTCGTCAGTGCAGGGTAAGTCAGAGCATAAGGTATAGAGATTGCTGGTCTGTCCGCCGTTCTTACGCTCGTCAAATCGGCCCTGCTTAACGATATATCCCGCCTTCACCAATTCATCCAGCGCCCGCTTTACGGTGGACACCCCATAGCCGCACTTGGCGGCTATGGCCTTGATAGAGGGGAAGCACTCGCCCTCTTTGTTGCAATGCAGAACCAGGACTTGCAGCACAAGCCGCGCTCTGGGCTTCAGTTCAGAAGAAAATGCCCGCTGCATATACTCAAACTTTGCCATATTCCAATCCTCCCAATCATGTCTTACTGTTACAGGCGCTTTTCTCCTGCAATATACTTCTCCACCGGCGGCCGGTAAATCTGTCCGTTGGCCCGTTTCGCAAACAGGTCGTGGGATGCAGCCGCAATCTGCACATCTTCCCCAAAGAGTTCCATACAGTATTCCTGAATTTCCTGCGGCATACAGATCGCCACCGGGCGCACTTCCAACGAACCGCACTCGGACAACGCCTTGTGGAACACCGGAATCTCATATCACAAGCGTTGAGCCTGACGGGGGCGGCTTCGTCCCTGTCCTTTGCTTTTAATCCTGCTCGAACATTTTCAGAGAGTTCAGGATCGATGCCACACCATCCTGCCCGCCAAACCATTGTTCCAATTCTGCTCCGTCTGCGGGCGGCATAGGTTTAGACGCAGCGGAGATAGCCGCATCCTGCTGTGCGGTGGAAGGCTTCGGCTCGGGCTGCTTTTTCAAATGGCTCTGGTTCTTTGCCAGGATGGCAAGGATCATCTCCTCCAGTGCCGCCTGATTTGGAACCGGAACAGATACCTCTGGTGTCTCCTTGCAGTTGATATAGTGCAGGACAGCGCTGACAAGAAACTGCGCTTTGCTGCGGCCTTGCCGGTTGAGCAGGTCGATCACCGCTTTATGCTGTGGGTCACAGATGTTGAAGCGAATCGTGAATTTCCCGGGGTCCTTCTTGTCGGTCATAGCACTCACCGCCCGCTGTGCTGAAGCCGGTAAAGATACTCATACCCCTTGGCATTGGCATTGATGTCCTCCACAAAAATCGCCTGCCCGATTTTTCCGGACGCTTCGATCTGCCGGCGCAGCAGAGTAGCGCCCCCGCCCAGGAAGATCACTTTGCCGGACTTGAGTTCCAGCATCCGCTCCCGCAGGCCGCTGAGCAGGTCGTTGATAAATTCCTGTGCTTCCCGTTCTGCCAGAGCGATGACCTCCGGCACCGCGTCCTGATCCTCGCCGCGCAGGATCCGGTCGATCTCGCTTTCCTCCAGCAGAATGTCCAGCTCGGCATTTGCTTTTGCGCAGATGCGGTTATAGAGCAGGATCACACCGTTTTCCAGAGAATCACAGGCTGCCATGTCCGGCACACCGTTCCGCAAACGCACATAATCCGCCGTAAAGCCGCCGATATCGACCACCAGCGCTCTGGGGAATGAGGCGAGGTTTTTTACCGTGGCCGCAGCGGCGGAAAAGGACTGCGGGAAACAGGCGGTATTTTCAATAAAAATGGCATAGGGCTTTCCCTTAAACTGAAAGGCCACCGCACCTCGCCCGTTGAAATAGTTGATAAACCGCTTTGCCTGCACGCCAAAATGCGCGGGAGGAAGGCCGACCGCCAGCTGCACGCGCATGAGGCTGCCGCTGTACTGTTCCATCGCTTCGATCTCATGCGCGATGGCAAAAAGCGTCAGAATGAAGAAGCGTTCATCCTCTGTCTTATCTCTGCGGTAGGGGATCCGCTGGTCGGTCAATGTGTAATACTTCCCCCGATAGGCCAATGCGTCCGTTCCGAAGCCGGGCGTGTCGCTCTGGATAAGCCCGGAGGTAAACGGCGGCGTATGGACGGTTTTGATTTGTTTGTTCCCGTGATCGACAGCAATTAACATAGCTATGTACCTCCTATACTTCTCTTATACGGATGCAATACGCATAAGAGCAACAAAAATCGGATCGTTCCGGAAAAAATATGCCTGCACACAAAGAAAAAGCCGGAGGCCGCGATGCGGCTCCCGGCTTTCTGCGTCTGAACAACTGGCTTATTTTGCGAAAAAGTATGTGTAGAGGTTATAGTCCCGTTCCCGCGTGATCAAGCGGAGCCAGATATGCAAATGCGCCGTTTCCGCGTACAGATTAAATTCCGTGGGCTCATTTGTCGGTTGGGCATACAGCCGGCACATCCGCTCCATCGCCCACAGGGTCTTGAATTCCGGCAGAGCGAGAAGCTGCGACTGGAAGGCGTCGATCTCTTGCCCAAGCTCTGGAGCTGGGCGCATTTCTTCATCCGGGAACCAGGTTGTCCACCATCGCCACCCGTCATAGTCAGAGCGGGAATAGGCAACCAGTGAAATAGGATACCGGGCGCTGCTCAACGGCAGCGTCTTCCGCGCTCCGTAGAAGATCTCCGTGAACGCACAGGCCGGCGTCAGCTTGATTGCCTGCGGGGTCTTATGCTCCGCAAGACGGTGCTGCTTCACGGCGTACCATTCGCTTATGGGGAGTACCTTCCTCGCGGCATCCTGCAGGGCTTCGTCCATGCCGCACGTAGGACAGACATAGACATTCAGCGCACGGCTCAAAGCGTTCTCGGCAAGAGATTCCCGCATAGGGCCACCGCAGCGCATACAGGGCATGGCGCCGGGCGTGCGCTTGTTCTTTGTCCATTCGTTTTCCAAATCAGCCTTTGGATAAAGTTCAATATAGAATTTGTCCATTTCTTGTTCCTTTCCTGAAATCAGGCGATCTTCTGTTCGCCCCAGTGGATACGCAGGTGTCCCTCGTCATCCGTTTCACGGGTCATCAACGTGGAGAGCAGGTCATAATCCACGCCGAATTTGGCATAGATCTCATCCATATCCGCGTCCTGCCCCTTCATAAACATGGTCAGCTTTTCCTTTGCCAGCACCATCTGCATGAGGTTGGATTCCAGACTTCCAATGTAGATTGGGAAATACAGATCCTTTTTCTCCGTGGAGGTGTAGCGGACAAACCGCATATAAAACTGGCTCATGCCGGCGTTGTTGTAGTGCATCTCCGGAATGATGATCTTATTGACAAACTCGAAGTTGACGCTGGAGGGAAGGCTCTGCTGTGTGCAGAGCAGGATGCCATTCTGACTGTCCCGCAATATATCCCGCAGAGCACGCCGCTTGGCGAAGGTGACGGTGGAGCCTGTCACCACAAAGAGGGGGCGGTCCGGAAGGTATTCACGGATGGCGGCGGCGTAACGGTCCAACACCGTTGTATGCCGCACGCCGATGGCTACAACTTCTTCCGGCCACCGGGCAAGGGCTTCCACAACGGCCATCTCCTTGAGCGGCGTCTCGCCCTCGTATTCCTTCATGCAGTCCGGGGCGGCGCTGATGCGCAGAAGCAGTGTGATCTGCTGAATAAGCCGCATCAGCGCGTCCTTCCGGCTGTTTCCGGTCGAGCTGTAATACTCGCGCTGGATGCGGTAAAACTCCTTCAGCACGATATTGTAGACCTCCCGCTCCTCCGGGAGAAACGGAATCGGCATCTGATGGATACGGCGGATGTCCTTTCCCGTGACCTCTTCAAAGGTGCGGGTGATGACCGTCTTTCCCAACAATCGATCCAATTCGTCGGCGTTGTAGATGTCCTGATTTCGCTGTCCCACGCCAAAGACGGTGATTTTCTCCGGCAGATGGGAGTTTGCGAACAGGCGGTAGCCCTTTTTATAAGCGGGGATCGGCATTCCGTAATAGGGATTTTCCTTGTGCTCCATATCCGCAGACCGTTTATCGTAGCTGTAAAGCGTCCGGCACCATGAGATCATGTTGATGGAATTGTTGTAGAGCAGCTCCAGCTGCGGGGCAAATTCGGAGATGTTGTTCCGCGTGCTGGTGCCGGTAGTCAGGAGCTTATACTTGCAGCGGCGAAAGCAGGACAGCACGGAAAGCGTTTGCTTGGAGCTGGGGTTGGAGATGTTGTCGCTCTCATCAAAAATAAACTGGATCTTATAGCCAAGCTGCTTGATATAGCGCCCGATCTGCTTTTTGTACTGGCTGACCTTGTTCAGCGTCAGGATCACAAAATCGCCCGGTCGGATGCGCTGCAGATCAGCCAGACGCTCCACAAACACATAGGAAAACCCCGCGCCCTTCAAAATCACATCCCAGTTGTTGCGGATGGAGATGGCGCTGGAAATGACCCATATACTGTGGACAGCTCCCATTTCCACGCGGTGCTTCCCCGTGAAAATGGCGGCGGGTGTTTTGCCGCTGCCCTGTTCCCATTGCAGGAAGGCATACCGCTTTTGGAGCGTCAGGTTGACATCGTGGCTCTGGAGCGGATTCAGGTGGATGTAAGCATGATTCTGGGCGTCCCAATATTGAAAGCGACCGATCCAGTCAGCAAGCTGCGCGTTTTCGGTCATCTCGGAAAAGGGCTGCTCCTGATTGTCATACTCCCGGCGTTTCCGGCGCAGCAGCCGCTCATAGCCGGGAAATCGTTCCGGCTCATCGTTCAGCACCGCCTGATAGATCGGCACCGGCGCACGCATCTCGTCCGTCAGGAGCTTTGCCATCTTCCGGCTGTATGCCTTGTAGACAAAGCTGTATTTCTGCTTGACCAGACGAATTTCGTCCCGCTCCGGCTTGGCGTTTTGGCGGCATAGCGCCTGCTTCAGATACGCCAGCACCTTTGCTTCGGTAAGCTGCACGCGCTGCCACTCCTCATATGGCATATCCGCCGGCTGCCTCTGGGTATAAAAGCGGTGAACGTAGGAAAAGCAGGCGTCGTATTTCTCCCGCGTGGCCGGATGGCTTCGGATCTGATACAGGTACTTCTTCACCTGATAGAGAAAAGTGCTCTTGGTGGTTTTGAGCTGTGCCAGTTCCAGAAGGACTTTGTTCCGATTGCCTGCCAGATCCGCCTTTGCGACCATGACAAACTTCTCGTAAAGCGCGGTCGCTGCCATGACCGGATGCCCGGAGGGAATATAGATATCCGCGCAGTCCGTCGAGTACCGTTTGGGCGTCCAGTCCGCCGCGGTGCTTTTCTTCTGCCAGAATTGCAGCTTGGTCGGAAAGCCGTCCACGCCGCTGTCTGAAAAGGCGTGCTCCGGCAGCATCACCTGCCCTAAGAAACTGAATCGGCTCTCCATCATGCGGATGGCGCCTTTATCGGAGAAGCTGTCAGCAAGAAAGGACGTCGGCACAATGACTGCCAGAATACCGAGGGGCTTGAGCAGCTTTGCCGCCTTCAGGCAGTAATACTGATGGGAAGTCATAACGGTGGCGTCCGGCATGATCCAGCGCAGGTGAAAGGGCGGATTGCCCAGAACAACATCAAAATGCGCTTGGGGCTCATAGTCACGCATGTCACCCTGTACGATGTGTGCCTGCGGGTAGAGCTTTCGGGCAACGGCGCAGGCATTGGGATCGACCTCACAGCCGTAGGCGTTGCGTTCATTTGGCAGAAAATTGAAGAAATTTCCCATGCCGCAGGTGAGATCTGCTACCAAATCTGTGTCGGTGAGGCGCAGGGCCGAAACGATCATTTCGCACAGGGGCGGCGGTGTGAAAAACTGGCCGTTTTCCAGCTCCTTTTTCGCCGCGCTGAATGCGTTGTAGTTTTCATAGTCGCTGCGCCGCAGCCCATGCAGGCCGCCATCTCCGGTATAGCGATTGAAAATATCCTCGTCGGTCACACCGGCCTGCTCACAGGCTTCGCTTTGCAGCAGGCGGATGATCTGTTCATTCAGCTCTCTGCGCTCCTGCTCCGTCCGCCTTTTCGGGTAATATTCGTATTTCATGTTCAAAATCACATCCTTTTTGTAAATGGGGGGGAGGACGCCGAAAACCGGCATCCTCCCCTTGAAATGTATAGAAAGCAGGTCAATACAGCGTATGAAACGCCGCAATGATCCGCAGCCGCACCTCCGGGGTGCGGTCTGCGCTGGTAACATAGTGCCAGCCTTTCTCTGTGGTGTAAGCGTCGATTTCCTCGACGCGGCCGCTGTCCAGACGGAGCCGCATAAAGATATGGGTCCCACTTGTCTGTTCAGCCAGTTTGATTGCCATTGTTGAAATAATCCTCCTCTGTCAGTAGTGTAAGCTGTTCCTCCTTGGGAGGAGCCGGAGAACATTGCTTGTTCAGCCGCCGCTCCTTCTGCTCCCTGCGCCGCTGCCGGGATTCCCGCTTTTTGGCAGCCTGCTCCTTTTTGAGATCGACTGCATGAACGACCTCCAAGCCGTCCGCCACATCCCGCAGGTCTTGCAGCAGATCTCTCTGTTCACTTTTGGCAATGCGGATATTCTCCACATCATAGTGAAATTCAAAGTAATCATACTCCCCGTACCGGCGGTGCATTTTGCTGAAAAATGTCTGCCGCCGATCCTCTGGTGTCAGGTGCGGGGCGTCGATCACAGAGCTGCTCCAAAGCGGGTTGAAGTGCGCCTTTTTCATTTCCAGCCAGATCTCCGCGTCCGTTCGAGCCACAGGATGGGGAAACACACGCTCGCCCTTTGTCACCTGTACTTTCTTTTCCTCCAGAAAGCCGATGCGGGTGATCCATGTGCGGCGCACATCATAAAAGATATTGGCGCGGCTCAAGTCCCGCTCCTGCTTGCGAATGACGCAGACAGGATTCTGGCAGCGGCAGAGAATGCACTGCTCCACATCGTATTTGACTTCGACTTGACCGCCTTCATAGCCGCTGCAGCCTACCACACAGGCGCAGTAGGCTCCGCCGGTGATCTCCATGTATTGCCGGTGCTGTTTCTCGCTTCTCTCCGCTTCCACCTTCTCGGCGCTTTGTTCATAGGAATATCGCTTACCAGTGGAATGGCAGGGACAGAGCGGGACAGGGAAGCCGCTGATGATGTGTGGACAGTCTTTGCGTTCATAGGGGCAGCGCAGTAGGGAATTGTCATTTTCCGGACAGTAATCGATGCCTTGAAAAGAGGCATCGCCGCAGGCAATATCCCGACCGAGGGAACTTTCACCCTCGACCAAAAGACCGCAGGGCGTTTCCCATACGAATTTCAGAAGAGCCTCAAAGAGATAGCCGAAATTCTGCCAGTCGCTCCAGTACACGAAGGAGGGGTGATCCTCCCGCGTATAGCCGGCGGCATAGAGATCCCGGGTCAGTTGATTCTGGCCCATGCTCATATCCCCGGACACGGAACCAGCCCAAAGTGGTTTTCCATCACATAGCGCAGATTTTCCACCGTGACCTGATACTCCTCCGAGATACAGCCCTCGCATACGATCTGCCGGTAGCCCAGCGCACGACTGCATCGCTTATCCCATGAGTTGACATCGCCGCCACAGACAGGGCAGACAATGTCCGGATACCATGCCAGTTTCCCGGCATCTGAATAGGTGGGTTTCATATCATCCTCCTGAAAATGAAAAAGGACGCACAGACTTTTTTACAAGTCTGTGCGTCCTTCGCAATATGCTGCCATGCGGCAGCGATTCCTTTTTGCACGGGTCAGGTGACCCAAATGTTTGAAAGGAATGACTTCCTTCCAAACGAAGCTGAGTTCTCAAGGCAAGGAGCTCCGCGCTACGGCACGATCCATGCTGGTTAGAACCTGTTCCGCCGTCAGATATTGCACACCGCGCTTCCGGTCATTCCGAGCCGCCAGCAACTTGGCGGAAAGGGTCAGTTCGGGAGGCAGAGAGCGTAGTTCCTGTGCGGGCAGGATCGCATTTTCTTCTTTCACCATGCTACCATATCCTCGATCCACTTTTTGAAGTGCGGACATTGCGCCATGATCGCACCGAGCCCCATCGCCTCAGAAAGCTGTGTCCCGTTCTTTACCTTCGCATAGCCGGGAATCAATGCCTCCAATCTCTTCGAAGGGGCAGTTTCCGGAGAATTATTGATATGCTCCGGCGTCTCAAAATCGTTTCGGATCCGCTGAATTTCACCAACAATCCCATCATTGGCAATCAAATGGAACGTATTCGGCTCAGAGAACAGGATGCCTTCAAATTCATGAAGCATGAAATGGAATCTGCAGTTGCGCTCACCGATATCTTCATTGATGATGGATTCAATTTTCCCAATTCTCTCAAAGATGTCTGGTGTGGCATCGGAGATACCGGGCGTGTCGCTGGGCATCGCGTAATAGTCAAACATGGTCGTTACATACTCATGCGGATGACTCTTACAGAGGATCATGAGCTCGTTTTTGACTTTTGCATAACGGCTTACACCGCCGCGATACTTTCTGTTGGCATCCCGTCTCGTCTCGCAAACGATGGGGCAGACATAAATGCCCATGCCGAGAAAATAAGGGTACAGCACCGCATTGATGAACGACTCCTCTGTGGGGCCTTCGCAATAAATGTAGATTGTTTTCATTTTGAGAGTCTACCTCCCAAAACATTTTTCTTCCAAAGGTCACCCAGCGTGTAGTCACCATCCAGCCACAGCTTGAGCTGCTCCGGATCTAACCGTCTGAACTCAGAACCGGTATCACTCCGGTCAACGACAATGACATCTTCCACATCGAACTCGTTCAGCAACTCTACAGATTGCGTGGATATAATGATCTGTTTTTCATTGGAAAGCTGCCGCACGATCTCAGAGAAAATCGTGATTGCATAGGGATGCAGGCCGAGCTCCGGCTCATCAACGATGATGGTAGCTGGCTGCAGTTCATGGGGCTGCAGCAAAAGTGTTGTCAGACAGATAAAGCGAAGAGTACCATCCGAAAGCTGAGAAGCATTGAAAATATCTTCGCAGCCGGCCTGACACCACCGCAGAACGATTTGCTCTTCATTACCCTCCTGGGGTTCCAAAACAAAGTCATCGAAATAAGGCGCAACCAGACGGATCGTTTCCACAATTTCATCGTAGTTCTGCTTGAAAAAGTTTTTTAACCGGTAAAGGAATGCGGCAAGGTTTGCCGCATCGTACAGCAGCATTTTATTATTGGAAATGTTATGCTCCTGCTTGACTCTGGCGCCCTTACCCGTATCATGGAAATGATACACCCTCCAATTCTGCTTGCGCAGGGTTGGGACAACGTAATCGTCAATTCCGTTATGGGCGCCGTTTTCCCACTGGGATTCACTATGCCCGCGTCCAATGTTGCTTTCATTGTCCCAACCACCATGATAACCGAAGTATTCCTTTTGAAAGATCAACCGGTTATCATCGGTAGGCACCAGAACGAAGCCATAAGAGTTCTGCCCAAAAAACACCTCAAAGTCAATCTCCTCGGTCACTTTCCGGCCATTATATAAAAGAGAACTCAAGCCGCTCTGTCCCACAGACACCTGAAGATTTTTAGACAGAATATTCTGGAGAAAGGAAAAGGCCGAAATAAAGTTGCTCTTTCCCGCTCCGTTAGAACCAATGAGCACATTGATTTTCCCGAAAGAAATATCACAGTTTTTGATGGATTTGAAGCCGCGAATCGTCATGCGGCTCAACTGGTCTCCCTGTAATGGCATACTAAACCTCCCAAAACAAGAAACAATTTGCTTAATTATATCAATTTCTCGTGTTCCTGTCTACCATGAAAGAGCCATATAAGGTATACGGTATTTTCTACCTCACAGGCCGTATTTATCCCGCAGCATACGCAGCCCTTCCATGGCATCGGACACCATTCCCGTTTGAATGTCGGTTTCCGCTTCTGCAAGCTTTGTATAGACATCCTCCATAGTAGGCTTTCCTGCATGGGCTTCTATCAGCTTGCTGAAGTCACGATCCGAGATAACATGTGGCATAGATATCGGCTCCTTTCACGAAGCTACTGTACCATAATTATCACGCATCCGCAAACCCTTTATTGGCGGTCAGGAGTAAAGAATTACGCCGAAGGCTCCAGCCGGCGGCGCATATCAAATTCCTGCCCATCCGCATAGCCCATGGCGGCATATTGGCGGTTCATGCTGCTTGTGGACGAGATCTTATAACTGCTCCGCTTCATTTTGGAAACGGCATCCTCGACCGCCTGCGGCACGACCATGACCAATCCCCATTCCTGATGTTCGGCCTCTTGCTTTTGGAAAGCGGCAGACAGCCCGCGGCAGAAGCCCCATCCGTAGGAATTGCACATCTCCCGAAGTGTCTTTGCGGGATATCCCTTTTGGGTACGGATCTGTCTGCATCGGCTTGCGATGCAATCATAGGCGTAGAGAAACGCCAGCTTGCAGAGCTTGAAGTCGTCCTCCATGCCGATAAACCCAATCTCCGAAACCTTGCTGCCGTGTACGGAACTCCGATAGGGCCTGCAGCAGTAATGTGCGGCAATGAGCGTGGAGAGGTAAACCGTCCACGGCGAAGAGAGCTTCGTGCAGGTGACGCCCACACACTCCTGAATCACCTTCTTGTTCTCCTGCGGCTCAATATCCTCCGGCATGAGCTTATGCTCCGCCATCAGACGCCGGGCCTGCAGCAGCGCGGCTTTGGCTTCCTCCTCGTAGGGGCTTTCCGCCAACGCAAGGAGCTTGGCGATCTTTTCCGTAATCTTTGACATAACAACCACCTTTCATCCGGCCATGCGCCGGGCTCTGCGCTCGGCGTGCTTCTGCTTGAGCCGCGTATAGTCCCCTTCGTAACGCTGGCAGCCGACTTTGTTCAGGCGGCGCAGCGCAGCGGAGTGGAACTGAAAAACGGCGGCAGTCCTCCGGTTTACTCCGGTAAATACATTGGCGTCGTAACGCTTATAGTCCACGATGTAGCCAAGATTATTTTTCTCCATATAGTCCATGAAGGCGGTGCTGTCCACCTCCAGCATCCCGTCACAGAGAAATGCCCGATAACGGGGCAGCGGCTGACCGAGGTTCTGCGTCATGGTGATGCGCTCTCCGGCGTTGACCGGAAGAAGCTGCACCTTGATCGCCGGGGTATTCGGGTAGCATTCCACCTTAATGCGGTAGGTGTTGCCTTTATAGGTGCCGGATAAAATATCATTCATATCGGTTCACTTCCTTATCATCATTCTGACCGGGTGAAGAAGGCTTGTTGGCTTTTGCCTGCGCCTGCTCAAAGCCGCGCTTGACAGCAAGAACCATCGCCTCCTCTCCCACGTCGGCGTTGCGAGGCTTTTTCCCCCGCAGCTTTTGACACTTCCTCACGGCAGCATCGTAATCATAGCCGATGCCGCGTTGAAACTTGTCCGCGATCTGGCGGAGCTTTTCTGCCTGATATTCATAGGTTGCCCGGTGAAATCCGCCGAGCTCCCACTCGTCGCACACCGTCTCTAGCAGCTTTGCATAGTCCCGCAGAGCGTTGACGATTTTTACGACATTGCCGTAACAGGTTTTCACCTCATGGGTGCCGCTGAGATCAAATACATGCAGCAACACCTCACTGGAAAGGCACCGCTCCAGACCAATGGATGCGGACAACTGAGGCTCATAGGTCGCAGATGGCAGATCCAACGGCTGCTTGGCAGGCTCATTCATCTTCTGCGCACCGCTTTTCGGCGCTGCCGGATAATCTGCCAGCGAAATGGACACTCCTGGGGAATGGTATGGGGGACGCTCTGCCAGTTGTCCAACACCAGTTCATGGGAGATCTCGCAGATGCTGTCGCCTTCCCCAATATAGAGGCATTCTGAGCAGGTGTCCGGATTGCAGTATTTCATGTTGGGTAAACACTCCTTTCAAATCATTATGCGGATTTTTGGCCGTACCGCATCAGCGGTACGCTTCTCCATTTTGCGCAGGCGGCCTGCACCGTTCCGGGAAGGCGCAGAATACGCCAGCGCGTCATATTCGGCTGCCCCCGGCGCACACGCTCAAGCGGAGCTTTCGTTTCACAGATCGCACAGCGCAGCCAAGTGTGATGTCGGTTGGTAGTCCGAAACTCTAACACATACATTTTCGACCTCCTGTTCCTTGGATAAAGTGAAAAGGCACAGCGCCACAACGGTACTGTGCCTTTCAACCAAAATGTTACGCCGCCTGCTCCACGACCGTCACCGGCACATCAGCCGTGACCGGCGAGGAGGGAGCCAGCAGGCAGTAATGGGAGTTCATCGTCTCAAAACGGATCTGCCGCGGCGTCACGCCATGAATGGCGATTACCTTAGAGGTGTGGAGATACCGCCCCTCTTCAAAGATGAGGGCGCGGCTGCCGACCTCCAGCGGATACATCAGGGTTCCGTGAACGATACGGATTTTTTTCATGGGTCACAACTCCTTCTGTTTGGTTTCTTTCTGCGCAAAATAGGCGCGGTACAACGCTTTCAGCCGATGCCGTACCCGCTTGACGCTCATGCCTTCCATCCGCGCGGTTTCCGTCAGACTGCACCCGTGCAGACGGTGGCGGATCAAAAGAGCCTGCTCTTCATCCGCGAGGAGAAACAGATCGTGCAGCAGCAATCTTGCCCGAAGTGCATCAAAGGCGTCGTCAGGCGGCGGATGCGCAGCCTGATAGGAAAACTCATGGCTTTGCCGCCGCTGCTCCTGACGCCGGAAGGTATTCAGGCTGCTGTTCATGGAGCGCCACGCGATCGTGGAGAAGCGGTATCTGTGCAGACTCTTTTCGGTAAAATAGCGTTGGACAGCGTGAAGATAGCCGATTGCCGCAATATCGTAATACTCCCGGATCTCCAGCTTCTTTTCCAGAAGAAAGCCATAGATCAGGGCGTGGTACTGAGCGGCAAAGCGGCGCTGCGCTTCGGTCAAAGGGACGGGAACAGGGGCCTCCGGCGGAGGCCCTGTTTCCCGTTTTTCTTCCTCAATGCGGGGGATCGTATCAAGCGGGAAGTTCTTCCCGTTCTCCATCAATGACCGCCCCTAACGCAAAGTGCGCGCCGTTGTCAGGCAACTCCAGATGCGAGGCATCGCCGTCTCCGATGATGCTGGAAGCTGCGGCGCCCGCCTGCGCTCTCTGCGCGTTGATGTCCTTGATCTGCGCCACGAAGCCATCCGCGTAAGCGCGGATATGCGCCAGGTCTTCCCCAGCGAAATCGGCGATCTTGGTAAAGGTGGCGACGCAGTATTCGTGGCTGCCGCTGACGGCCTTCTTCAGCCCGATCCGCACCACGCCGGTACAAACCTTGCGGCGGCGGGAGAGGAACGCTTCATTGACGAAGCGGGTATAGGGCGTCAGGCTGGTAGGCGGCAGTGCGATCTGAATGGGCATATACTCACCGCTGCGCAGCAGATAGAGCATTCTCATGTTCTTGCACGCCTTCCCCTTGTTGTTCCCATCGCTGCCGAACTGGTTGAGAACGCAGTCCGCGCAGGTGCCGCCGGGCTCACCGTAGCCGACCTTTCCATCGAAGGACTGGCACAGGGGCGGCTGGTCATCATCGTACTCGCTGCCCTCCGGCCAGTAGGCGTTGGAGTTGTGGCTGTAGAGAATGACGCCCTCCAGATAGGGCGCATAGTCCGGCACATCCGGGTTTCCGGACGGGATCTCAAACTGCAGGTGCCCGCCGCCGGGGATCTTGATGCGGGTGAAGCTCAGGCGCAGGCCCTCCATATCATCCGCGAGATCTTCGCTGGTGAAGTCGTCGCCGTCAAGAAGCTGCGGAATCTGGAAAAGGGTCTTGGTCTCCATCATGGTGTTGGTCTGTTCGTACATAATCATATCCTCCTTAAAAATGTTCCGACCGCTCAGGCGGCCAGCAGTTCCGTTCGGTTCATCTGCCGGAAGAGGGCGGGCGACATCGTCATAACGCTGTACCCGATCTCCTCCAGCTTCGTTGCCCGGTCATAGCTCTCAACATCCTGACTGAAGCGGGTCACGGCATTGGCGAGCCCGTAGAGGGAAAAATCGCCGCCGGTGATCAGATGCTCCAGAACGCCGTTGCTCTCGTCCTCCGTAATGCCGAAGCTGGAGGAAGCCAGCTTGACAATGGCAGGGAGCTGCTTGGTATCCAGCATGGCCTCCGTACTCTCCCGCATCCGGCTCACTACCTGGGCAAACCTTGCCTCAGAGATAGCGGCGCGGACGGTGTCCTTAATCTTCAGCACAAAGGCGTGGTCGTCGGCCAACAGCGTCTCATTGGAATAGATGGAAAAGTCCTCCTCGCTGGTCGCGGCACGGCCCACATGGTTGCGGCGGGTTTTGGCGTCGTTGATTACCATGCCATTGGAGCACACCAGACGGTAGATCAACGGTTGGATGGTAACGGAGCCCAGTCCTGTCTCACTGTTGGAGATGATGACGCCGGCCTGTACCACATCGCCCGGGACAACATCCGCCTGCAAGCGGGGATTGACCACCTTGATATACATGAAATCATCGGTGATCTGCGTGCTGACGAACCGTGCCTCCGGCAGCTCCCCAATGACGGGCAGCGTTACACTGGCAATATCCAGATTGTCAATGCGGCGGTAGCGGTTGCTGAGAAACGCGCGGGCGCAGCCATCCATCGTGCGGAGCGTCCGAAGCTCATTTTTCTGGGAGAACCAGTAGTTGGCGTTATAGGCCAAAAGCTCCGGCGCATCCGTGCGCATCAGCTCATAATACTTCTGCGGAATGCCGAGATAGGTTCCCAGCTGGCGGTGCGCCGTCTGGCGAATATCCAGGGGCGTGATCTTATCCAGCCCATTCTCCATGACACGGAGCTGCGGCGCGTCCGAGGTGACTGAGAGGGACAGGCTTCCGGTGTTCACCAGATAGTCCTGCTTGGCCTTGCTCTGACGCAGAAGCTCCTGCGCCATCTGCTGAATGGTAAGTCCGGTTTTCATTGTTGTTCCACATCCTTTCTCTGCCGCTCACCAGGAGACGAGGATATCCGCGTCTCTTGCGTCGGCAGCGTAGCCTTCCTCCTCCAAAACCTTGACCAGCTGCGGCCAGTAGACCTTTTCAGGAAAGTCCAGAAAGGTTTCCTTTGCCGGTTCCGCTTCGTTTTCCTTGGCCTGCACAAAAACCTCACCGTTTTCCTGCACGGTCAGGCTGCTGTGGCCTCTGGAGTTCGGTGACCAGCGCCTCCAATACGGCGCGGCCCCGTGTCTCAAACCATACGCGGGGATTCACCGGCTGCCGGTTGGGCGGCTGTGTGCTTGATGCCCCAGCTGCCAGCGGAGAGAGCTTGACAAGCGAACAGTCCAGATTTGCCTTCTGATCCAGCGTTACATCGGCGTAATCATAATCTGGGACGCCATAAACGCGGATACGGGCTGTGCCGCCCTCCACGGCAAAGCGGGCGGGCTTGTCCGCCAGCCATTCCCAACGGGCATTGGGATATGCGGCGTGGAGCATGGCGGTGATCCGGTAGTTTACATGGCACAACAGCGCGTCTGCCAGCTGACCGCCGCCAGTTGCCGCTGCGGTCTGCTCACGGAGCCGAGCCTCTTTTACGCGGTAGGCGCGGTTGTTGCGCCAGAGCGGAAGCGCCTGCGTCAAGAGCCACCACAGCAGCCAGAGGGCAAACACCGCCAGCAGCAGGGGGAGAAGCATCCGTCCGCGGACGAGCGCAAGAATGGCGATCACAGTACCGATGAGAAATGAGATACTGCTACAAAGGGGAGATTCTTTTTTCATTTCAGTTGCCACCTTTCAAAAATAATCTGGAAAACAAAAAAAGAGGAACCGCGTATGTGTCCAGAATCTCTTAAAACACATGACGCGGTTCCTCTTTTTCACTTCGCCGGAATACGCTTATTCCGGCAGGCGTTCCCGATCTCCATCCACGACCTCCACAGGAGGCAGCGGCGGCTGGGCAGCGCCGGGGCTTTGCTTTCGCACGGGCGTTCGCTCTGCGCGGGGAGGTTTTGTCTGCCACCCCGTCAGGCTGAGCTTCAGCCGCTTGTCCTTTTCGCTTCCGCCGTTTCTGGTACAGTCCACCAGCTCTAAAAAGCCTTGGACCCAGATGCGGGAATCCTTGTGAATCTCCGCATCCGCCAGCGACAATGCAGCCGTTCCCCATGCCCAGACCTCAAAGTACTGTCTGTGACCGGTATCCCTGCGCCCAATCCATTCGACCAGGCCGAAGGACACATAGGGGACTTGCCTGTGACTCATTTTCAGCTGAAGGTCATTGGTCACCCGACCGAAAACATGGACTTCTGCCATACAACTCCTTTCTGCCGCGAGGGCAATACTTATATATAAAAAGTGCCAGTAAAGCGGCAGATACCCAATAAGGGTACAGTCGTCCTACTGACACTTGCGTACAAACCTGACAGCGTGCGCAGGTGGATCGCTCCACACACGGATCTAAGTCCATGCCCCGATAAGGGAAATTGCGCAAAACTCATTTACAGGGGCATTGTACCACAGGATATAGCTCGTGTCAAGCAAGAAACACAATATATAGTATTTATTCGCGGCGTATTTTATAGATGTTGTGTCTCGGCCTATTCTTTTACGAACAGACCGATGGGACAGATGTGGGTAAAACCGGGGGTGGAGATGTACCAGCAGCCGGGCCCCTCCGGTTCCCAGCTCATTTCTATGGTGATCTCCCGCCATCCATCCGGAAAGAGCGCACGGAAGGTCTCGCCGGCGTGAATGCCGCGTCCATTGAGCAGCAGACGGGGGTGAGGATCGAAGTCCTCCGGGGCGGGCAGCTGGATTTGCCCTAATTTTTCCATGTTCATAAGCAAGCTCCTTTTATTCTGCATAGCCGGGACAGGGGTAATCGCTGAGATAGAACTGGAAGGATTCCGCATGAGCGGTGTTGTGCCAGAGGGTCAACTCCATATAGGCGCCTACTTCGTCACAGCCGCCGAAAATGAGCCGATGCCCATCACCGCCTGCCGCAAGAAACCATAGGAGCATACTCGTGTAAGCGTCCTCATCCACACTTCCGGTATCCACAAGGCGGCGCACATCAACATCGGAGAGCAGCGGGTGCGAGAGAAAGTGACGCAAGAGGCTTTCCGGCAATTCTGTGACCTGCTGCAAAGCGAGTTTCCGAGGCATCCGGCTCAACTCTCCATACATGACTTGGGCAGAGCGGCGTTCCGTCTGCTCATAGGGTTCAATGGGCTCTGGCGCTACACTGTTCGGATCATCTTCACGCTGAATGCAGCCGTCTGTGCTTTTCAGGCAGAGCTTGTGTACGCCATCGGTCACCCGCAGGCCGGCGGGAGAAGCTGCAGTAATACGGCAGCCGGAAAGATCAACATGACTGCTCAAAAAGCGGAGTACATGACGCTGCCCAAAGGTTTTTGCAAAAGACATTGTGATTTTCCTTTCCATTTAGTAAATACGGAATTGTGCGCTGTTTTTTTGCAGGTAGCAGCATATCCATCGCAGGGATTCGTAACTTTCTTATGCTCACTCATTGACTTCCTCCGTTTCTATGATAGCTGAGTCTTCCTGTGCAGAGATCTCCGATTCGGCCTGGCACTCCCCAAGATCCTCCAGTCCCAGCAGTGCGCCATGAGGGATGCTTGCTCCCGGCAGCGCGGCCCCATGAGAGTTTTGAAGATAGACACGATAGCTACTGCCGACCAAGAATCTTTGACGCCGATCCAGCAGGAGGTCATGCGCAGCACCGGAATCATCCATCAGCCGGATACGCTGGTGACCGCCCAAGGGCGCCCGCCTGATAGCGACACACACGCCCTCCACCGTTTCATAGTCCCCCTGACGAATCGCTTGAAACAGCAGAATACATCGAACGACCATACAGGATGCCAATAAGGTGCTGAGCGTCAGAAGCGTTGGATCGTGCAGGGCGATGCGGCCTGCCAACCCTATCAGGAAAATGGCCGGCCCTGCGGCGGCGGATAAGAGCCACCGCCGCAGGATCGGAGCAGGCCAGCTTTCAAACCCGCTCATGCACAAGCCCTCTCAAAGATGATCTGCTTGCGAAGATAAAGATTGGCAACCGCCGCTGTTACAGACTGACAAGCTGCGGCAGTCCGCATTTCCGAAACGATGTTGTCGCTGGTCGTCTCCTGATCTCCATACAGCAGAGCGAGTGTCTGCTGACTGCCGGCAGTAACCGGAACGCCGCATTCCGCGCATCGAACCAGTTCCGCCGTGGATAGCGGCGCGCAGCGGCTGAGGGCCATAATGTGCCGCTCCGGTTCCGTGCGCCGATCCCGCCGAAAGAGCGCCGCAGCCGACCCAAGAGCCGTTCCGCTACACAGCAGTTTCAAAAAGGTCACCACCTTCAGGGGAAAACTGCTTGAAACGGGAACGACATATAGCTCGCCGAGAAGGTCATAGAGCGCGTCAAAATCCGTTGTGCCGCTGCCCTTGGCAACAAGCCCCCGTGTTACGAGCCGGTCAAGGCAGTCCGAAAAGCTGCGCCGGGAGAAAAGCTCCATCCCGTTGGAGAGCTGTTCATAGAAGTCCTCTGCACGCTGCCGGTCTGTCAGCCGCCAGCACAGGGCAGTCCAAAGCGTCATTTCCTGCGGATCCATTCCGAACTCCCGGTGATCCATGAGAATGACCGGGTAACGCCGGCCTCCGCCATCGTTTCGGCAGCGGAAATGTCCCAATGCCGTATAAAGTGTTTTTTCTGCCATACGAACTCCTCCTTATGCGCTCTTGATATCTTGTTCCGTGCAGGCGGTATAGAACTCCCGCACGATTCGCTCCCGGCGCAGCTTTTCCGCCGCCCGTGAGATGCAGGCTCCAATGTAGTTTGGTTTCTTTTGATACAGTCTGGCGATGTCTGCACAACTGTAGCCTTTGGCTCGCAGTTCCATTGCTTCGATCCCGAGCCGGGCGGTGCCGCGATAGCGGTTTCTGAAATAGGAGAGCAGGACAGCGGAGGAAACATCAGAGATCAGATCCTCCGTATGAAAAGAGCCGACCGGCTCCGGTGCTCCCATCTCGGCAAAAGCGTCCAGCGACAACAGCGGCAGATTTTTTCGTGCGGACTGGATCTCGCGACAGCGATCCAGCAAATGATTTCGGATAACGGTTCTGGCGTAAGCGGGAAACGTCCCTGTTTCCTCCCGGTAAGAAACCGCCGCGCGGCAAAGCGCGATACAGCCTTCCTGGTACAGATCATCATGTCCCATGCCGTCCACCGTCTCATTGGCCTTGATGCTGCGGCGAAGCACCTGTTCTACCAGCGCAAGGTGATTCTCTACTCTCTGGCGCTGGAGATCGTTCAGAGTAAATTCCTTATTCATCATATCCCTTCTTTCTGCGTTGAATTTTGCTATGCCGCTCTTGCTGCGGCGGTGCGAAACCTGCGGCTGAGCGCGATGACCTCATCACAGCGCGCAGCGGAGAATTTAGCGATATGTGCATCCTCGGCGGGGAGTCCCATAGACAGCTGCAGCAGGCGGTAGGCTTCTTTTCGGCTCATGACGCCATTTTTCCAGAGGCTGTCCAGAGCCACATGTGCATCGTGCCGCTTCTTCCGCAGGGCCTTATCCGCCAGTGTCCCCATCGGCAGCAGCGTTTTCCGGTGCGCGGCTACATAGCAGTCACAGGCGGGGTACCGTCCGCAGACATAGTATTTGGCATCAGGGTCTGGGGCTTTATCGCCGTAGACCACACTGGCCGGACGAAGATATGCCCTGGAGCCACAGGCAGGGCAGGTGATATTGATTCGTTTCATGCAAGATCTCCTTTCTATTTCTGGTGTTTGGGAATGAGGGTACAAAGTGATGAACCTGCGAGGTATTCCATCGGACACTGCTCAGAACTGCTCATTTCCCATATCAAGTATCTGGAAAAGAGAGATGAGAAAGCGTCCTTGCTGAGCGTTCCGATGCAATCGCCCGGATCGATCCGCTCTCCGGTTCCTTTTTCAAAGTCCCGAATGCTGACGAGCAAAGGGGCGCCATCCTGGCGGATCGCCGCGAGACAGCCGGAGCGGTCAACCTTGCAGGGATGCGGGCACGGTCCGCAGGGAATGTAAATGGCGTTGCGCCAGTTTCCTTTGCAGCTGAAAAGCAGTTCATACAGGTTTCGATTGATTTGAGCCATGGGAGCCTCCTTAAAAATCCCTCGTAGTATTACGCGCCGCTCAAGGGGGGTATCGTCCCCTTAAAATTTGAACTTTTTGTAAAGAATAGAAAAAGCGGCCCGCTCATAGCAGGCCGCTTGACAGTTTCAGAAAATTGCGTTTGATATAAATCAAATTATCATAACATGGTTTATCATAAATGAAGGTGGTGCGGCGAAAGTCTAGAAAGCTTTCGCCGCACCACCTTGATGAGAGAGGTAGAGGGGCAATGCTGTTATTTTCAGAAGCGGCACTCGGCGGCAAAGGCGTGCCCTTCGAGCCCCTCGCCGTGCGCCATCCTGTTGACAAGGGGAGCGATGAGGTGGGAAGCCTCATCCGTCATGCTCTGGTGCGTGCAGGTCTTGAGAAAGGTGCCAACATAGACACCGCCCGTGTAGCGCGCGGCCTTTACGGTCGGCAGAGTATGGTTCGTTCCGGAGGCGTAGTCACCAAAGACCTCCGCTGTGTTTCCGCCGATAAAGAGCGAGCCATAGTTATACAGTCGTTCAATGACACTTTCATTGTCTGCCAGATTGATCTCAAGGTGCTCCGGGGCATAGCGGTTAGCCATGTCAATGGCCTCATTCAGACTGTCGAGCAAAATGACCTCACCGAAGGTATCCCAAGACTGGCGGGCAATCTGTGCCGTCGGCAACCAGGAGAGCTCATCCTCCACCGCGCGGATAACCGCATTTGCGGAATCCTCGTTTGTCGAGAGGAGAATAGCCTTCGCGTTGGGATCGTGCTCACACTGAGCGAGAAGGTCGGCTGCGAGTGTCTTCGGGTTGGCGTTCTCGTCGGCGATGACCAGCACTTCGCTGGGGCCGGCAACAAAGTCGATGCCGACCTGCCCATAGCACTGGCGCTTGGCCTCAGCGACATACTGGTTGCCGGGGCCGACGATTACGTCGACCGGAAGAATGCTCTCGGTGCCATAGGAGAACGCTGCGATGGCCTGCACGCCGCCGAGAGCGTAGATTTCATCCGCACCAGCGAGATCCATGGCGACAAGTGTTTTGTCGTTGATCTTTCCGGTGCCGTGCGCAACCGGCGAACAGGTCACGATACGCTTGACACCCGCGACTTTGGCGGGAGTGATGAGCATCATGGCCGAGGAGTAGAGCGGGAAGCGCCCGCCAGGGACATAGCAGCAGCAAGACTGCACAGGGATGACGCGATGGCCGAGTAAGATGCCAGGGCGCGGCTGGAATTCAGGCAGGTCATGGATGGTTGCTCGCTGCGCCTCAGCGAATGCGCGGATGTTAGCGAGCGCAGACTTCATATCGTCGAGTTCCTGTTCGCTGACGCGGGAATAGGCATCGTCGATTTCCTCGCGACTCACGCGGAATACAGGACGGGCAAAGCCGTCGAACTTTTTACTGTAGGAACGGAGCGCTGCATCACCGTTGGCGACGATGTCTTCAATGATTTCGGAAACGGTTTTGCGCAGTGCGCTGAGGTCTTCCTTCGTGCGTTCTTTACCGGTTTTGATATGTTTCATAATATATGCTCCTTTTACGATTTGCAGGTTTGTTAGCGGTGGTCAGAAGATGAGGGGAATGACGTACAGCAGAACCGCGATAATACAGAATGCGGCTACGATGCTCTTCCACAGGAGGTATTCCTTGTCCATTTTTGCACGTTCCTCCGGGGAGGGAGGCGCTTCATCGGTAATGGAGTCGTTAATGTTCAGGATGTTGCTGTCGCCATATTTGGCGTGGCAGATGTAGTAGATGGCGAGGCCGATTACACACCAGATGATACCAGAGACAATGGCATAGCGGTCAAGCTGGAAGAGCATGATCGCGTAGATGAGGATGCTGACAGGCACGCCGACTTCAATGAGCGGTGCCTTGTACGGACGGTCCAGTTCGGGGTGACGCTTGCGCAGACCGAGCGCGGCAGCGATACCGATGATGTAGTAGAAAAGGTCGGCAAACAGACTGACTGAGGCGACGAATGTGATGGGATAGAACACGAGAACAAGTGAAAGCGCGCCGAGGAAGAGAATGGATACCCACGGTGTCTGATAACGGGGGTGAAGTTTGGCAAAGACCTTTGGCATTGACCCCTCGCGCGCCATGGCGAAGAGGTAGCGCGGCGGGACGGCGATGCTGGAGGTCAGCGTGGAG
>ENA-OOXF01000293-OOXF01000293.1-human-gut-metagenome-genome-assembly--contig:-NODE-293-length-39178-cov-4.112670_pt1 | contig 39178 bp, 38 predicted proteins | sample MGYA00241586_ERZ501341 | MGnify/ENA primary metagenome ERZ501341 (study PRJEB25962, sample SAMEA2042985) | human gut metagenome | biome: human gut; feature: human-associated habitat; material: faeces... | reverse complement strand
CTCCCACAATTCTCCCCAATATTCGCATATCGTGGGATTATCATCCCACTTTTATACTCATATCAGGGAGTGGATCGCAAGGTCTTTCACCCACCTATGAGCGAACTCATGTGGGTTTAGACCTTTTGCCCCTGGTATCATAATATACATATATATAACATATACATATATAGCATACGCATATATAATATATACATATAACACACATATATTAATTGGATATTTTACATAACAATTTCTGTATAGCAATTTACTGCTTTTATTGTCTTATATTTTCTCCTATTACTTTCAAAGTATATATCAGTATATATAACACATCTACAACTCATATATACATTTATTATAGTAAACAAGCGGTATAATGACAAGCATATTCTTCAATCTTTATTACAATCCCATACAACACAACCTCCTATTATTAATCTGTTGTATGCTTATACCGCTTAATTTCAGATTTATACAGCTTTATATTTCCATAAGGAACTCGTCTACATATTTCCTCATATTGTCAAATTCTGCATTAACCTCAGGTACATCAGACTTAAAATCCAGCAGTTTATATACATAACCTTGTTCCTTGGCCTGTCTATAACTTTCTTTATACACAAGTTCAAAAAGCAGTGATATATGCCCTACTATATGGTCAACTGCACTCCTTCTTACACTTTTAAGTACTGTTTCCTTCTTATAAAAACTCTCAAGTACCTCTTTGGTTATGATTCCATTCTTAAGTTCCTCTGTTGTTACATCATATATAATCTCCATAGGAATATCTGCATTTACCTTAAATATGTCAACCTTATCTGCATCACGCAGTATATCACAAAACATACGCTGTCTTTCGGTGAGGTCTTCTTTTACACGATACTTATTATGCTGTCTTATTGCCATTTCAAGAAGTCCTGTATCTTTATTGTGGTGCTCATTATTTTTTATTATCTGCTCAGCTTCTTCATTCCCTGAACGTGCAAGCTCACATTCTTCATAATACCCTTCTGCAAACTTCCTTATAAGACCTTCCTTAAACAGTAGGTCTGCCCCGAATTCTGCATGGTCTACTGACTGGACGTCATTAAATGTACCAAAACGCCTTATCTGCTCAAATCTTCCTATATCGTGTAACATTCCAAGAAGCCATGCAATATCTACATCTGGTTCACTTAAGCCTAATGATTCTGCAATTCTTTGACACAGTCCTGCTACTCTGTAGGTATGATCTATCTTAAGCTTTATCTTTTCATCTGATGGATCGTAATTTCTTACATACTCTGCAAATGCATTGATAACATTTTTCCTGTTAATAGCCGGTTTGTTAATACTTTCCACAACATCGATAAGTCCATTAAGGTCATCACATACCATATATGTAAGCTTCCTGATATCATCATCTATTGCTATTGTATCAGGAATATGGACAACTCTCATACCTGCCGCATATCCAGCCTTAATGCCATTAATGCTGTCCTCAACTACTACTGCCTCTGACGGATTTACGCCTATTGCCTTAGCAGCACGAAGAAATATATCCGGTTCTGGCTTTCCACGTTCGACTTCATCTCCATATACAACCGCATCAAGATAATCCCACACTCCTATTTCGTGAAGTGTTTTCTCAGCACTTTCACGCCTTGTTGATGTAGCAACTGCACACTTTAGTCCATTATTTCTTATATATTCAAATATATCCTTTACGCCCTTTTTAACAGGAATACCTTCTGTTTCCCTTATCTTGTATACATGCTGTGTTCTAAGCTCCTTCGCTTCCCAATAATCTATCACACCCTTGTAATAATCATCAAAGAACTTGCAGCAAAGCTCTGCCGGAGCCCCCTTAAAGCTGTCTATAAGCCACATGGGCATATCCACTCCAAGCTGCCCTGCCGCCCATAGCCAGCCCTCATTAGACTGTCTTTCTGAATCTATAAGAATACCATCCATATCAAATATAATGCCTGATACCATTTTTCTTCTCCTAGCAATCAAATGTCGTATTTTTACACTTTATATTATTCAAAATAACTATAAAAGATATGTTTTATAATTTATAACACTGACCAGCACCTGCAATTTTCAAATTTGCCAATTTAGATATTTTAAACATCTTCTATCATTGAACTTTCATCCACAATGCCGTCATCTGCACCATCCTTATAAATACTTCTTAACATACTGTCCCGTATAAGACTTCTTAACCTTGGCAACCTCTTCTGGTGTACCCTTTGCAATAACTGTACCACCTCTGTCGCCGCCTTCTGGTCCCATATCTATAATATAATCGGCTGTTTTGATAACATCAAGATTATGCTCAATAACAACAACAGTGTTACCGCCCTCCGCAAGCTTATGAAGTATATCAACAAGCTTGTGGACATCTGCAAAATGAAGTCCTGTTGTAGGCTCATCAAGAATATATATAGTCTTTCCTGTACTTCTTTTTGAAAGCTCTGTAGCAAGCTTTATTCTCTGTGCTTCACCACCCGAAAGCTCTGTAGATGGCTGTCCTAACTTAATGTATGAAAGTCCAACGTCATTAAGAGTTTCTATTTTTCTTCTGACTGATGGCACATTTTCAAAGAAATCAACTGCATCCTCAACTGTCATATCAAGCACATCATATATGCTCTTTCCCTTATACTTAACTTCAAGTGTTTCCCTGTTATAACGCTTTCCGTCACACACTTCACAAGGCACGTATACATCCGGCAGGAAATGCATTTCTATCTTGATAATACCATCTCCGGAACAAGCCTCACAACGTCCTCCCTTTACATTAAAGCTGAAACGTCCTTTGTTATAACCTCTTTCCTTAGCATCTGTTGTTGAAGCAAAAAGATCCCTTATCATATCAAATACGCCCGTATATGTCGCAGGATTAGAACGTGGAGTTCTTCCTATTGGCGACTGGTCAATATCTATAACCTTATCAAGCTGCCCGATTCCTGTAATATCATCATGGTCACCAGCGATGCATCTTGCACGGTTTAAAGACTTCGCAAGGTGCTTATACAGAATTTCATTCACAAGGGAGCTCTTTCCTGAACCCGATACACCTGTTACACATGTAAATACTCCAAGTGGTATATCAACATCAATATTTTTAAGATTATTCTCCCTTGCGCCCTTAACAGTTATCCAGCCTGTCGGCTTTCTTCGCTTCGCCGGCACTTGAATCCTGATTCTTCCGCTAAGATATGCACCTGTAAGCGAATCCTTGCATGCCATAATATCAGCCGCTGTTCCTGTCGCAACAACTTCTCCACCATTACGTCCGGCACCCGGTCCTATATCAACAATATAATCTGCGGCACGCATAGTATCTTCATCGTGTTCAACCACAATAACTGAGTTACCAAGGTCACGCAAATGTATAAGTGTCCCAAGCAGCTTGTCGTTATCTCTCTGGTGAAGTCCGATACTTGGCTCATCAAGTATATAAGCCACACCAACAAGTCCTGAACCTATCTGTGTCGCAAGTCTTATTCTCTGTGCCTCTCCTCCTGAAAGCGTACCTGTAGCTCTTGATAATGAAAGATAATCAAGTCCTACATCCATAAGAAACTGTATTCTTGCCTTAATCTCCTTAAGTATATCTGCACCGATAAACTTCTGTCTGTCTGTAAGCTCAAGCTCATCTAAGAACTTCTTTAACTTAACAATAGACATATCCGTAATCTGATATATATTCTTATCTGCTATCGTAACAGCAAGAGATGATGGCTTTAATCTCTGTCCGTGGCAGGATTTACAAGGTCTTATGCGCATGAATTCCTCATACTGCTGCTTTGCACTGTCTGAGTAAGTTTCCCTATATCTTTTCTCCATATTATGGATAAGGCCTTCAAATGCTATATCGTATTCTCCAACGCCTCTCTGGCCTTTGTAATGCACTTTAACACTCCTGCCATTAGTACCATTTATAATCATATCCTTAATATCATCTGGATAATCCTTAAATGGTGTTGATAAACTGAAGTTATATTCCTTTGCAAGTGCGCTCATAATAGCCCTAGAAAAGCTGCCCTCATCCTTTACAGACTGCCATCCCATACCAACTATAGCTCCATCATCAATGCTTAATGAATCATCTGGTATAAGAAGCTCTGCATCAAAATTCATTGTATAACCAAGTCCGTAACAATCAGGACACGCACCAAATGGATTGTTGAACGAAAAGCTTCTTGGCTCTATCTCATCTATGCTTATGCCACAATCCGGACACGAAAAGCTCTGTGAAAAGTTAATCGGCTCACCATCTATAACATCAACTGTCATAAGTCCCTCTGCAAGCTTAAGTGCTGTTTCTATTGAGTCTGTAAGTCTTTTGTTAATTCCATCTTTAACTACAAGACGGTCAACAACAATTTCTATATTATGCTTCTTGTTCTTATCAAGATTTATCTCATCTGTAAGCTCATACATATTGCCATCAGCAATAACTCTTACATAACCACTCTTTTTAGCCTGTTCAAAAAGCTTCTTATGTTCACCTTTTCTTCCTCTTACAACTGGAGCTAATATCTGTATCTTTGTTCTTTCTGGAAGCTCCATAATAGTATCAACCATCTGGTCTACAGTCTGCTTGTTGATTACTTTGCCACACTTTGGACAATGTGGTGTACCTATTCTTGCATATAATAATCTGAAATAATCATATATCTCTGTAACAGTTCCAACTGTTGAACGTGGATTTCTGTTAGTTGACTTCTGGTCTATGGAAATAGCTGGTGAAAGTCCTTCTATGCTCTCTACCGCCGGCTTTTCCATCTGTCCTAAGAATTGCCTTGCATATGAAGATAATGACTCCATATATCTTCTCTGGCCTTCTGCATATATAGTGTCAAAGGCAAGACTTGACTTACCAGAACCAGACAGACCAGTAAGCACTACAAGACTGTCCCTTGGTATATCTACATCAATATTTTTAAGATTATGCTCACTTGCACCTTTTATTCTTATATAATTCCTGTAATCGCCTTTTTCCATATTCTATTTTCTCCGTTATTTCTTCTTTCTTAATCCTTAATCATCTCAGGTACATAATGCTTTTTCTGTAAACAGCAACTGCTTTTTATAATTCTGACTGCGTAATATTGCTTTTGAACTTATAGCCTCACCTGGTATAATAGCTATTAATTCTATCTGCCTGACTTCTTATCCTCATAAATATACTTATTAATCTCGATCATCTTATCACGAAGCATAGCCGCCTGTTCAAAGTCAAGCTCTGCTGCAGCCTTACGCATATTTTTCTCAATCTGCTTCTTAACCTTTTCAAGATCTTTAATGCTCATAGATTCATAATCTACATCAAGCTTTCCATTTGAATTATCTGCTTCTGCTGCCTTAGATATACTTATAAGATCTCTTACTGCCTTCTTTATAGTCTGAGGGGTTATTCCGTGTACCTCATTGTACTCCTGCTGTATCTTTCTACGTCTTTCCGTCTCAGATATAGCCTTTTCCATAGACTCTGTTATAGTATCTGCATACATAATAACGTGTCCCTCTGCATTTCTGGCAGCTCGTCCTATCGTCTGGATAAGTGAAGTCTCTGTTCTTAAGAAGCCCTCTTTATCAGCATCAAGAATAGCCACAAGACTTATCTCTGGAATATCAAGTCCCTCTCTAAGCAGATTGATACCAACAAGCACATCAAATCCGTCAAGTCGCATATCCCTTATAATCTTCTGTCGCTCTAGTGTATCAATATCAGCATGAAGATACTTGACTCTTATGCCGACTTCCTTAAGATAATCTGTGAGATCCTCTGCCATACGCTTGGTAAGTGTAGTTACAAGTATCTTGTTCTTTTTCTCAACTTCCTTATTAATCTCACTTATAAGATCATCTATCTGACCCTCTATTGGTCTAACTGTTATCTCTGGATCAAGAAGTCCTGTAGGCCTTATAATCTGCTCTGCCCTCATAAGTTCGTGTTCTTCCTCATACCTGCTAGGCGTAGCAGATACAAAAAGCATCTGTGATATCTTGCTCTCAAACTCCTGAAAATTAAGCGGTCTGTTATCCTTCGCTGAAGGAAGCCTGAAGCCATAGTCTACAAGTGTCGTCTTTCTTGCCTGATCGCCTGCATACATTCCCCTTATCTGTGGAATAGTAATATGTGACTCATCGACAATAATCATAAAATCATCTGGAAAATAGTCCATGAGCGTATATGGTGGACACCCTGCCGGAAGCCCTGCTAAATGTCTTGAATAATTCTCAATACCTGAACAGAAGCCTGTTTCCTGCATCATCTCTATATCAAAGTTCGTTCGTTCTTCTATTCTCTGTGCCTCAAGAAGTTTATCCTCACTCTTGAAATACTCTATTCTCTCTGCAAGCTCTTTCTTAATATTCTCAATCGCCTTTTCCATCTTCTCTTTTTCAACAACATAATGTGAATTAGGAAATATAGCAACATGGTCAAGGTTACATTTAACCTCACCGGTAAGAGAATCAATCTCGCTTATCCTGTCTATCTCATCACCAAAAAACTCTACTCTCACAGCATCTCCACTGGAAGCTGACGGATATATCTCTACAACATCTCCCCTTACCCTGAATGTTCCTCTTTTAAAATCCTGGTCATTGCGCATATACTGTATATCTATAAGCTTTCTTATCATTTCATCTCTGTCTTTTTCCATACCTGGACGAAGTGAGATAACCATATTCTTATAATCAATAGGTGCACCAAGACCATATATACACGAAACTGATGCTACTATAATAACATCATCTCTCTCTGACAATGCCGCTGTTGCTGAATGTCTTAACTTATCTATCTCGTCATTAATCGAAGAATCCTTGGCTATATAAGTATCGCTCTGTGGCACATAAGCCTCTGGCTGATAATAATCATAATAGGATACAAAATACTCTACTGCATTCTCAGGAAAGAACTCTTTCATCTCAGAGTACAGCTGAGCTGCTAATGTTTTATTATGACTGATTATAAGAGTAGGCTTCTGTACATGCTGTATTATGTTCGCCATAGTAAATGTCTTACCAGAGCCTGTAACACCGACAAGTGTCTCGAACTGATTACCCTCTTCAAATCCCTGCACAAGCTTCTCTATTGCACGGGGCTGATCTCCTGTCGGTTTATAAGGAGCGTGTAACTTGAATTCCATAACAATTCTCCCTTCGTTAATCTATAGTAAAATAGTCAACAACAATATTATTTAATAGTATTTACCTTATATATTGATTTTACTACAAATAAATGCCTTTGTCTATCAAAACAGAACATTTGTTTTATTTTATAACAAAAATCACCTGACTGCTGATACACAACAGATTTCAACAAACTGCCAATCTGCATATCAGCCATCAGGCTTACTGTAATTTATATATTTTCCATTTGCATATATTTAATTAATCTGTGCTTCCACATTCTTAATTGCCTCATCAAGCTGGGTATCAACATCTGCATCAGTATCATATTCCACTACCATATCTGGAGTAACACCTTTTCCGTGTATATCCTGACCCTTTGGTGTAAAATACTTGGCAATTGTGAACTTTATTGCACTTCCATCTGTAAGTGGTTTAACTGTCTGCACAATTCCTTTGCCATATGTCTGGGTTCCAATTATCGTTCCTTTGCCATAATCCTGTATAGCACCTGCAAATATCTCTGAGGCACTGGCACTATTGCCATTTACAATGACTGCCAGTGGCAGATTGAACTCATCATTATCCTGACCTTTATACTCTTTTCTATTGCCCTGCTTATCCTCTGTATACACAATAAGTCCGTCAGGAAGCATATATTTAAGCATACCTACAACCGTATCAAGCAATCCACCTGGATTGTTTCTTATATCAATTACAAGTCCTTTCATACCCTGTGACTGCAAATCTTCAACAGCCGCCTTGAACTGCTTTGTTGTTACCTCTTCAAACTGTGATATCGAAAGATAACCTATATTATTATCAAGAAGTGTATATGACACTGTCTTTGCTTCAACAGCATCTCTTACCGCAGAAAATGTCAGTCGCTCAGTTCCACGAATGACCTCCAGCGTGACAGATGTACCCTTGTCGCCTTTAATAAGTGCAACGGCTGATGAAAGCTCCATACCTGTTATGTCCCTGCCATCAACATTTACAACCCTGTCGCCACTCCTGAGTCCAGCCTGATAACCTGCCCCATTATCATATACATCTACAAGAAGAACACCACCTTCACCGCTAAGCTGGCAGACTGCTCCTATGCCATAGAACTTGCCATTTGTTGACTCCTTTAAGGCTTTATATTCATCCGCTGTATAATACATGGTATACTTGTCACCATATGAACTAAGATACGCCTTGTAAATGTTATCTTTGGCGGTTTCATCATCTACATCACCAAAATAAAAGGATTCAAGCACAGAATCAATTGCATTAAGCTTGCCTTCTACCTCACTTCCAATTCCGTCTGAATCTGTGACTGCATCAGATTGTATATATACATCTCCATTAACACCTATATGAATGTAGCCTTTAGCTATACACACTGCTGCCACACTTAATATTAGAAGTATAACAGCCATAAATGCTGATACAGCACCGATAATCATTCCACTTGCAAAGCCTTGTGATTTCTTCTTTCTTGGCGGCTGTGCATTTCTTCTTAAATCATTCATTCCATACAAATCACCAATATTTCCACGATTATCCGAAGCACTATTATTAATTCTGTTACCGGCATTGTTGTCATTATCTGCATTAACATTATTACTTGCATTGATATTATCACCAGCATTAAAATCGTCACTATTGACATTATCATTTGAATAAATGTTGTTATTTTGATTGTCCATACCTATATGCCTCTGCATTTATTAATATTTATTTGCTTAAGTAGTTCCAAGGTGAAACATAACTTCCGTTATATCTTACATCAAAATGTAGATGAACTCCGTCAGAATCACCAGTTGTTCCCATAAGTGCTATCTTCTGTCCCTTAGTTACATGTGTTCCTGCACTGACAAGAAGCTTTGAAGCATGCAGATATCTTGTATACAATCCACCACCGTGATTAATCATAATATAATTCCCCGCTGATGAACTAAATGTCGCAATTACCACGTCACCATCATACGCCGCATATATAGCATCACCCGCAACGCCTCTGTTAAGTGCACCGATATCAATTCCCTTATGCGGAGAACTTCTGCCCTCTGTATCACCATAAGGTGAGGTTATCCTTGTTGACTCTGTAGGCCACTTGAACTTTCCACCATCATATTTTACAACATTGGCACTTCCACTATTCTCCTTGGCCTTAATCTCTGCCTCTATCTTAGCAATATATTCGTCCTGAGCCTTTATATCAGCTTCTATCTTAGCTTTATAATCCTCCTGCTGCTGCTTATTCTTCTGCAATGAAGCCATTTCACTTTTCTTGGTTGACTCAAGCAGTGAAAGTGAAGCTCTCTTATCTTCAAGCTCCTCCTGCTTGGTTACAAGTGTCTCCCTGTCTGTTTCTAACTGTGCTTTGGCGACAGTTATATAAGTAACAGTAGCATTATATTTTTCAAGCATTTCCCTGTCATACTGTGAGATTTTTGTAATATATTCCGCCTTATTAAGCATATCACCCATACTCTGGGAATTCATAAGCAATGCAAAATATGTTTCATCATTATGTTCATACATAAACTGAATTCTAAGCTTCATTGAACTATACTGTTCTTCTGCCTCTATCTCTGCCTGTGCAAGCTTTTCTTCTGTATCCGCTATCTCAGCCTCTATCCGCTCAACCTGCTCATTAACCTCATTAAGCTCACCATCAACACTGGACATCTGTGCATCAAGCTTGGCAATATAAGCTATCATATCATCGTTCTGTGCCTTTAAGTCTTCAATTATTTTCTCTGTCTGTTCATACTGGCTCTGCAAATCTTTTTTCTTGCTGTTAGCATCATTGAGATTCTGCTTATCATCTCCATATACATCATAATATGACACTGCAAAATATGGTATTACAAGCACAAGTACCATCAACAATGGAATAAGCCTTTTTGCTAATGCTCTCCTCATACAACTCCTCCATTCAGCCAAACCATTTATAAAATGCATACAAACAGCCGCTTAACAATAGCATAACAATCTATACTGTCAGATACCATTTTTATTTTTAAATAGGACTTCCACATATCATATACAATCACATAATATAATCTTCATATATAATACATAATCATATAATTCAATGCAGCAGTCCTATGTCTGGCTAATATTATCTGCTATACATTAGCATGCTTTCTTACGGCAAAGAAGCTTCCTAATGCACCTATTCCGATACCAAGAAGAATTCCTACTGGAACCAGTATTCTGAATACATCATTAACCGGCATAAATGCAAGAATATTCTGAAGTATCGAGAACTTATTCATAACAAAATTAATAATATTCTCATATACAAATCTAAGAATAACTATTGGAATAATTGAACCAACAAGTCCAATTACAATACCTTCTACGAAGAATGGTGCATTAACAAATGCATCTGTAGCACCTATATACTTCATAATAGAAATCTCTTCTTTACGGACAGTAATACCTATTACAATTGTGTTAGTAATAAGGAATATAGATACTGCAAGAAGAATAACTATAATTGCTATTGTTATGTAACTAACAAGTCTTGCGGCACTAGCAAGTCCACTTGCTGTTGCCTCTGAACGGTTAACCTGTCTTATACCATCAAGATTTTCAAGGTATGTTACAAGTGTAGCCTGACTTGAAGCTTCATTAAGATATATCTCATATGATGAAGAATTAGCAAGAGGATTATCATCCTTGAAACCCTCTGCAAGTTCTGGGTAATCTTTAAAATACTCAGCCTTGTAATTCTCCCACGCTTCATCAGCTGATGTATAATGAATTCTTGACACTTCATTACGCTGGCTTATCGTATCGCCAAGCTTCTTAATATCTGCGTCTGTAAGTCCTTCATCGAAAAATACTGTTACACATACTTCATTCTCAGCCTTATGAATCATATACTGAAAATTGGATACAAGTGCATAGAATACACCAAAAAGGAATATACACGCTGTAATTGTTGCTATAGACGCAAGAGAGAACAATCTATTACGATAGATGTTCTTTAATCCGTCTTTAATATGATAAAATAACGATCTAATCTTCATAGAAATAACCACCTTTTTCCAAATCACTGATAATCTTGCCTTCGCTCATAGTAATAGTTCTCTTCTTCATCTGCTGAACTATCTCCATATTATGAGTAACAACAAGTACTGTTGTTCCCTGCTTGTTAACCTGATCTAATATCTTCATAATCTCATTAGAATTAGCTGGGTCAAGGTTACCTGTAGGCTCATCGCACAATAATATAGCTGGCTTATTAACCAGTGCTCTGGCTATGGCAACTCTCTGCTGTTCACCACCTGATAACTCATTAGGAAATGACTTATACTTATCAAGAAGTCCTACCATTGAAAGCATAGCAAGAACCCTGCTCTTAATCTTCTTATTAGGAGCTTCGACAACTTTCTGTGCAAATGCAATATTATCGTATATATTACGATCTGGTAAAAGTCTGAAATCCTGAAATACAACACCGATATCTCTTCTAAGATATGGTAACTTCTTTCTTGTAAGTTTATTAAGGTACTTTTTATTAACGTATATCTTACCCGATGTTGGGTCAAGTTCCTTAAGAAGAAGCTTTATAAGAGTTGACTTACCTGAACCACTCTTACCTACTATAAACACGAATTCTCCTTTCTGAACGTGAAGATTAATTCCGTTCAAAGCAGGAACTCCAGATGTATACGTTTTGGTAACATCTTCCATTATAATCATTATTAATATTCCTCCAAATTAGTATGTATCTTTACTTTCCATATATTTCATATATTTAACTACCATAAGTGCAATCTTAAATGTTATGGCATCATCAAACACTCTCAAATCAAGGCCTGTAGTCTTCTGAAGCTTATCTAGTCTGTATACAAGAGTATTTCTGTGGATATATAACTGTCTTGATGTCTCTGATACATTAAGGCTGTTATCAAAGAACTTGTTAATTGTTGATAACGTCTCCTCATCTAAATCATCAGGTGACTTTCCGTCAAATATCTCTCTTATGAACATCTGACAAAGTGGAAGTGGAAGCTGATATATTAAACGTCCAATACCAAGTCTGTTATATGCAACAACATTCTTGTCACTATAGAATATCTTGCCTACATCAAGAGCCATATTAGCTTCCTTGTAAGAACGTGATACTTCTCTTATATCATTAACAATAGTACCATAAGCAATATGAGCAGAACTCATAGCCTCTGTATTTAACATATCTATAATAACTTCTGCTGTCTTATCAAGGTCTTCGTAAGTTTCATTACTCTTAACCTCTCTGACAAGTATTATACTCTTCTCGTCAACTGCTGTGATAAAATCCCTTGTTCTTGAAGCAAATAAAGTTCTTATTGTCTCTAATGCATTAATATCTTTCTCGTGCTTAGTCTCAATAATATATACAACTCTCTTTACATCCGTATCAATATGAAGCTTCTCAGCTCTTGTATACATATCAACCCTTAGAAGATTATCAAGAAGAAGATTCTTTATAAAGTTATCCTTATCAAATCTTTCCTTATAAGCAACTAAAAGATTCTGTATCTGAAATGCTGCAAGCTTTCCTAACATAAATACATCATCAGTTGTTCCCTTAGCCAATATTATATACTCAAGATTGCCATCTTCAACAACCTTAAAGAACTGATATCCATTAACCACCTGACTATCTGCTGGTGAATCTATAAATACAAGTGCATCTGCTGTACATTCAGCAACATTATCAAATGTCTTAGCTACAACCTTGCCCTCTGCATCAATAACACATAAATCAACTCGTGATATTTCTTTTAACCCATCAACGGTTGTCTGTAAAATCTGATTTGAAATCATATTATACTCCATTCCTTCGCATCTTTTTGACATTTACTATATCATTGTAAAGCAAAATGACAAAAAAAAAAAGAGGAAATGTATAGAAATTATACACTTCCTCTAAATTTTATAAAATAATTATATTTGAATAATACAAATATCTAATTATGTATAGTAATTAGTGAGTAATTACCATTTCTGTTTCCTTATCAAATACATGAAGTCTTGCAACATCCATAGCGAATTCAACTTCATCACCTGGACGAGCTGTTGTTCTAGGATTAACCTTAGCTGTACATGTAACATCACCAATTTCATAGTGAAGGTTAACTTCTGCACCAAGTAATTCGTATACCTTAACTGTAGCTGTAAACTTAGAATCTGCATTCTTAGCGATGAATTCTGCATCATCCTTAACATCTTCTGGACGGATACCAACTACAACTGTCTTTCCTACATAGTTGCCATCAATAAGCTTCTTGCTCTTCTCAGCTGGAAGAGTAATTGTAACTGTATCAGAAAGTACAAGGTCAACCTGTGAACCGTTAGCCTTAACTTCTGCGTCGATAAGGTTCATCTGAGGTGATCCGATGAATCCGGCAACGAAGATGTTGTTAGGTGTATTGTAAAGGTTCTGAGGTGTATCTACCTGCTGTATAATACCATCCTTAAGAACTACGATTCTTGTACCAAGTGTCATAGCCTCTGTCTGGTCATGTGTTACATAGATGATAGTTGTCTGTAATCTCTGGTGAAGCTTAGAAATCTCAACACGCATCTGTACTCTTAACTTAGCATCAAGGTTTGAAAGAGGCTCATCCATAAGGAATACCTTAGGGCTACGAACGATAGCACGTCCCATAGCAACTCTCTGTCTCTGACCACCTGAAAGAGCCTTTGGCTTACGATCAAGTAAGTGCTCGATATCAAGAATCTTAGCAGCTTCATGAACTGACTTATCTATTTCATCCTTAGGTACCTTTCTTAACTTAAGACCAAATGCCATATTGTCATATACTGACATATGTGGATATAACGCATAATTCTGGAATACCATAGCGATATCTCTATCCTTAGGCTCTACATCATTAACGAGCTTGTCTCCGATCCATAATTCACCAGAACTGATTTCTTCAAGACCAGCGATCATACGAAGAGTTGTAGACTTACCACAACCAGATGGTCCTACGAAGATAATAAATTCCTGATCTGCGATTTCAAGGTTGAAATCTTTAACAGCTACAAAGCCGTTAGGATATACTTTACAAACATTTTTAAGTGATAAACTTGCCATTGAAAACTTTCCTCCTAAAATATAAAAAGCGTATGCACGCTTTCTGATACTGCTTATTCTACACTAAATGCCTGTCCTTGGCTATATGGTAATTAGCCAAATATCGCAGTTGCTTTTTTATCACTTTTACCATAATTATTAAATTGATGTGTATTTTGCACAAATTTACTCAATCAATCTTCACTAACATCACCAAAACTCTTAACTTTCATATGCCATCTTATAATAAATTCAGCTATAAAAGTTGTTATAACAATCGCCAGAATTGCATACATCGTAACCCTTATTCCAAATACAAACGCCCCTGCTATTATTATAAGAGCATCAATTATATTCATAATTACAACCACACTTAAATATCTGCTTCTTTCAACAATTAGACCCGCCAGCAGATCCGTTCCCCCCGTCGTAATCTCAGTCCTTAATACCATTCCAATACCAACACCTGCCATTATGCCTCCAATTATGGCAGTCTTTAAATAACTTACATCTACTCTTGTATCTGCTGGAAGTACTGCCATAAAAAATGTAAGCAGTGCATCAGCAGCAAGCGTATCTTTAATATAATCTATGCCTTTTTTGCAGTATGCCCATATGAATAAAGGAATATCAAGAATAATATTAGTGAACCATATCGGTATGCCAGATTGCGGAAGCCACCCCGACTTCCAGCTTTCCTTTGCAATTAATGACAATCTTCTTATTATGATACTTATTCCTGATATTCCGCCTGTAACCATTCCAGCAGAATCATATATGCTTTTATATGCAATTGCCATAAGAAATGTTCCTGTAATTATATATATCCATTTTAAATTAATATTTTTAACATTCTCTTTTATTATCATTATCCATATTTCCTGGTCTATGTCTTATTATCTTTATTATCCAGCCTCCCTGCTTATTGTCCTGTTACTATTTTTTGCAGTATCTTTATATATATTCAGCTATTTACCCTTGCATTATGGCTGTTATGTACTTATAATTATATTAATCTATTAATTATCCCAAAGAAGAGAGGATTTATATATGGACATAGCTGGATTATCTACTAACTTAAGTACAATTAATGTAGTGAATGATGTTCAGGTTGCTGTGCTCAGACAATCTCTTGACACTCTTGAGACATCAGGAGATAGTCTTACTAAGATGATGGAAGCATCTGTTAATCCTGAATTAGGACAGAATATTGATATTCGTATATAACGGAATATTTCTTACTCCTTTTATCTGATACATTAAACCAATAATACGCCGTCAATTATCTTTATTGATAACTGACGGCGTATTATTCTGCATACGAATTATGCTCATTATTAATTATCTTAACTCATTGAATTTCTCAATTAAAATATTTCACTTGCAATCATATATATAACAACTGCAATAACTGTAATGATTGCCGGAACTGTCATAATCCTCTGCTGCGGAACTGACTGTTCTGACGCAGCATTTTCTTGCACTCTGAAAGATTTCACATCATTAACGATATATTCCCATCTTCCATTATGCTGTGCCATTTTCTTAATGCACAGATACACAAGCGACATAAATCCAATCGATACTCCAAGAAGCATAGCAAGTGTCAGTAACATAGAAATTGACGAACTCTGTACTACCGTTTCACCAGCCGCTTCCTGCATTGTATCATAAGTACCTGTAATCTTAAGAAGCTGTATAATTGTAATTGAATAAGTATTAATCGCAAAATGTGCAAGCACTGATGACCATATAGAACCTGTAGCCTCTACCAAAAACGCAAATACAACACCAATGACAAACGCATAACAGAACTGGTTAATATTAAGGTGGAATAATCCAAACACAAGACCACTCATAAGAGCTCCCTTTAATATTCCGCATTTTCTATACGTTCCATAAAACAAGCCTCTGAATATGAATTCTTCAACAAGTGCTGGTATAACTGCCATAAGTATAATCTGTACCACAAATGGATATGTAAGCAATGTCTGTGATGCCGCTTCAAGATAATTCTTTGAAAAAAGCATTGAAACGTTGTTAATAAACAGCACCATAGGTATCATCATATAACCCGCAAGTATAGAAACAATTACATCTTTAAATGCAATTATATGATATTGCATATCACGCTTTATGCTTATTCCCATAACAGCAATATATATAAGCCCTATTACAATAATGACTGTCTCGCTGATAACGTAAGACACCCAGCCTGGTATATGAATACCCAGCTGATTAATTGCCACAACCATCAGCAATGATACTAATGATGAAAGAAATACATACGAAACAATCAATACCGGCATAAAACAATTAATCTTTTTTACTTCCATGCGATAGCTTCCACTTCAAGTAATACATCTTTAGGAAGTCTTGCAACTTCTACACAAGAACGAGCTGGAAATGGTTCTTTGAAGTACTTCTTATAGATTTCATTAATTTTTCCAAAATCATTCATTTCTTTAATAAATACTGTTGTCTTTACAATATTCTCAACCTTTGAACCTGACTCTTCTACAAGATTGCAAAGATTTTTAAAAGCCTGTTCTGCCTGAGCCTCTACTCCGCCCTCAGCAATTTCTCCTGTTGCTGGAATAACCGGAATAACACCTGATGTATACACCATTCCATTAATCTCAATAGCCTGTGAGTATGGTCCAATTGCACTTGGAGCTTTGTCTGTACTAATAACTTTCTGCATATTATCCTCCTTCTAATGCCTTCGCATATATATAAGTTGATGTGTAACTGTGCATATCTAATCTGAAATCACACATATATCATTCACATCAGGTTAAATTGTATAACAATAGTTATCTTTATTCAAGAAATATTGTTTTAGAACTATTATTATTTTCATTTTAGAACAATTATTATTTTAAAACTATTGAATTCTCTGTAATAACAACCTTTTCCTGCTTTAAAAGTCTTCCTACTGCTCTCTTAAAAGCATTCTTGCTCATATTAAAATACTTCTTTATAACCTCCGGGTCTGCCTTATCTGTAAATCCAAGGCTTCCGCCAAGTTCAACTATCTTATTATAGATAAGTGTTGAATCTTCGTCCATCTGTATATAAGCTTTCTGATGTATACTTATTGTTATTTTATTATCTTCTCTTACCTTTATAACTCTTCCGTGAACTACGTCTCCGATTTTGATATTATCTGACATTTCATTTCTTGTTATAAATCCGTAGTATTTATCATCAACAGCCACATATATTCCGTGATCTGGCTTAATTCCAATAACAGTTCCTGATACAGCACTATCCTTTACATACTTATCTGTAGTCTTAAGATATCTGCTTACCTTCATTGTTGCGGCAAGTCTGTTGCTTCTGTCTATATATAAAGCTACAAGGTATTCATCGCCCGTATTAACGTGTGTTGTCTGTTCCCTGTAAGGAAGCAGTAAATTCTTCTCAAGTCCCCAGTCAAGAAATGCACCTATACTGCTTACCTCTGACACTTTAAGTCTTGCAAGTCCGCCTAACTCAATCTTAGGTGTGTTAGTTGTAGCTATAAGCCTGTCGCTTGAATCCCTGTATACAAATACCGTAAGTGCATCTCCTATCTCTATATCTTCAGGCACCTGCTTCTTTGGAAGAAGCACCTTATCATCTTCTGTCCCAAGATATACACCGAAATCAGTCTTCTTTATTATATTAAGACATTGTGTTTTACCCAATTGTATCATAACTGCCTCCTTTAATTATTATAACCCCCGATGAATACTTTTCTGACAGCCGCAGTGCAAACCTGCCCGAAAGTATATTCAATAAAAAATTCTATAGGAATTTCCTGTTAAACAAAAAACCCTCGCAATAAATGCGAGGGTACAAGCTGGGCTTGAGGGATTCGAACCCCCGAAATGCTGGAATCAGAATCCAGTGCCTTACCACTTGGCGAAAGCCCATTGTCGTGACAACAAAATGAATTATATACTATCATTTTACAAAATGCAAGTGTTTTTTTGAATTTTTTTAAAAATTTTGATTTTTTTTATCTGTGATAAAATTAAGTGCTTTAAAAAACGTGCAATACCGCCTTTAACGCCTTACAATCCGTACCGTTCCATCTGTGTCAGTTCCAAGATTTGGAGAATCTACAAAGAACTTATATTGTTCAAGAACTTCATCTTTCTTCATATCTGTAAGTGCTTTACTAACATTAATATCTTCATAATCCTTAGTCGCACCCTCAAGATTGAATTCATTCCCTTTCTTGAAGTCAAATGTAAAATTCTTAGGATCAGAATGTCTTGGTGTTTTATCAGCTTCCTTAACCTGTTCGTCATCTGCATATACATCATCTACAGACTTATCACTGGCAGCTTCTGCATTATCAAGCTTTGAATTAATGCCGGATGACGAAACATTAGTGTCTGTATCCTGATTATCTTTTATAACAGTTATGTCATTATTATAATTAACACTTTTAATACTATAACTTCCTGCTCCTATAACAGTCATAACCAGACCCCTTTCCTAATCATTTTTTACTACATACGATTGATATATCGGGCAAGCTTTATACTTTGTTAACCCATGATTATAGGAAATCCCTCTTTATATTCTTTAATAATAAATGGATTTTCCTTTGCATAATTATATATAACCTCACCTAAGCCGTTATTCACAAGCTCTTTTAACTCCTCTGACGGCTCTCTTCCTATCGAAGGACAAGTTGGTGTAAGTGCTATTACAAGCCTGTCGCCTTTTCTCATTATTCTAAGAGGCCATATCTTACAATCAAATGGTTTGTCCTCTTGTGAAAGAATACATCCCTTATGTTCATCAAGGTAATCACAAGCTGCTTCTTCCTCACTATCCTGTGTACAATATTTGTGTAAAAGCTTCATCTGCCCATACTCTCCCTGCATCTGAAAATCTGATTTGACACCATATTCATTATCCTTTGATAATTTTTCACACTCATTTTTAGGAAATAAAGGTGTTTCCCAAAGACTGCACCTTCTAAACGAACAGCAAAAACGGCATTTTGCACAAGTTTCTTTTGATAATACCTTTGACAGCATATTGTATATTACTCCTTATTCTTACGCATATATTATTCTACACGCATTTTATTTCACTCTCACACCATATTTTTTAAGCATAAACTTAGGATGATATGACTCCTTCGCCTTTCTTAAACCTGGTATGTTAATATCTTCTTCCCTGTTAATAAATTTAACATCTTTAAGCGTTGAAGCATACATCTGGTTAATTGCGGCAAATCCACCATTAACAGCATATTCCCCGACTGCCTTCTCAAAATGTATATCGACCGCAGCATCATTAATATATGATGCTATTGTCATAGCCACAGGAACATTATTCGCATAAATAATTCCACCAGAAAGCGATAATTCTTCAAAATTATCAACTGCTTCCCTTATTGCCTCATATTCCTTCATTGCAGAAGTGTCGTCCTGCTGTAAGCGGTCATAATACCACTCTTCTTCTATAATCATAACATCATCAAGATTACCATTTCCTATTTCACAGAACATATAATCCTCATATGTCCTTTTAAATTTGGAAACGTGGTTCTTCTTCTTATGATATATTCTTCCGCTAAGCAGTGAAAGTTCTGGCTGTCCATATATGTAATCATAATCGCCTGCATCTGACGAACTCTCTGTCCTGCCTGCAAATGTATTCTCTAATATTTCTTTCTGTTCCTCTGTCACAAAACAGAACTCCAATGGTCTGTTCATTTCCTTAGCATCCTGCTCTATTGCATAAAGCGCGGATAACACATCTTTTCTTCCCAATGGAAAGGTATATCCTTTTCTATTGCCAAGCCCCTCATAATATCTTATGAGTAAATCCTTATAATATGTCACTTTTATATTATATTTGCTTCTTAACAGGTATATATTGGCAAATGCCGCGTCACTCCCTATATATTGTGACTCTTTTACGCACTGTTCTATCCATTCTTTATCACTAAGCTTTGGAGTATTCCAATCTAACATACACATCTCCATTTCTAAAGCACATAGGGCTTATGATAATTATCTGACATTCTAGCACACACATTTATAATAAACAACTATTCCCTATATAAATTATGTGTTAAACCTCTGTAAAATCCCCATAAAATTAACTTTTCTTTTTTATTTGACATATAGCTTATTGTATATCATACTATACTTATAGTATATAAGATAGTATATTTCCTGCTATATTACATACCATTAGATAGTACAGTTTAGTGTCATATCAACAACCAATTTTTGATAATAACGGAAAGCTTACTTTGCCAAGCTTTCCATTATCTGTTATTTAATACAATTTTTATTGAAATAATCTACCTAAAATATTATATTGTATTGAAAGACTATATCGAAAGGAGATGTCTTTTCCTTAAAGACACAGAATATGAACAAAAAAAATATTATTTTAATTCTTGTAGGAATATTAATTATTTCTATGCGTTTCAACGTAACATTTGGTCATATTAATATTGATGTAACTAATGACTGCGTTGGTTTTCTCTTAATTATAATTGGCGTACTTCCAATGATTAACCGTAACTCCAGATTCAAGAAATCCGGCATTGTTGCTATTGTCGGCTTTATTGCTTCTGTCATCGCACAGATCATCAACTTTATTGACTGGCAGGAAGCCGCTGGCTCAATGCTTACTATTTCACTTGGAATAACTGTAATATTTGCAATCTATTTTACTTATTATTTTACAGAAGCACTTATTATGGAATCTAATATTCAGGAGAAATCTGCTGTAACACGTAATTATCAAATGACCTGGCTTATTTTATCGGCTGCTGTATTTGCACATTTTATGATATTTGGTTCAACAATTTCTTTATATTCAATACTTGTTGAAGCTCTCGTTGGAATATGTGCTTTATACTACTGCTTCACAGTTTACAGCTCAAGCAAACAGCTTTATGAAGATTAATTTTATGAAGATTAATAATGCATTTTTAACAAATTCACTATGCACTAGAAGCGTGCGCAGAAATGAGGCTTAATTATGAAAAAACTCGAAATAATTATACGTCCAGAAAGACTTGACGATTTAAAGGTAATTCTTAACAATAACAACGCTCACGGGCTTATGATTACTAATATAATGGGTTACGGAAGCCAGAAAGGACATAAGCAGGTATACAACGGCGTTGACTTCGGCGGCAACCTGCTGCCTAAAGTAAAGGTTGAATCTATTGTATCTGATGAAACCTACGAACAAATCATTGACCAGATTATCGAAGAAATCAACACTGGTGTATATGGCGATGGCAAAATCTTCGTCTATGAAGTAACTGATGCCATTCGTATTCGTACTGGCGAACGTGGAGAAGATGCTCTTTAGGACTGTCCTGACTATAATAAATAAGAGCTGAAAGCATACCTCCAGCTCTTATTTATTATAGAAGTTTGAATTTACAAACTTTTTTCATAATCTCGAAAGTTCACTATTCACTTTCCTTCTTTATCATTCCCTACTATACCTTCCGTTACTTTATCCATAAAATCGTCCAGCATTGTGTCCATCTTATCTTTAATATAGTCATAATTGATTGCATCTGATAATTTAGGACTCTCCAGCTTTTTAACTTCTTTTGCCACAGCTTCCTGACAACACTTACTATCATACCTCCATCCAGCTTGTATTCTACCATTTTCATAATCAAGCTCACCAGTAGTATATGGCAAATCTGAACCACCGTGGGTTCGTGCCTCATCATAATGTTCAATTATTTGTTGCAAATCCAACTTGGCTTCTAAATAATAAGACGGGTCTTCTTGTATTTTCTTAATTACCCCCACATCTATAAATACATTCTTTTTACTTGGATTCCCAAAGTCTTTTCCTATTCGTGTATCAACATTATTAAAAAATAGATTTTTTTCATCACTTCTATCTTCCAATATGTAATTAGCTTCTGGAAATTCTGAACACAACATTTCATATATTGTCATTATGTCATTGTTTCCTGCCGTTGAATTTATCTCTACACTATCTGTTTTCTGCTGGTAGATTTTATCAAATTCCAGCTCACTATTAGCTTTACTGCTATTAACTCCACTGTAACTAGTCAATGCACTAAAACTGCCTATTCCACCTACTGCCATTGAACTTCCTCCTACATTTTTCTAAGTTTTTTAACTGACTTTGTCATTTTATCTTGTTCACAAGCTGGATTATAACACTTTATATGCCTTTATTTAGGGCAACGATGTTTTTGGTAGATAATTCGACATAATTTGCACATATTAGCTACATAAATGTATTAAAATGCTGCTTTTAAACTCATTATTAATGCAGTCTATTTTATAAGTTCCATTATATTTCTTTACAATTTTATCAATATTACTTATGCCATATCCGTGATTACTTCCCTTGGTGCTGATAATTTTATTATTTTTATAGGTTACTGAATTTTCTAAGCACGAATTACTAACATATATGTATAATATTCCCATCTTATATTCAATTCGTATATTTATGCTTGGTGCTTGCGTTAAAATCGTGCTTTGGACTGAATTATCCAGAAGATTTCCCAATATAATATTCAAATCATATGAACTTATATCCAGCTTATCCGGCACAGCAATCTTTGTTTCATATTGGATTTTATTTTCTTTAAATTTACATATATAATAATTAATTATTCCGTCCATTATCTGATTTCCAGAATTGATATATGATGTATTATCGTACACATCATTTTCCAAAGAATTAAGATATTTTTTCACCTCTGCATAATTATTATCCATCACAAGATATGTAAGCTCCCTTATGTGATGCTTCATATCGTGTTTAATCGCTCTTATATTTCGTTCATTCTGTATATTGTTCTGCATTCTCAGCTCATGCACATCCATTTGCTTCTTTAATGCTTCCATTTCCTGCTGTAATGAATACTGTTCTATCATAGAAAGGTAGAAGAAATACAAAATGACATTTATCAATAAAATTATAAAACTAATCTCTATTACCGTTATATATGCTATCCCCTTATCAATTGATAAAATATATTCAGAAGCAATACTCATAGCTGAAATTATAAGCAGAAAATACCATTTTCCTGCGAATTCATCCTGTATTCTGCCATTATATATTTTCTTTATAATCAATATGACTACATAAAATATCAACAAAGACATAATCATACCTATAACTTCGTTATTTCTGTTTTCTACCGTAACTCCCAATATAAAAGAACATATTATATCTATTGCACAGCATATTCCAAAGTTCATACACGATAATAAGAATTTCTTTTTTAGAGAACCGCTATATACATTGGCAATAGCAAATATTGTCACAAATGTTATTATCATATTTAATATTACGTTATTAAACGTAATATAAACCAGCACTGTTGCAACGAACATAAATCCACTAACCAGATATTTGCGCAGACTATTATTCTTATCAAAAAACACTTGAAAATACTGTACAATAAGTATTGTCCTTACTAACTCCACAAAAACTGATATTATATAATTGTATGTCATAATTTATCCCTCTAACTCACTAAAATATATTCACGCTTTATTCTATTAATCAGCTATTATATTCTAATATTTTCTCATTAAAATAATTGCGGTATGCCCTGCTTATCCCCAGCTCTTTTCCATCATCCATAACCACATAACTGACGTGACATTCCCTCATATGCTTTAAATTTATAATATAAGATTTGCCAATTTCCACAAAATTTAATGGCAGCTTTTTTATTTCATTTTTTAATTGTCCCACATATTGTATTGACTGATTATCCACAAGATTGATAATTATATGCCGTCCCCTGCTCTCAAAATACTTAATATCCCTCATCATAACCATATTGGTCTTTCCATACACACAATACTTAAAATGCTTGTTATCCTGCTTATAATATCCACACATTTCATCTATTAAGTTCTCAATTTCATTCTTATCAAATGGCTTTACCACAAAATCATATGGATGTATCTTGAATAATTCCATAGCATATTCTGTCATTGACGATATGTATACAATATTCATTGACATATTTTTCATATAATTCCTTATATATTTACCAAGTTCAATGCCATTGCTGTCCAAAAGCTCTATATCAAGAAACAAAATATCAATCTTCACCCCATTAGATATATCCTTTTTCAACGCTTCACCTGAGTTCCACACATATATTTCAGCTTCATCATCTTTACATTCAAAAATTTCATTAATGTAATTCTCCAATTCTGAACACGTCAACTGTTCATCGTCACATATCCCTATCCTGTATATCATATTTCTCCCCTCTTTCCTGTATCCTATTACTTATATTCCCTAATATAAGCAATCCCGCTACTATAGCAATACACAAAACTACAATTAATCCGTAGTCCGTTTTTGATAATACAATAAAAATAGCATATAAAAATAACTCTATTATTAAAATAACTCTTATTTTCTTCTTTAAATAGTTCTTTTCTTCATAATTCATTTTATTATTTATATTATCGACAGGTGCCAACATTAAAATAATTACCAAAGCAAAAATTAGCATAACAATTTGCACACTAATGGTAACTTTCAAATTTTTTATTAACATTAACTGTAGAAAATATATTATTATTGATGCCACAATACATTTATTATGATTTTTCATATGATATCCGCCACAATATTGTCTTAATGGCAATAATAACATCAAAAATACCACTCCTTTTTTTAACATTCCCATATACACTGCAATAGCAACAGCAGCTACCACCCCTATAATTATATTAATCAGCATACCTCCGCCATATTTTATAACTTCCCTGTACTCTTCCTCTGTTAATTCTCCATCTTTATTATTCAAGCTTTATTCCCTCCATATATAAATAATGGAAGGCTCATATATCAAGCCTTCCATATATCATTTCATAATATTACATTTTTATTTTCTTTCCATATCAAATACATATCTGATAAAATCAGCTGCATTTTCCGGATTTCTTGCTGACTGAACAATTCCATAGCAAGGTCTTTCCATTGTAAGGTCTGTATCCTGTATTCTTGGTGCATCAGATAAATCTACTGCTACTGCACGGGTTTCACCATCTCTTTGTGTATGGTATATTATATAATCTGATAATTGCTCCATTTCTTCATCTGTAAAAAGTTCTGTTAAATCATAGAAGAAGCAGCTCGTATCAAAGCAGAAGCGGTCTATATTTTCATATTCTGACATATACCCATCAAGGTTATTAGTCTGCGACAAAACATATATCTTCTCATTGCTTATCTGTGGATCCTGGTCGAAAAGCTTTTCTTCAAGCGTATAGCTGTAATCTATATGTATACGCTGTTTCTTGCCGTCTATTCCAAGATAATTAGTAAAACCTGTTGTCAATAAATCATCATCTGTATCGTATCCTGTAATCTTGCCGTCACATACCGCAATATCACATACTCCTTCATAATTATTTCTTCTGTAAGCATTTATAAATGACAATACCACAAGAACAACAGCTATAACCGCCGCAATTGGAATTCTGTAATATTCCCATATATATTGCAGCTTGCCTGTAAACGTAAGTGTTAAGAACTTCTTACGCTGTTCTTTCACCTCATCTTTAATAGAATTACCCTCTGCCATATAGCCTCCTAATACATTACATTTCATTAAACAGCCAGAAACACTGTGGCTTTGCTTTTTATTAATTACTCTTTAATTAATCAACATTTGTTAGTTTATCATACCTTAACGCTTAAAAAAACAGCTTTTATAAACATTTAAGAAATATGCATTAAAAATTCTTTGCTTTTTGTTACATATATAAGTATAATCTGATTTAGTCACTTTCATTATGAATGTAGAATGGAGATATATTATGCGTGGTTTTGGATTAGATGGTAAATTTTTCAGGGGACTCACGAAAGCTGGTGATTTCCTTATACTTGGATTAATAACAGTTATATTCTGTATCCCTGTTATCACAATAGGTGCTTCACTTACAGCTGCATTTTATGCTGGAATGAAGCTTGTTAAAGATGAAGAAAATTATGTGTTTAAAGATTTCTGGAAGTCTTTTAAGACTAATTTTGTCCAGGGATTATTGGTCGAACTTATCATGGGAGTTATCGGACTACTTTTATTCTTTGATATAAGGGCCTGTGCCTACTGGGCATTCTCATCTGGTTCAATGGCTGGTACTATTTTTATGTATGCTATCGCAGGCTGTGCTCTTGTATGGGCTGGTGTTCTTTTATATTCATTTGCAGTGCTTTCAAGATATGATGATAAAGCATTTACAATTGTTAAGAATTCACTTATATTATGCGTTCATCACCTGCCACAGACATTTATCATGATGATTGCAACATACGGACTTATCCTCTTTTCTTTAAAGTATTTTACTGCATTTATAGTAACTATACCGCTTATTATTTATGTTGACTCATTCATATTCACAAGAATATTTAAGTCATTAGAGAACACTAATGATGAGCGGGCCAGAGAAGCTGAAAAAGAAAAAGCTGAAAAAATAGAAACGGCTAAACAACATAAAGCCATTGATGACAATGTTGACAACACTGCTGTTACTTTAAATGATAATCAGTCAGATGATAGTAACAACTAATTAAACTCACATATATAAATATTCATACCGTCAATGTCCTGTGCATACACTTTAAAGCCAAGCTTGTGTATAAGCGATATTGACGGTTTATTATTCTTATCTATGCAGGAATATAATTTATCTATGCCCAATTCTTCCTTAGCATATTCCATAATTGCACTGCATACTTCGTATGCTATCCCCATATTCTGATAAGGCTTTCCTGTAAGATAACCTATTTCCTGAACATTTTCCCCATCAATGCTTCTATTCTCAATTCCCATACGTCCAACAAGCCTGCCTGTATCTTTAGAATATACCAGCCACATTCCGTACTCAAAGAATCTATACATATTATTAATGTAATTTCTTACAAATTCTTTTTCCTTCTCTAATTCATACAAAGGTTCTATAAACTCACAATCTGCAAGTGTGTCATACAATTCGTACAATTCATCAAGGTCATCAAGACTTTCTTCCCTCACAATAAACCTCTCTGTTTCAAGAATAAATGCTGGAAGCCCCTTTTTTCTTGCATACACCTTCTGACAGTAATAATAATCTATCTCCTCTGGTTCATATATCACATAAGGTGCAGTTCCCACATAATCACACCCAACTCCAATATCTTCCCTTATAATAACTTCCATACCAGCCACATCTCTATTCCCCACACAACGTGTACTTATAACTATATCCGTATCCCTGTCATACCCCTCAGAATTATCAAAAATAACCTCAGCCTTTCCTTCCATATTCTCTATAATAGTCCGTTTTTCCTCATCACCTATAATCCTGTCACAATCAAATATATACACTCTTTCCATAACTCACGTATAATCCTCCCAATTGACTTTTACAATAATCCCCATTACAATACATAATATTATCACAGATAATTACAAAACGACCACTATCACTAACCAGCTGTGAAATAAAAATACATTACAAGCTGTGTACTTTTGAAACCGTCGGCACTAAGCGGCTGTCCTTTAGCCGCTTAGTACCGCTACGGTTTCAAGTAGCGCAAGCGTGCCCAGCGGTAATATATTTTTATCTCACAACGTCCGTTAGTCATATTTGCTTTCGTCTTGTAATTATCCCACACATTACACATTATTTTGGAGGTTAATTATGTCTAATCAGAACCCTATTGTAACATTTACAATGGAAAATGGCGACGTTATGAAAGCAGAACTTTATCCAGACGTTGCACCTAATACAGTAAACAATTTTATAAGTCTTGTTAAGAAAGGTTTCTATGACGGACTTATTTTCCACAGAGTTATCGCTGGATTTATGATTCAGGGCGGCGACCCAGAAGGCTCAGGCATGGGTGGTCCTGGATACTCAATCAAGGGTGAATTCAACTACAATGGTGTTGAAAATAATCTTAAGCACTCAAGAGGTGTCCTTTCTATGGCACGTGCACAGCACCCGGATTCAGCAGGTTCCCAGTTCTTTATTATGCACGCTGATGCACCTCACCTTGACGGTCAGTATGCCGCTTTTGGTAAACTTGTTGAAGGTGAAGATGTATTAGACAGCATTGCTTCAATTGACACTGACTGGAGTGACAGACCTAGAACTCCTCAGGTTATGAAGACTGTTACTGTTGATACTTTTGGTGTAGATTACGCTGAACCAGAAACACTCTAATAGTATAATAAAAGCCCGGTATGCTTAATCACAATCATAAATATGATTGCTTTAATCATACCGGGCTTATTTTAAAATCCGACCTATATAAAAAATTTACATAACCTTATTTTATCCTATAGGTCTTATACAATTTTTAAATATATATCTTCTTAGAAGTGTCCGCCTGAACTTCCAGAGTTACCACCGCCAGAGCTTCCACCACTTGAACTGCTATTTTCAATATGTCTTTTAGTAATTGTTGTATTGATAAATACATCTCTTCTGTCATTCATCTTATATCCGTGGTTCTTAGTATACTCTGTACTGTTCACTGTCATCTTTGACCTGGCACTGCTCATCATTGCCAATACTGCAATAACTGCTACCACAAGTGAGATTAAAATCTTAACTGGCATATAATATGTAAGTCTTGATAACATATTTACATTAAGCTTTCTCTCAATTCCGTTTATGTATTTCTTACAGCCTGCATAATAATCGCCTTCAGCAAGCTTATCCTCCGCACTTTCCCTGATTGAATCCAGACTTGACTGTGAAATGCTGCTCCTTGCTCTTCCTGATGTTACAATTCTGTCTGCTCTTGAAGTCATATCTATTCCATATACAACAGCCTCGCAGTCAGTTCCTGTTTCCTCATAACCATACTGTTCTTCAAGTATTGAACGAAGATAATTATCCATAGGACTATAATCTAAATTCTTGTTCATAGTTATGATAACAATATCAAGCTGACAGTTCTTAGATGCCTTCCTGCACATATCTGTAAGCTTCTGTTCTTCCTCACTTGTCAGAATTCCAGCATCATCTATTACATAGGTCTTATTATCTGTACCCGCATACGCACTCTGTGTTCCTGTTAATACAAACATCATAACCATAACAGCTAATACTGCCATTACAGCCACTTTTAACCAGTTAAAATGTCTTTTTAAATCTACACACATCATATAAACAACAGCCCTCCTATCATTGTAATAATAAGTGTAAGCACAAAAATTCCAATACCATATGTAACGGCTTTTCCTGCACTTATAGGTCTGTCTGCCACTATTTTACCAGTCTGTCCATTAAGATAAAAATGGAATTCCTTATTATTGTATCTGAAATTGAGCATCCACACTGGCAAAAGTGCATATTCGCTGCCCCTGCCATTCATACTTATGCTGTTATTCCTTACTATGACACTTGAATAACCAGTAATTGAATCCCTTGCAATCTGTGTAATGTATGAATCTGCTCTCTTCTTGGCACGGCTCTGTATTTCATCAGCTGTATAATTATATTTTTCTGAAAGATAACCAGATAAGTATGGCATTGCAAAATCTGTAATCTCGCTGTAATTATAAGGCTCTAACATATCCATCTGTTCATCTGGCATTTTCTCTGAAGCATCGGCCGGAATTCTTTTGAATTCTGCTGATACATCTCTATACACATCAAAATGGTCTGTATATGTATATTCTGTATCGCCACGTCTTGTCGTTCTTACCTTATTAGCATTGGCACTCATCATAGTTCTTGCTGAATAATCATACAGCCAGAATGGGACATACACACCACTAATCTTCTCAATTGTACTTTTTCTTGATAATTCCTTTGGTGTAAGCATTCCTTTTTTCAGCCATTTCTTATATATATCTACTGCCTGATCTTTGTTAATCTTAAATGGAATTATTGACCTTGGCCTGAAGCTTCCTTTAAGTCTGTCCTCAACCAATGTCGGATTACCACAATATGAACAAAATGTAGCTGATGTATATTCATCTGCAACAAGTTCTGCTCCACAGCTCTGACAATGATATATCTTCATATTATTGTTATCTGCATCATTATCCTGTTCACTGTTATTAAATCCATAATCACTATTATCTGATGTACTTCCACTTACTTCTTCCATTAAAGAAGCATATTCATCTTCATATGTCTTAACATCTATACTTGTACCACAACTTTTACATTCAAGCTTCTGCAATTCACTTGAGAATTCCATTGCCGCTCCACAGTTAGGACACTTGTATATAATTGGCATATCTTACCTCCATTAATTTATGTAATATTATATGTGTTCATAATTTGTTCATATTGCATTCAATAAGTTTTAACATTATGAACATTCTTTCTTCACTTTTAATGAATATACTTTTAAATATAGAAAATATATCAGACAAGCTGATATATATTAATAAAGCTTATTGACTTTTATAGTTCTTCATAAATATGAGTTGTTAATCATAATGTACAACTCTCCTCCCTCTTTCGATGCCACCCTTAACGGGGTGGCATTTTACGTATTGTGATTATTGACATCATCACTAACTAATACGAAAGAGTTCATTCTCATAAATATCAAGGAATAAGAACCTTATCTTTATATACTTAATCTTCTAATTAATCTTTTGCATTGATCTCTTATTATTAGTCTTCTATATTACAAAGAATGAAACAATAAGAACAATTATTCCTGCAGCTATCATAATGATTCCAGTTTTCTTGTTCTTCTCATTAGTGGCTTTATCAACCTTAACGCTGTCCCTTAAATCATAGAACAGGTTAAAATTCTTCTTGGCTGTTATGTACTTTGAAAAACCCATAAACGCTACAACAGCACCTACTACAAACATCATAAAACCTATAAATGGAAGATATGAATCTCCCCTGTTACCCTCAATATTATAAAAATCCACATCTGCGGCTATAATATTGGCTAAATAAATAAATTTCCCCATAAATTTCTTTCTCCTTTCGGGTTCTGTATTCCTTTTTTAGATTATACTTCTTTTTAGTATCAATAACAACTTAAATATATTGATTTTATTTTTCAAATTCGCACTATTTGACACTATTTTCTTTGCATTTTATTAGCTTTAATGTATAATGGATAATAAGAGTGGGCATTAAGCAAAGCTATGTCCATATTACATAGTAGGAGGTTAATATTTATGTTAGTTTCAGCAAAAGAAATGTTAGAAAAAGCCAGAGATGGCAAATATGCTGTTGGGCAGTTCAATATCAATAATCTTGAGTGGACTAAAGCGATTCTTCTTACAGCTCAGGAGATGAACTCACCAGTTATCCTCGGTGTATCGTGTGGTGCTGGTAAATATATGACAGGATTTAAGACCGTAGCAAGTATGGTAAGTTCAATGATAGATGATCTTAAGATTACTGTTCCTGTTGCACTTCACCTTGACCATGGAACATATGAAGCTTGTTATGACTGCATTGATGCAGGATTTTCATCAATTATGTTTGATGGTTCCCACTATCCAATTGAAGAGAATATTGAAAAGACTAAAGAACTTGTTAAAATCTGCAAAGAGAAGGGTCTTTCACTTGAAGCAGAAGTTGGTTCAATCGGTGGTGAAGAAGACGGCGTTATCGGTATGGGGGAGTGTGCTGACCCTAATGAATGTAAATCAATTGCTGACCTCGGTGTAACAATGCTTGCTGCTGGTATCGGTAATATCCACGGTAAATATCCTGCTAACTGGCCAGGTCTTAGCTTTGAAACACTTGCCGCTGTTAAAGAAAAGGTTGGCAATATGCCATTAGTATTACATGGTGGTACAGGAATCCCTGATGATATGATCAAAAAAGCAATCTCTCTTGGAGTAGCTAAGATCAACGTTAACACAGAATGCCAGATTGCATTTGCTGAAGCTACACGTAAATATATCGAAGATGGAAAAGACCTTGAAGGAAAAGGTTTCGACCCTCGTAAATTATTAGCACCAGGTGCTGAAGCTATTAAAGATATGGTAATTACAAAGATTAAATTATTCGGATCTGAAGGAAAAGCTGACGAATAAGATTTGCCATTTTTTGACGAAATTGAATATTGATGATGTAAATATCGATAAAGTAAGAACTCCACAGCGTATGCTGTGGAGTTCTTTATTAATCTTCAGTTTTATCAGGTGAGATGTAGATTTTGTAGATTTCTTCAGTTGTTAGATTAATATTCTGCGAAATGCATTCGTAAAGTGATTGAATGTTGTCAGGTTCTTCTTCCAGTTCGTCAGCAATTTGAATGAAAGATTTTGATTTCTGTATTTTCTTTTTTATTAGTTGAATTAATCGGAAGGTTTCTCCTTCAGCACGCCCCTCAGCACGTCCTTCGGCTAGCCCTTCAGCACGTGCTTTTCGCTTCTCAAGAATCTTTTCTTCCCATTCCTGCATATATTTCACTCCAATCTCTTCGCTGGATTTCACAATATTGACGTGATTCTTAATTTCCTGAAGGCGTGAAGTAGAGCAAGATATTTCTTCAGTAGTATGTTCCATATAGTAAAGAAGCTCCTTTAATTCAGGACTAATATCTTCTGAATTTTTACCATGTGTATTTAGAAAAATTCGCGTAGCACCATCTTCTAATGGCTGACCAGTTTCAGCACAAGTCATTTGAAAAGTATATTGATATAATCCTCTTCCAAACAGATCGAAAGGTGCAATGATAATAGAATAACAGTCTTTCATATTCGAAAAATCTACTTCTCCAGGATCTAATAATTTGGAGTCAATCAGAGCCTGATAAAAACGACTTCTATGAGGAAGATTTTTCGTATTTTCTTTTTGAGCTTCTACATTATAAACAGCATCGGTTTCATCCTCTGCCCATACGTCAAGTCGCACCTGTCGTTTTAGAGGCGAAGTCCGACTTTCGTGTTCAGATTGTGGACGGCCTTTGATGGAGATATCTTCTCCAAGAATAATAGATAATATATTCTCAAATGTCTTAGGATCTTCCATAACTTCAGCAAATAAAAAGCGGTCAAGTAAAGTTAAATCTTGCAGCGATTTTTTATTTTTACTCATAAGTTTCTCCTTTCATTGTATAAAAAAATACAGAGAGTGGCAAGCACTGTTAGATAAGAAAATAAATTAAAAGATAGACAATTAATTATGTACCAGATATACTAAAAATATCTTTTGAATAAAGATATGAAAAAGAGGGAGAGGAGGGAAAATATGCAAGCAATCAAAAAACAATGGTTCACATTACTCCTAATGATCATTCAGGCAGTTATGATCATCTTTATACAGCCAGAGATAGGATCTGTAAGTTTATGTAACCTTATATTTATTGCAATTTTTGCAGAAGACGAGAGAAATGTATTCTTAAAACTTGCTTGGGAAGATAAGTTTTACTTTTATGTGCAATGCATTGTCATGTATTTGATGACGCTGATCTTTGGACTTATCCTTGCACTGGATCATGGTTCAGGATCTATTACAGTGACAACGAAGGCATTTAATGTATTGCAGATGATCAATATTATCCTAAGGTTTATTATGACATATGGACTGATCGCACAAGAAGAAGACCGAAGAAAATTATATTTTCACAGTGTGCTAATGTTGGTATTCTTTGTTCTTACAGCAATTGCATATAGCTAGATTTTACATAAGATCATAAGGAGAGTGGAATGAAACAAAATAAAAAAACAGTCATGATCATTGGATGTATCATAACAATCTGTACATTCATAGCAGCAGTTTTGATCGGCTGGAATCATATGGTCAAGATCACAAAAGGACCAAAGAATGAAAAAGAGATCGGATATTATCAATGGAATCATGATCAAATGGATTCATTTTTAGATATTACAACATTTACATATCACGGAGACCGTTATGAGACAGCTGATGGCGGTGGAGATGGAGCCATGAGTTTTGGTTATCTGGAAGCTTCTATGAAAGGCAGAAAACCAGCATTTTGGCTGAAAGAAACGATGAATCAGACAGACAAAAAGATTGTCAAAACCATTTCTTGGTGGAAAGCTGCAGCAGAACCTGTCTATGCACTTTCATCAAACAGTGGCTGTGATATGGTCTTTCTTGATCCAAGTGATAAAACCATGATGCAGACGGTATTTTGGAAAGTAAAAGACAGACAGAAGCTGGAAGCGTATTATACAAATTTTGATAATTACAATTTTAAACTTACAGAGTCCAAAACAAATGAACGAAAGACGATTTCATCAAAAGAAGCGAAACAGTATGCCAGATTGCAGCAGATTCGAAAAGATGCTCAAAATGTTAAAAAACAATATACCATTTATGGAGAAAGCAAAGATCATATCGCATATGTCGAATTTGATATCATGACAGTTGGTGGGGAACAATATCTAGGAAAAGACGAAGAGTGGTAGGAAAACTCAAGAAAAATTCTCAGAATGTCAAGGAAACCTTGACATTTTTTTTTAATTCGACTATAGTAGTCCTAGATAGGAACACGAGGTGAAAGTGATGGATAATGTAGAGCGTCTGATGGAATTTGGACTCACAAGACACGAAGCCAGTCTTTACATTTTACTGACACTGGAAGGAAGCCTTAACGGATACGAGGCAGCCAAACAAAGCGGGATTTCAAGATCGAACGCTTACAATGCACTGGCAGGCTTGGTAGACAAAGGCGCAGCCTATATACAAGAGGAAGATACAGTTCGTTACACACCAGTAGCGATCGAAGAATTCTGCAGTAATAAGATCCGGCATCTGGAACAGAAGAAGACAGAGCTGATCGCGGAACTTCCGGACAAACGCAAGAACGAAGGCGGGTATCTGACGATCAAAGGCGAAGAACATATTTGCGATAAGATCATTGATATGCTGCTTTGTGCAGAAGAGCGTGCGTATATCTCTGTATACAATGAACGACTGGAGATGTTTCGGGAACACTTAGAGAAGATGGTAAGTGAAGGAAAGAAAGTCGTGATCATAACGAATGAACCATTTGATTTACAAGGAGCAACTGTTTATCTGACAGAATGTAAGAAAGAACAGATCCGATTGATCACGGATTCCAAAGACGTTTTAACAGGCGCGATCACAAATCGTTACGAAGCAACCAGCCTGTATTCCAGTAACAATAATCTGGTGGAAGTATTTAAAGATGCACTGGCCAATGAAATACAACTATTAAAAATGAAATAAATATACAAAAAGTATAGAAGAAAGGAATCAAACACCATGGCAAAAGTACCATTTGTAACAAAAGAACAGTTAGATGAAATCGTAAAAAAATATCCAACACCATTTCATTTATATGATGAAAAAGGAATCCGTGAAACAGCAAGAGGATTATACAAAGCATTTTCATGGAATAAAGGATTTAAAGAATATTTTGCTGTAAAAGCGACACCAAATCCAACAATCTTAAAGATTTTAAAAGAAGAAGGATGCGGAACAGACTGCTCATCTTTAACAGAACTTATGATGTCAGATCGTTGTGGATTCGATGGAAGCGAGATCATGTTCTCTTCTAACGATACACCAGCAGAAGAATTTATTCTGGCAAAACAGTTAGGTGCAACGATCAACTTAGATGACATTACACATATCGAATTCTTAAAAGAATGTGCCGGAATCCCAGAAAAGATTTCCTGCCGTTACAATCCAGGTGGAGTTTTCGCATTAGGAACAGATATCATGGATAACCCAGGAGATGCAAAATACGGAATGACAACAGAACAGATCTTTGAAGCTTTCAAACAGTTAAAAGAGCTCGGTGTCAAAGAATTCGGAATCCATTCTTTCCTTGCAAGTAACACAGTTACAAATGAATACTATCCAACACTTGCAAAACAGTTATTTGAATTAGCAGTTAAATTAAAAGAAGAAGTTGGAGTTCATATCGGATTTATCAACTTATCTGGTGGAGTCGGAATCCCTTACCTTCCAGATCAGGAAGGTAATGACATCGCTGTCATTGGTGAAGGTGTACACAAAGTATATGACGAAGTATTAGTACCAGCCGGAATGGGAGATGTGAAGATCTTTACCGAACTTGGACGTTACATGCTTGCACCAAACGGACATTTAGTAACAAAAGCAATCCATGAAAAACATACACATAAAGAATACATTGGTGTTGATGCATGTGCAGTCAACTTAATGAGACCTGCAATGTATGGGGCGTACCATCACATCACAGTTATGGGTAAAGAAAATGAACCAGCAGATCATGTATATGATATCACAGGATCTCTTTGTGAAAATAACGATAAATTTGCAATCGACCGTAAATTACCAAAGATCGACATGGGAGATCTGTTAGTGATTCATGATACAGGAGCACACGGATTTGCAATGGGATATAACTATAATGGTAAATTAAAATCTGCAGAAATCTTATTAAAAGAGGATGGAACAACAGAAATGATCCGTCGTGCAGAAACACCAGAAGATTATTTTGCAACGATCAAAGGATTTAATTTCTAAGAAAAATTAACAGATCAATATGAGATGTTCCAAAGCAGGGCAAGTATAGGAAATTCTATACTTGCCTTTTTCATATATTACGAGTAAATTATATACAAGAAACAAAATGATACACGGCAAAACAGCATTTCAAAAGACGAAAGGCATTTATAGACAGGAGAAATCACATGAATTTATTTGACATCGTAGGACCAGTGATGGTCGGACCGTCGAGCTCTCATACAGCAGGTGCTGTAAGGATCGGACAGGTATCAAGGCACCTGCTCGGAGAATCGGTAAAAGAAGCTAAAATACTATTACATGGATCATTTCTTGCAACAGGAAAAGGACATGGTACAGACAAAGCATTAGTGGCAGGATTACTTGGCATGGCAGCCGATGACATTCGGATTCCAGACAGTTTTGACATTGCAAAAGAATCAGGAGTGAAATTTGAGATTGGAAAGATTCAATTAAAAAATGCACATCCAAACAGTGTAAAATTATTACTTGTCGGAGAATCAGGAAGGAATCTTGAGATTGTAGCCTGTTCCTTAGGCGGTGGACGAATTAAGATCTGCACAATCGATGGACTAGAAGCAAACTTTAGCGGGGAGTATACAACATTAGTCGTACACAATGACGACCAGCCAGGACATGTAGCAGAAGTAACATCAATGCTTGCTCATAAATCGGTTAATATCGCAACGATGCAATTATACCGTGATCACAGAGGTGGAAGTGCAGTCATGGTCATTGAATGTGACAAAGAAATACCAGAAGAAGGTCTGAACTTTTTGGAACGTCTGGAAGGAATCCAGAAAGTTACATATCTTGCTAAGATGAAGGAGGACTAGAGTATGGGATTTGCATCCGTAGAAGAGATAGAAACAAGAGCAAAAGAACAGGAATGTCAATTATGGGAAACAATTTTACATGATGATATGACAGAGCGACAGGTAGACCGCCTAGAGTCTATCGGGAAAATGAGCAGTATGTATCTTGCAATGAAAGATGCCAATGAAAGTTACGATAAAGACTTAAAGTCACAAAGCGGTCTTTCTGGCGGCGACGGTGAAAAGATGATGGAAGAGGTTAGAAAAATGCAGAATTTGACCGGTGAATTTGTCGGGACCGTCATGGCAAATGCTTTAAAAATGGGCGAATCAAATGCCTGTATGAAACGTATCGTAGCAGCACCGACAGCCGGAGCATGTGGGGTGCTTCCAGCAGTATTGATCACATATGAACAATTTCATAAAGTACCAGAAGCAAAGATGCTAGAAGGAATGTATATTGCGGCCGGAGTCGGACAAGTTATCGCAGAACGTGCCTGTATCGCAGGGGCACAAGGAGGATGTCAGGCTGAGATTGGTTCGGCCTCCTGTATGGCAGCAACAGCTATTACGTACATTCGTGGCGGCAGCACAAAGCAGATCTTTGATGCAGGAGCATTTGCCTTGAAATCATTATTGGGATTGGTATGTGATCCATTAGGTGGTTTGGTAGAAGTACCATGTATCAAGAGAAATGTCATTGGATCTGTCAATGCGATCACAGCCTCAGATATGGCAATGGCAGGCATTGAAAGCAAGGTTCCATTGGATGAAGTGATCGATGCAATGGCAGAAGTCGGAGACCTCTTGCCATGTTCTTTAAAGGAAACCAGTCAGGCAGGTCTTGCCCAGACAGAAACAGGCAAAAAATACATGCCGGAATCATAAAATATTTGTAAGTAAAGGAAGGAAAACAATGATAGAAGTATGTTGTGGAAGCTTCGAAGATGCCATGATGGCAAGCGAATGCGGAATTAAAAGAGTAGAATTAAACAGTGCATTAAGTTTAGGTGGATTAACACCATCTTTAGGAAGCTTGATCATGATCAAACAATACAGCGATATTGAGATCGTATCTATGGTAAGAGCCAGAGCAGGGGGATTCTGCTATACAAATTACCAGTATGAACAGATGCTTGAGAATCTTAAGCTACTATTAGCATATGGGACAGATGGAGTATCTTTCGGTTTCTTAAATGAAGACCGAACAATCGATAAGAACCGTTGTCAGGAGTTCTTGGAAAATGTAAAAAATGAAGGACGCAAAGCAACATTCCATAGAGCATTTGACTGCACAAGAGATCCATATGAGGCAATCGAAACACTGATCGATCTAGGATTTGATCGATTACTGACAAGTGGACAGGAAGCAACCGCAGAAGAAGGAATTCATCTGTTAGCAGATCTTCAGAAAAAATATGGGAACCAGATTGAGATCATCGCAGGATGTGGAGTTAACGAAAACAACGCCCAGAAGATTATAGACAAAACGGGAATCAAACAATTACACAGCACATGCAGAGGCTGGGGAGTCGATGCGACTGGAATGGGAGAGAGAGTATCATTCCAGGTATCCGATGAAGATGGAGATCGGTACCGAAGTGTTTCTGTAGATAGAATAAAGAAATTTGTAGAGATCTGTGGATAAATTTTTAATTTGTAGTTGGCCAACTGTAGATTTCGAATATATGATAAAAAATAAATAAACGATCGGAAGAGCA
>ENA-OOXF01000284-OOXF01000284.1-human-gut-metagenome-genome-assembly--contig:-NODE-284-length-40025-cov-6.371904_pt1 | contig 40025 bp, 35 predicted proteins | sample MGYA00241586_ERZ501341 | MGnify/ENA primary metagenome ERZ501341 (study PRJEB25962, sample SAMEA2042985) | human gut metagenome | biome: human gut; feature: human-associated habitat; material: faeces... | reverse complement strand
CGGCAGCCAGGACTGCGGCCTTGTCGGCAGCATCGCCCGCCTGCTCCAGGTACTGGTTGCACTCGGTCACAAAGCCAAAGACGGCACCCATGGCACCAGCGGTGTTAAAGTCGTCGTCCATGCACTCCTTAAAGGTGGCACGGGTCTCGGCGGCCTTGGCGGCAAACGCCTTGGATGCTGCCTCATCGGCATCGGCCGTCGCATGGTTCGCGGCCCAGCGCAGGTTCTCGACCGTACCGGCGATACGCGTGAGCGAGTTCTCGGCACCCTCCAGGCGCTCCCAAGAAAAATCGAGCGGCGAGCGATAGCTCGTCTGCAGCATCAGCAGGCGCAGGGCGGCAGCGGAGTGCTGCTCGAGGACCTCGGCCAGCGTAAAGAAGTTGCCGAGCGACTTGGACATCTTCTCGCCGTCTACCAGCAGCATGCCCGTGTGCATCCAGGTGTTGGAGAAGCCCTGGTGCCAGGCGCAGGTGGCCTGGGCGCACTCGTTCTCATGATGCGGGAAGGCAAGGTCGGAGCCACCGCCGTGGATGTCAATCGGGGTGCCCAGGTAGCGATGCACCATGGCGGCGCACTCGGTGTGCCAACCGGGACGGCCCTCGCCCCAGGGGCTCGGCCAGCTGGGCTCGCCGGGCTTGGCGGCCTTCCATAGGGCAAAGTCGAGCGGGTCGTTCTTGTCCTCGTTCTCCTCGATGCGCGCGCCAACCATAAGGTCGTCGATGTTGCGGCCCGAGACCTGACCATAGTTGGGATCGCTGCGCACGGCAAAATACACGTCGCCGTTATCGGCGGCGTAAGCGTGGCCCTGCTCGATAAGCGTCTTGATCATGGCGATCATGGGGCCGATCTCCTTGGTGGCGCGGGGGCGCACATCGGGATCGAGCACGTTGGCGGCGCGCATAACGCCGATAAACTTGTCAGAGAACTCCGTCGCAACCTCGGCGGCGGTACGGCCCTGCTCGTTGGCGCGCTTGATGATCTTGTCATCGACATCGGTGAGGTTCTGGGCGAATGTGACCTCGTAGCCGCTCGCGATGAGCCAGCGACGAATCACGTCAAAGCTGATGAACGTGCGGGCGTTGCCGATGTGGATGTTGTCGTAGACCGTGGGGCCGCACACGTACATGCGGACCTTGCCGGACTCGATGGGCTGGAACTCTTCCTTTTTATGGGTAGCGCTGTTGTAGATACGCATTCGTTACTCCTTAACGGTTTTCTGTAGCAGGCAGACGGCCCAGGCGCCGATTCCCTCGCCCTGGCCTTCCCAACCGAGCTTTTCGGTCGTAGTGGCGGCGACGCCCACGTTTTCGACGTCAACACCCAGGGCATGGGCAAGGTTGGCGCGCATGGCATCGCGGTGCGGGGTGATCTTGGGTTGCTGACAGGCAATGGTGCAATCGGCATCGACAAACTCGAAGCCCAGCTCACGCGCATAGTCCATCACGCGAGCGAGCAGCACCATCGAATCGGCGCCCTCGTAGGCGGGGTCGGTATCGGGGAATAGCTTGCCGATGTCTCCCCCGCGGCAGGCGCCCAGAATGGCGTCGGCCAAGGCGTGCGCGAGCACATCGGCATCCGAGTGGCCCAGCAGGCCGCGCTCGTAGGGAATGTCGACCCCGCCGATGATACATCGACGCCCCTCCACCAGACGGTGAACGTCGTAGCCATGGCCAATGCGCAGGTTACTGAACATGGGGAAGGTCCTCTCCCTCGGCCATGCGACCGAGCAGAATCGCGGTTACGGGACGCAGGTCCTCGGGCACCGTCACCTTAAGGTTATCGCGCGGGCTCTGGACGCAGCGGACGCGCCCGCCCATGCGCTCGACCAGAGACGAATCGTCCGTACCGATAAAGCCCTCGGCAATCGCCGCGGCATGGGCACGCTTCATGGCGTCGACACTAAAGATCTGCGGCGTCTGCGCAGCCCAGTACAGCTCACGCGGCGGCGTCTCGACGATATTATCGCCGTCGACGATCTTGAGCGTGTCGATCGCGGGCTGACCGCACACGACACCGTCGAGGGCGCGGTCGCCCACAAGCACGTCGATCGCGTGGTCGATGGCCTCGGTCGTAATGAGCGGACGAGCACCATCGTGAATGGCGACGTATTCAAAGCCCGCCGGAACCGCATGCACGCCGGCACGGGTGGAATCCTGGCGGGTATCGCCGGCATCGGCAAAGCTGATGGGCGTGTCATAGTCAAACGGGTCGATGGCAAGGCGGCGCATCTCGGCACGGCGCTCGGCAGGACACACCACCACGATATGGCCGACCTTGTCGCTACGATCGAACGCGCGGATGGACCAGCTCATGAGCGGACGGCCCGCCACGTTAACGAGCTGCTTGCCACCGGGGTTACCAAAGCGCTGGCCGCTGCCACCGGCAACGACCACGGCGCATACGGGCGCCATTATGCGTTCCCCTGTTTGGTGCCCTTCATGCGGTACAGGGAGTCCGCAAGAATGGCAGGGTTGTTAACGCCAAAGTCGCCCAGGCGCTCCGGATCCTCGCTGATGTCGTCCATGAGCTCCTGCAGCGAGCCGTACTCGTCGACGATTTTCTCGGCCACGCCGTCGCGCACGACGGACACGCGCGAAAGCGTGCGCAGGCCCAGCGGTGTCATGACGGAGTCCTCGTCCAGGTCGTCGTAACCCAGAACCGCCGCCACATGCTGTGGGTCGGACAGGTCCTTAGGCGTCATGCGAGCGAGCTCGGCGCGAATCTTCTCGGCGTTTGCCTCGGAGGAATCGCTCGCGTAGTCGCGAATCATCAGGTCGTACTCGGTATCCATGCTGGAGCCGGCGAGCTGCTCGAGCTGCATCTGCACGAGCTTGCCCTGGTTGCCCAGCTTGACGATGCAATCCTTAAGCTCGGTCTTTGCCTGCTGCATGATCTCGAAGCTCGAGAAGATGCTCGTGATGTCGGCGAGCGTAACGTAGTCGTCGAGCTCAAGGGCCGTCAGGCGCAGCAGGGAGCGGTCGAGCGACTGACGGGTGGTCTGGAGCGTGGCGACGAGCTGGTTGACCGAGCTCATGATGGTGGTGACGGGCTGGATCTCGTAGCTCTTGCCGTGAACGTACACGTTAACGACGGCACGACGGGCCGAGACCGAGATCACGATGGCATCGGTGAGCACCGACATGCGAGCGGCAGTACGGTGACGCATGCCCGTCTCACTCGTGGCAAGCGAGGGATCGGGATTGAGGTGGAAGTTGGCGCGCAGGATCTGGGTGAGGTCGCCGTCGATGACGATGGCACCGTCCATCTTGGAGAGCTCGAACAGACGGTTCGAGGTGAACGAAATGTTGAGCGGGAAGCCGTCGTTACCGGCAGCGAGCACGTTTTCGGTGTCGCCGACGCAGATAAGGGCGCCCAGGTGACCGGCGATGATCATGTCGAGGGCGGTGCGGATCGGCTGACCAGGTGCCGTCAGGCGAATAGCCTGTTCCATACGCTTTTGCAGCTCGTTCTTATCCAAGGCATCGCTCCCATCGTATACGCTCCATAAACGCTAAATAGTTTCTCACGGTTTGTCCCCGCAGCGCTTGCGAAATCCGATGCTTACAGAATGAGCGAACACAGCTGAGAGCCCAACCCAAATGGGCTGCTTATGTGGTAGCATCGGGATTCGCATAAATGAGGGAGTAGTCGCGTGGCCGGTTTCGCCTCCGGTGGCGCGGCAAGTCAACATACTGGCCGAAACGGTCTTGCTTGCCTTAATGAACGAGACTCGTGGTTGTGCGCGCAACGCGTACGCCACGGGTCTTTTTTGTTGCTCCCCTGCCAGAAGTACACGCGGGTTCGCCCGCAGAGAGGGAGCCAGACTATGGGACTCGCAGAGCTCGTGTTGCTCGCCGTTGGCCTTTCGATGGACGCCTTTGCCGTTTCCATCTGCAAGGGCCTTGGCATGAAAAAGATCAACCTTAAAGTCGCCGTGGTGCTCGGCCTGTTCTTTGGCGGCTTTCAGGCCGGCATGCCCGTAATCGGATGGGCGCTTGGCAGTCAGTTTATGGGCATCATCGGCCCCATCGACCACTGGATCGCCTTTATCCTGCTCGCCTTCATCGGCGGCAAAATGCTGTGGGAGGCCTATACCGAGGACGAGGATGAAGGCGACGACAAGGATGCCGAAAAGATTGACCTGGGCGAGTACCTGATCCTCGCCATCGCCACCTCAATCGACGCCCTAGCCGTGGGCATCTCATTTGCCGCGCTCTCGGTCGACATCGTGCCCGCCGTGTCGCTCATCGGCATCACGACGTTCATCTTCTCCATCGCCGGCGTGGCGATCGGCCATACCTTTGGCGCGCGCTACGAAAAGCCTGCCACCATCGTGGGCGGCGTCGTGCTCATCCTCATCGGGCTTAAGATCCTGCTTGAGCATCTGGGGATTTTGGCGCTGTAACGCCAAGCACAATCGCTCAAAACTCAACGCCAGCACAAGGCCTTATGCAGAGTTTTGCATGAGGCCTTTTCGTGCAGACTTTTGCATGTCATACTGATATGCAAAAGTCTGCACGTTAGGAGATCGCCGTGGATACCCTTCCCATCACCACACCGCGCCAAGCTGGCATCTACGTGCGCCAGGCACGCGAGGCGCAAGGGATCACCCGTGCCATCCTCGCTAAAAAAGCCGGTGTTTCGGAGCGCCTGCTCGCATCGCTCGAGCTAGGAGACGCCACCGGCATTCGACTCGACAAGCTGCTGGCGATTTTCAATGCTCTTGGACTGGCACTCGCCGCTCAAGGGGATATCGGCGAAGCGAAAAACGAGCGACCAGTCGACGCCCCGCATGCCGATTTGCAACCTTGTAGCACCCCCAGGTGCCATCACACTCAACGCCTTCACCATCGCAACCGTCGCTGCGTAGCCATTCCGGCTCTCGCAGATGCCCCCTTTACGTCTGAGCTCTACGACAAGGCCTTCGCCGATTTCGCCATGTCCAATCTCGGAATCTCGATTACCGCAAAACCATCTGCCCAAACCAGGCCCAAAGGGAGGTAGCCAATGGCCAGCAAAACGCTTCGGACTATTATTTGCGGCGTACCTGCGGGAACGCTCATGCAAGATGAGAGCGGTCTTATCAGTTTTACCTACGATCATGACTATGACGGGCCAGCCCTATCGACCAACATTCCCATATCAAATCGCACATACGGCCAACAGGTCATGAATCCGTACTTGTTTGGTCTTCTACCCGACAGCGAGGATCAGCGAAAGGCGATTGCTGCCGAATTCGACGTTAGGCCCAACAATCCCGTTGCGTTGCTCAGCCATATCGGACTCGACTGTCCGGGCGGAGTGCAGTTTTGTGCCGAAGAAGATGCCGACGCCGTCCTGCATCGCGTTGGCGAATACCGCCCTATAGACGACCACGAAATTGCTCTCCGTCTCAAGTCGATCAGAGATGACCGCGATGCATCGTGGATGGGTCTAGATGAAAGTTGGTCACTTGGAGGCAACCAGGGCAAGTTCGCGCTCGCGTTCATAAACGACCGCTGGTGCGAATGCATGGGCTCCTCGCCCACGACGCATATTTTCAAAAATGGCGTTATCGGATTTAAACTCGAGGCTCTCAATGAGTTTGTCTGCATGAAAAGCGCCCAGCGCGCCGGTATCGCAACGGCAAACGTCAAATATCGTATGTTTGAGGACGAACCTGCCCTCATTGTTGAGCGCTATGACCGCGTGAAAGTCAAAGACGGAACGATCAGGCGCCTACATCAAGAAGACCTCTGTCAGGCACTTGGGGTGATGCCCGCCCAAAAGTACACGGCAGACGGCGGCCCGACCACACGCGACATTCAAGAGCTCCTCGTAAATACGAGCCACCATCAACTTAACCTATATCTGTTTACGCAGATACTGTTCTTCAACGCCATTATCGGCGCACCGGATGCGCATGCGAAAAACTATTCCCTGCTCCTTGGAAACGACGGCGCAGCCATGATGGCTCGAATGTACGATGTCGCGTCGGGTTTGGCGTATGAGCGCATGCGACGTCGGGCACGCCTGGCCATGAGCGTTGGCGGCGAAAATCGTGTGGGGCGCATCGGTCCAGGCGCTATCCGCCGATACCACGGTATGGGCGACCCCACGCTGGAGGCGACGCTCACCGATGCCGGGCTATCCGAGAAGTTTTGCTTTGCGACCATGATGGACCTCGCCTACGAGGTACCCATTTGCATGGAAGAGGTCATGGACGAATACGCCGACCTGCCCGGCATGGCGGACCTGCGCGAGCATATGCTCGGCCCCGTCCGCGAAAACTGCCAGCGCACCCTCGACCTCATCAGGGCGGATATGGGCTAGACGCCAATCAATTTCCCATTTCTTAAAAGAAGAGAGGGGTCACCCATCGCAAAAGCTCGGGTGCCCCCTCTCATAATGTCATCTGCAATCCGCTAGCACGTGGCTCGGACTGCTGCTAGCGCAACCTTTACGCAGCGAGGCGCTTGAGGACGTCGATGAGCAGCTCGTAGAAGCGCTCAGCAGAAGCGAGCTCCATGCTCTCGTCCGGGGTGTGGACATCGGAGAGCGTCGGGCCCACGGCGATGGCGTCCAGGCCGTGCAGAGCCTCGGCAAACAGGCCGCACTCAAGGCCGGCGTGAATGGACTCGATGCGCAGCTCGGAGCCAAAGAGCTCGCGATAGCTCTCGACAAAGACGTCGCGGACCGGCGAATGCTCGGCATAGCTCCAGCCGGGATACTCGAACTCGAACTTGGCGTCGAAGCCCAGGACATCGGCCAGCGTCTGCAGGCGGTCCTTGAACTCGTTCTGCAGCGAGGTGATCGAAGAGCGCGGGGACAGCATGATCTTGACTTCGTCGTCAGAAGTGGCAACCACACCGATGTTGGAGGAAACCTCGACAGAGCCATCGGTAGCGACGTTGCGGCGGATCACACCGTTGGGGGCAAGACGCAGGGCGCGGATGAGGGCAAGCGCGGACTTCTGGTCCATGGCCTCGACCTCGGCGTCATCGGTAATCTCGACGGTGCAGGTAAAGCCGGGGTCGAAGACCTCGAGCTCGGCAGTGACGTCGGCGATGATGTCCTTTGCGATCTGGGCCGCGGCCTCGGCGGCAGCGTGGTCGGCGTAGACCAGAACAGCCTTGCACTCACGGTTGATGGCGTTGTCCTTGGTGCCGCCGTTAAAGCTAACGATGGCGGGCTCGCCGGCAACCATCAGGCGGTCGATGATGCGGGCCATGATGAGGTTGCCGTTGCCGCGCTCCAGGTGGATATCGCTGCCGGAGTGACCGCCCAGCAGGCCGGAGATGTCGAGCGTGAGGGTGCTACCGGTCTTGTGCTCGCGCACGATGGGGCAGGTGTAGGTAACGACGACGCCGCCGGCACAGCTGACGGTGGCAACGCCCTCTTCCTCGGAGTCAAGGTTGATCATGGTGCGGGCGCTAATCTGGGACTTGTCGAGCGTCTCGGCGCCGACCAGGCCAGTCTCCTCGTCGGTGGTGAATACGCACTCGAGGGCCGGATGGGTAATCGAATCGTCGTTGAGCACGGTAAGCATAAGCGCGACGGCGATACCGTTGTCGGCGCCCAGCGTGGTGCCGTTAGCGGTGAGGACGCCGTCCTTGACGACCAGGTCGATACCATCGGTCGTAAAGTCGTGCTCAACGGAGCCCAACTTGTCGCACACCATATCGATGTGGCCCTGCAGCATCACGGTCGGGGCATTCTCGGCACCGGCAGATGCGGGCTTGCGAATGATGACGTTGTAGACCTCGTCCTGGTACACATCGAGACCGCGCTCCTTGGCAAACGCAACCAGGAAATCGCTGATGCCCTTCTCATTGCCAGACCCGCGGGGAATCGCGCTGACCTCCTCAAAGAAATGGAACAGCTGGGCGGGCTCGTAGCCGGTGATCTTGTAGTCCATGGTGCCTCCTTGGCGCAACTGGTTAGACAGTAAGACATGCGACTTGTATATTCCCAGACTTTGCGTGCATAAACCAGTCGAAAACGCCGAGCGCTCTCGCATCATCGGCTAACGGCGAGGAACGTCACTTTATCAAGATGGAGCAGGCTAGACGGACAGGGCGGATGAGCTGTTGACCTCTCCAACCAACCTCAACGCCTTTTCGACGTTAATGCATACACCATTGGTATGTTTAATGAGATTTTTATCCTCGGTCACCACGTAATCGGCATCGATACGATTGGCGACGCCCAACATAAGGTCGTCCTCGAAATCGTTGTGATGATGCTTGAACACAAACGAATCGAAGACCTCGTCTGCTCCCACCGGCGCGATAAGGGCGAGCTCGCGCATCTGCCGAACGCATGCCCAGGCCGTTTCGTCCGCCGCCGCAATGGCGCTATCGCTCAGCGAGCCATTCTTCCTTCGGCACTCCTTCTTGATTGCCGCCGAGACAAGATACGAGACATCTTTGACCGAAAGCGACGAGGCAAACAGGGCAATCAGCTCCGAAGCGTCGGCAATCTCGATCAGATGGACGACGTTTGCCGTACGGTCAGACCTACCAGAAAAATAATCCATCCATACATTGGTATCGATGAGCAACTTGAGGATTCCGCCCGCACTCATAGCTCCACCCACTCGGGATAGCGATCGGCCATGGCTTCCTCATAGAGGTCGTCGTAGTCACCCGAGAACTCAGGGATGGGGATGCCGTATTTGAGGCACGAATCGCGAATGATATGGCTACCCTGTGCTGCTCTTGATTCCACGAATCGCTGGTTTGCCTCGTCGGAGAGAATCTCTGCGCTCCCCTCCTTTGAAGGCATGCGTTCGTTGATGACCAGATATTCCCAAAGCGCCCGAACAGCCTGCGACGGCGTCATGCCGATATGGGCAAGCACGGTATCTCCCGCTTCTTTGAGCTGGCGATCTATGCGCACGTTCATCTGAACTGGCCGCGTATCGAGTATTGACGTAGGCATATCAGCTCCTTTGCTATACGTATCTTTGAATTTAGTATAGCACGAAACGATTCTTCCAACTTATCAAGAACAGGCTTTTTAATGTGGTACATTTTATCTATTGCAAAAAAAATACGGTAAAAATTCTTTTTTGAAATGTGGTAATTTTTAATTAAAAAAGAAGAACTTCTGTTTATTTTCTAGTTCTCCTTTTGTATAAAATATAAGGGGGCAGAATTCTATCTTCTACCCCTTATATTTTTCTATTAATATTATTGCACCGGGCAAGCCGCCCCGACATATTCCATCCGATTTTCTTTCACGCTCGTAATATCCGCATGTTCTCCACAGACACGGCAGTTCTTATTCTTTGATGGGAATTTAACTACTCTTGTATTCATCGTTAATCCATCCATCACAAGCATCTTGCCTGTCAGCAATTTCCCGATTCCTAACAGATACTTGATCGCTTCTAATGCCTGAATACATCCAATGATTCCTGCGACTGCACCGATAATTCCTGCCTGACTGCAGTTTGGCACAGAACCGCTTTCTGGTATCTCCTCAAAGATACATCTGTAACATGGCTGGTCTTCTTCTGGAACATAGGTCATAACCTGACCCTGAAACTGCAAGATTCCTGCATGGCAAAATGGTTTCTTTAACAACACACATGTATCATTGATCAGGAACTTTGTCTCAAAGTTATCCACAGCATCAATGATAAAATCGTATTCTTTGAACAATTCTTCTGCGTTATCCGCATATAAATATTCTGGATAGGTATTTACCTTGATATGCTCATTTAATTCAAGCATTGATTTCTTTGCTGATTCTGCCTTATTTGTTCCTTCTCTTTTGCTTGTGTGAATGATCTGTCTCTGTAAGTTTGACACGCTGACATCATCTGCATCCACAATTCCGATCGTTCCAACGCCTGCTCCTGCAAGATATAAAGCCGCTGGTGCACCTAAGCCGCCAGCTCCGATGATCAGAACTTTTGATTTCTTTAATTTCTTTTGTCCGTCACTTCCTACCTGTGGCAGGATGATCTGACGATCATATCGTTTAACCTCGTCTGGTGTTAATTCTTCTGTAGACGAAAACAGATGCAGTCCGTCCTTTGAAACGTCCTGCATCTGTTCTTTTTGGGATGTCACATGTAATAACCATTCTCGGTAACCGCCGGATAAGTTCAAAGCTTCATACCCTTCTTGTCTTAACTGTTCGGCAATTGGGGCGCTTTTCTCTCCATAGTTGCAATATACGATCAGCCTCTTATCCTTTGGAAGTTCCTCGATGTGAGAGAAATCACCAGCCCATTCGTAAGCCTTCGGTATATGTCCATGCTGGTATGCGATCTCACCTCTTACATCTAGGTAGATATAATCATCATCGGACAGTAATTCTACTTGCTGTACCGTGATTTCCATATTCTTTCCTCTTATTCTAGTCTTCAGCGAATAATGCTGTAGATAAGTATCTGTCTCCTGAATCTGGAAGTAATGCTACAATTGTCTTTCCTTTGTTCTCTGGTCTCTCTGCAAGGATCGTAGCTGCTTTTAATGCTGCTCCTGAAGAAATACCAACTAAGATTCCTTCGCTGTGTGCGAATGCTCTTCCTTCTGTAAATGCATCTTCATTCTCGATTGTGATAACTTCATCATAAATCTTTGTATTCAGTGTGTCAGGTACGAATCCAGCACCGATTCCCTGAATCTTATGTGCTCCAGCTGTTCCTTTTGATAATACTGGAGATGTTGCAGGTTCAACTGCTACTATTTTAACATCTGGGTTCTGTTCTTTCAAGTATTCACCAACACCTGTTAATGTTCCTCCTGTACCAACACCTGCTACGAAGATGTCTACTTTACCGTCTGTCTGATCCCAGATCTCTGGTCCTGTTGTTGCTTTGTGTACAGCTGGGTTTGCTGGGTTTACGAACTGTCCTAAGATGACTGCTCCGTCAATCTCTTTTGCGAGTTCATCGGCTTTGGCGATAGCACCTTTCATTCCTTTGGCACCTTCTGTTAATACTAATTCAGCACCATAGGCTTTTAATAAGTTTCTTCTTTCAACGCTCATTGTGTCAGGCAGTGTAAGGATCGCTCTGTATCCTTTTGCTGTTGCAACTGCTGCAAGACCGATTCCTGTGTTACCACTTGTTGGTTCGATGATCGTTGATCCTGGTTTTAACTGACCTTTCTTCTCTGCATCTTCGATCATTGCCAATGCGATACGGTCTTTGACAGATCCTGCTGGATTTAAGTACTCAAGTTTTGTAAGGATCGTTGCGTCTTTCACTCCTGCTTTGTCTGCATATCTATCTGCTTTAAGAAGTGGTGTTCCTCCGATTAATTCTAATGCACTTGCTGTAATCTTACTCATAATTCTAAACCTCCATAAAAAGTTGTTGTTTTTATTCCGTTTTATTTCCTATTTTTCTACTAGGTTTTCTATGTTTTAGATTATACAACCACATATCTTTATTGTCAACATCTTTTGCATTATTTCTGTTATAGGTTTTTCTTTTGATTTGCTATAAGTTCTCTTTATATTTTTAAACCACAGATTCTTATAATCTGGAGATCAAATGTTCTTGCAGAAACACTCCAATTCCATCGTGATCATTGTCTTTGGTAATATGATCTGCAACACTTTTTGTTTTTTCACTTCCATTTGCCATGACAACTCCGACTCCTGCATGCAAGGTCATATCATAATCATTATCTGCATCTCCAAATGTGCAGAGATTTTCCATTGTAAATCCATGCATCTCCATCAGTTTTTGTAATCCAAAGGATTTTGAGATTCTAGGATCCATAAATTCAAACAGGTGTTGCGTCGTTTGAAGACTTGCACATTTGAAACGTTCATTTTTAAAGGTTTTTGCTCTCTCGATAACTGCCGGCATAGTTTCTGGTTTGCAAACAATAAGAAGTTTTAAACGATCTTCTTTTAAATACTCGTCAAAATCAATGACTTCATATGGAAGCTGATCACCTTTAGATAAAATTTTAATAAGTTCATCTTCTTTCGGAGTATACAAAACTCCATCCCCATGAATTGCAAAATTCACATCCATATCTTTATAGTGCTCCATGATATTTGCGATCAGGTTTCCTGGAAGGGCAAAATTTTCTTCATAATAATCGGTTTTGTAATCATAAATCTCACCTCCGTTGCTTCCAACGACCATATCAACAAGCCCGCCAATTCCCCATTTTCCAAATAACCTTTTTACACTTGGAACATCTCTTCCTGTTGATATTCCAAACAAGATTCCTTGTTCTCGAACTTTCTTTATCGCATCAATTGTTTTGGTGGTAACGATTCCCTTACTATTTAACAGTGTTCCATCAATATCACACATTATAACTTTTATATTCTTCATAACGTTTCTCCCTTGATTTTGTCCATAAATATTATTTTCTACCAATTTAACATATTCTTTCAAAATAAATAAGTCCCAGAACAAAACTTTACGCTTTTTCTGGGACTTATGAATTTTATATATTTAGAAATCAGATAACAATTATTTTAATTGTAACATCGCACCTCCAAATTTTTGAATCTTCTGCATCATTTTTCAAATCACTCCTTTTCAAAAGTTTATTCACCTCGTACTTCTGCAAATACCTCTTCCAGTTCATTTAATAAATCTTTGACATTCTCAATTCCGACAGACATTCTTAACACACAATCCGTGATCCCGTTTTGTTTGCGGATATGTTCTGGAACGTCTGCATGTGTCTGTGTCATTGGATATGTGATCAGTGTTTCCACCCCACCAAGACTTTCTGCGTATTTGACCATTCTTACTTTTTCAAGGATATTGATTGCATATTCTTTCTTCGTAAGTTCAAATGTAAGCATTGCACCAAATCCTCTTGCCTGCTTTTTCATGATCTCGTATCCCGGATGTTCTTTGAATCCTGGATAAACAACTTTCTTTACGATATCCTGTTCTTTTAACCATTTTGCGATCTCGATCGCATTTTCCTGTGCACGGTCCATGCGGACTCCTAAGGTTTTGATCCCTCTCTGGATCAGGAAACAGTCAAATGGTGCTAATCCAGCTCCTGTTGTCTTGATCAGGAAGCGAAATCTTTCACTGATATCTTCTCTGTTTGTAACTAAGAATCCAGCCAGTGTATCGTTGTGGCCTCCAAGATATTTTGTTCCGCTGTGTACAACAATATCTGCTCCGAGATCTAATGGATTCTGGAAATATGGAGATAAAAATGTATTGTCAACAATCAGAAGGATGTTATGTTTCTTTGTGATCTCAGCTAATGCTTTGATATCTGTGACGTTCATCATTGGGTTGGTTGGTGTCTCGATATAAACTGCTTTTGTATTTTCTCTGATATATGCTGCAACATTTTCCTTGTGGCAATCTACACTGGAAAATTCGATTCCGTTTTTCTCAGATACATGATTAAATAGACGGATGCTGCCACCGTACAAATCTGCATCCACGATCAGATGATCGCCCGGTTTGAATAATTCCATCATCAATGTGATCGCTGCCATTCCTGAGGAAAATGCCAATGCATCGATTCCATTTTCCAGAGAAGCAACTGTCTTCTCCAGATGTTCTCTCGTTGGATTCTGCAGGCGGCTGTAATCATAACCTGTGCTTTGTCCGACTCCTGGATGTGCGTATGTTGCTGACTGATAGATTGGGTAACTGATCGCACCATAGTGGTTGATCGAATTTTCTTCCTCTTCTAAATGAATACATTTTGTCTCTATTTCTCGTGCCATATATATCTCCTGTCTCATCCTATGTTTTATTCTATCTCAAATTTGTTCTATCCAAAAAAATGTAAGAACAGCATATAACTCACTGTTCCAAGTAAAATACTGATCAGCGTATTATGTTTCCATTTGTAACTGACTGCAGTAATTGCTACTGCGATCAGTTTCCATAAACCATCTGCCATAAAGCTGTCTCCGACATCTTTTAAGCAGTACACGATCAGTACTGCCATGATCGAAGATGGCAACACCATTCCTAATCGTTTGATCTGATCTGGAAGCTCTTTTCCTTCCTGAAATACAAGAAAAGGGAGGGCTCGAAGTCCAAATGTGATCACGGCAGAAACGAAAATCGCGATCAATGCCATTTTTGTGTTCATTATTTCCCCCTTTCTGTCTAAACTTCCTGTTGTTTGCTATTCCAGAAGATTAAAACTCCTGAAACAATCACCAATGCTGGCAGCATAAATGCGGTCTGTCCAAAGATCAGTAATGCGATAATTGCGATCAGAATTCCTGTGATCGCTGGAAAATGCTTGTCCGCTTTCTCCCACTGATTGATAAAAATGATGATAAATAATGCGGTCATACAAAAATCAATTCCATTGAGTTCAAACGGGATCAGCTGCCCGATCAGACCGCCCATCACTGCTCCAAACATCCAGTAACATCTGCTGAAGAATGCAACGAGAAACATCTCTTTTCTGCTGTCTTCATCTTTGTCTTCGATCGTGCAGTTTACTGCATATGTCTCATCTGTCATCGTATGAATCATATAAAATTTCTTTCTTCCCATCTTACGGAATGTCTCCAAAAATGAAAGGCTGTAGAAACTCTGTCTGCTGTTCATCAACAAAGCTGTCACTGCGATCGTGACGATGGATGCCCCGCTACTTAAAAATGTGATCAGGACAAACTGAAAAGCTCCTGTATACACGGTAAGGCTTGTAAGAAGCGAATAATACCACGCAAATCCTGCATTCTCCATCATCATTCCATATGCCATACTGACAAATACATAACTGCACATGATCGGTATGGATTTCATAAATGCTTGTTTTGTTACACTTTTTACGCCTTGCATAAATCCTTCACTACTTCCCCTGCGATGATCAGTCCTGCGACAGATGGTACAAATGCTGTACTGCCTGGAATCACTCTTTTCTCTGTACATTTGTGCTGTGCTCCTGGAGGGCAGATACAGTTTGTTCTGCCGCTGTTTGCCATATCATCTTTTGGTTTGATCGGCATTTCTTCTGAATATACAACTTTTAATTTCTTAACTCTTCTCTTCTTTAACTCTCTTCGCATAACCTTTGCAAGAGGACATACTTTTGTCTTATAAATATCTGCCACTTTAAACTGGCTTGGATCTAATTTATTTCCAGCTCCCATACTGCTGATGATCGGTACATTCTTTTCCTTTGCTGCCATAACTAATGAGATCTTTGCTGTTACTGTGTCAACGGCATCAACGATGTAGTCATATTCTTCAAATGGAAATTCCTCTGCATTTTCAGGTAAGAAGAAGCATTTGTGAACGTTGACTTTCGCATCTGGATTGATCTCTAAGATACGGTCTCTCATCACTTCTACTTTGTATTTTCCGATTGTTTTTCTTGTTGCGATGATCTGGCGGTTTAGGTTTGTTAAGCAGACTTTATCATCGTCAATAAGGTCAAACTCACCGACACCACTTCGTACTAAGGCTTCACATACATATCCACCAACACCACCGATTCCAAAGACAGCAACTCTGCTGCCTGCTAATTTATCAAGTGCTTCTTTTCCAAGTAATAGTTCTGTTCTTGAAAACTGATTCAACATTTCTTTCTCCTTTTATTTAGAATAAAAAAGCGGATGCTTAGCATTTCTATTCTTGTTATGCTGCGCTTCCGCTGGTATTTTTGTATTTCCTACTATTTCTATTGGTTTTATTATATGCAAACGATGATTGGATGTCAAGACTGGTGTTACTATTTCAGAAAAAAGCTGCTGATATACCCATTCTTCCAAGATCCTTTGATAGCGATTTTACTGCTTGCTTCTAAATGCATTTTTTCTCCATCAAATTTATATTTATCGATACTATCATTACTTAGTATATACAAATAGCCCTCTTTTGTTTGACATTGAATTACATTATGCTTGAATTTATAAACTTTGCTTTCTCCTGTTTGTGGGTTTAACAATGAAATTGCTTTTCCCATTCCACTGGTTAGATCACAGTGTGTAACAAACAATTTATTTTTATACGGTAAAATTTGCTGTGGATTTATTTCTTTTAATTTGAGCTTGCTGATCTTGTCTTTTTTTAAATCCATCTGATACAAGATTTTATCTGTATTTCCTGAAGAAAAATAGAGATTTTTATCATCTGAATAGAAAAACACGGATTCATCTTCGCTGTGATTTACCTTTATTTCTTTTACCTTCTTTAATGTTTTCCGATCGATCTTCATTAAATAATTAATCGTTCTTTCTTCCTGATCGACCTGTTTTTCTACATAAACATAATTCCCTGCACAATGTAAATATCCAAACATTCCAACAGATTCTTCATATCGCTGTATCTTCCCCGTCTCTTCGTTATATTTTGTCAGAGTCGATACACCGTTTATCCAGTTTGTTGTATAGATATCACCATCCTTCTCATCAAAAGCAAAAAGTCCCGGCCGTCCTATTTTATATAACTTTATTTTTTGTGTATTATGATCAAGCTCCATTACTTCTTCCCGCTCATTTACATATGGAACTCCTTTTGGGATCATATACACTTTATCATTCACTGTCTTTGGAATATCATACTGACTCGCAATATTTCCGATCTTCAACTTCTTTTGTCCTGTTTTTTGAAGTTGGTCATTATAATATAAAATATTGCTTTTATCTTTGTTCCCTATTGAGATAATGATTCCAAGTTGATAGGAATTGTTTTTGTTGTGTTGTGGTTTGTAAAAATATATGACAGCCGATACAATGATTAGAATACTTATTAGAATTATGCTTCGTTTTTTCTTCATATCAAATTACTCCTATTTTTCATATATCTTATAGGTCTTACTTGTAGCTACTAATTCTGTTGGATGAATTGCATCTCTATTATCTGCTTTAACTTGATAATTCATAAATATCATTGCTGTGCTCATTAATAATAATCCAAAAACTATTTTCTATTTAATCTTAAATATATTTATTCCTCCTCATATCATACAAATCACTTTTCTATCTATTAGTTATATTTTTGTTAATATAAGAACCCATATAATACAATACTTTTTTAAGTAGTTTTTCTATGTATTATGAATTATGCATTAGCCTCATTTATCACAAAACATTATATGAACTTATTTTTAATGTTGGATATTAAAAATATTTTTATTACATTCTTGATTTCCCAACACTTTTACTGTAATATTTTAATATCCATGTGATACGACTATCTGTTACCAGATAGATGGCTCCACCCATTGTATGACATGGATTTTTCATATTCTTAAATCAACTAGCCTTGTTTTTTCTCATTGATTATATCAATTACAATACTCAAAACCAAATACAATAAAAATAGAACTATATCCTGCACTATAATTTCTTGTCTTGTATACGGAATATATTTTTGTGAGCTACTTAAAAAGGTAATAATTCCTAGAAATATTAACAATTGAATTATATTTTTACGAAATGTTTTTAATCGCAATTTTTTTTTCATCGTTTTGCTCTCCACCCATTGTATGACATAGATTTTTATTTTTTTCTTATACTTTGATAAATATACATCCCCAAAATTTCAAAATAAACCATCATATACCATATATATTCTGTCATTATGTCATTCTTGACCAATATTATTCCTATGATAACTGGAACTGTAATATTAATTGCACAGAGGATTTTTCCTTCTTTTGATGATCTACTTTCATAATAAATATTGGATAAAACTGCTATAAAAATTCCTGTAATGATCAAAAAGATAACATAGAATAGTTTCGTATATAATATTGCATAACCATAAACTCTCGCAGCCCATTCATGAATTCCAACTAATATGAAACTACAAATATATAATACTGTCGGAATAATAAGTAATAATATTTTCTTCATATTTACACCTCCTACCAATATATTATTTTTATGTTGTTATATTAGCTAAAACCTCTAATCCCCACTTCTTTCCAGTCCCTCTTTTTAAATAACAATGAGAATTTGATCCTGCTCTATCAAAATAATTAACTTTTGTATATTTTGTAAAACCTGTCGAATATGAAAAAGTGTTACTTGTAGGTTTTTTAATTCTTACATATTTATGCCCACAAGCATATGTAACCTCTCTATCTGAAATTTTCACAGAGCTATCGTAGCACTTCCAATTCCCATTTACCTTGGTTACTAAATATTTATCCCCTGATCTTTTATATGTTGTTTTTATATACGCCTTCCAACTTTTTGATCCATCATATTCCTGACCTGAAAAAAAATCATCTGACAATAGTGTAATATTACTACTTCCTTCTTTGGGAAGTGTTACTTCAACTTCTGACTCAGCAACATATGTATCATCACTTTCATTATCAATTTTTCTAACTTTATTAGTTATGTTTGCGTTACATATATATTTATCCCCATTTTCAGGATTTGTTAGTACTGCAACTGCATTATTATTCTCATTAAAGTTTTCAACAATATTATTACTGTTCTCCTGTGCTTGCACATTCATTGTTGGGCATCCTTCCAACATACTTATTCCTGTCAACATTACTGTCATTAATGCTATAACTGTTGTTCTTTTAATACTTCTCATGACTATACCTCCTATATCATACAAATCATTAGTTACCGTTTCTAGTTACCATTTGCAATAATATAAGAATTCATATGATACGATGCTCTTTTATGAGCACTGGCTCCACCCAATATATTACATGAATTCTTGCTATTATTTTTCTCCTCCTTTCCTTTATTATTTTGTATAATTTCCGACTACTTGTATTGTACTGTCGGATTTATTTGTAACAAAAACACTGTATTCCCCTGTTTTTTTTATATTAAATGTCTTATTTACCTTATCTCTTGTATCCACATAGATTTTTCCTATATTTTTTGCTGCTATCCCTATATATGCTTTCTTTTTTTGTAATACACTTACATTCACAGTAATTTTACTTCCTGCATTTTTATGAAATGCTTTCGTTTTCTTTTCTGTTTTTATTCCAACTTTCCAATTTAGATTAACTGTTGTAGTAAATGGTAATATTTCTTGATTTTCCTCTATCTCCTCCTTATACCCATCTTCTATTATCCAATTTGGCGAAAAAATAATATCTTGTTCATTTTCTTCTGCAGCTACTGGAATATTTAAATTAATTACATATATTACACTAACAAGCACTATCATTAATACCTTTTTTATAAACATATTTTATCTCCTCTACTATTCTTCTGTTACAACCATATAATATCCACCTGCTACCGCCTTTTTCTTTCCCTGATTTTCTAGAAACACCCGATATTGTCCACTCTTTTTTACTTTCAAATCACTTACCAGATTTACCCCATTCTCTATATAAGTTTCCTCTCCATCCTCATCAATAATTCCAATTGCTATATGTGTTTCAGGGTGTTCTTCTTCAAACCCCATACAGGCAGCCACTTGAACACAAGTTCCCTTTTTTAAGTGTCCTTCTTTTGTCTCTATTCTCTCTTTCGGCTTGATCTTCCATGTAAATGGTTTTCCATCATTCTCTTTTAATCTTTCATTTTTTATCATGCACTTTTTGATTCTGGTTTTATCATACATTCTATACTTTGCTTTCTTTTCCTTTATATCACCTTCCGTTCCAACATTGATCTCCTCTCTTGTTTCATCTGCAATCTTATCGTATGTCTTTACAAATCCTATCCCTGAAGCAAATACCGTAGTTGCACTGAGTATGATCATTCCAAATAAGACACTTACAGAAATTCCTCTTCGCAACCTTCTTTGTTGTCGATAAGATTTCATCCGTTCCATTCGTAGCTTTAATACTTCCTTACTCTCATATAACCCCGCTGTTGTATATCTTCCATATCTGATCTCTTCCATAGAAATATCTATGATCGTAGAAAAATATCCCTTTACATCTGAAAGATATTCACATACTGTCCTGTCACAGTATGTTTCTCCCCATTGATCTAATTGATAAAAAACATCCTTTAACGCAGGTTGAAACCAGTATACACAACAGATAATGTTCGCCAAGTGTTTCCAAATAAGATCATGATGTTTATAATGAATCAATTCATGTGTAAATATCATATTTAACTGTTGTGGTTCATAAATTCTTGGCAGAATGATTCTTGGTTTCAAAACCCCATATAACATTGGTCCGCCTGCTTTTACTAAGATCATTACTTGAATTTCTTTATGAACCCCTAACTTTTTTGATATGCTTTTTACCATACTTTGAATTTCTTCGCCACACAAATCTGCATTTAAAATATCCTTCCTTATTGCTCTGTATTTCTTTAAAAATCTGATCGTAAAAATGATCGTTCCAACCAGCCAGATGATCATCAAAATTCCAATGACCCACTTGATCGGACCTGTAACTTCAAATACATAAGTACTCTTCTCAAATCCATTTGTATAGATCAATGTGATCGGTATGGCAAACATCAATAATACCATCTTCCATATCAGATAATTGATATCAACATATCCCTTGTGTTCTATCAAACGTCCTACAGCCTTCCAAAAAAGATATAAGATCGTTCCAAGCAGTGTACATAAGAATATTCCGCTAAATATTTTTATTATGATTATCATCAAAATCAAAGTCATCTAAGATCCCTCTTAACTCTTCCCCGTCTTCTTTTGTCAATTTCTCTCCTAATGCACTTACTAATCGTTTTGCAGATCCGTCAAACCAACGATTCAAAACTTCCTCAGCTTGATATTTTCCATATGTTTCTTCATCAATCAATGGCTGCACATATGCTTTTCTTCCTTTCTTGGTAACTTTGATATATCCCTTCTCTTCTAGCCGGAACAGATATCCGCGGATACTTGTTCTTTTATAATCTTTATTGAGCTTTTCTTTGACTGTCTCTATCAGATCAAGAAAAGGAACTTCTCCTTGATAATCCCAAATGCATTGCATGATTCGTTCTTCTAGTCTGGTTAATTCCTCCATTTTCGTATTCCTCCTTTCTTTTATGTTCTATTTTTAGGTTACTTTTATTTTAACATTGTTTTTTATTTAACACAATATATTTACAGGTTATTTTTTTTAATAAAAAAAAATCGCTGAATCCATATAATTCATATGAACTCAGCGATTTATCTCTTTTTTCTTCTTTTAGTATACAAAAAATGGGAATCTCAGGCAACCTTGAGTATCTGTCTGATCACGCATCCAAGCATACTTCCCTGAACTGGTCCTAACATGGAAATCCCATGGAGATAACAGGAAAACGCCACGATCGTTCCTAAGAATACAACTCCAATTGTCATTGCAACCGTCATGATATCCCAATGTCCTGGGACACTCCATACTTTTGTAAATGGAGTCACCAAAACTCCACCGACAAACATTCCCCATCCTGTTGTCTCTAAAGTACCAAATTCGTCTAATAATTTCTTTGGCTGCACGTTATAAACTGCAAAAGCAAAAGCGGATAACAATCCCCAGAATAATGCTGCATTGGTGATCACTAAGTTTTTTATACTTCCATGTGTTGCAAGCAAAAAGATACCTACGATCACAGCTGCCAGTACAAGCACTTCTTCTTTCTTTGGAAATCTTTTTTCCACTAATACAAAGAACACCATAATTAAGATTGGTGCAGAATACTGAATAACTGTCGCAGTTCCCGGATTTGACTCCTGAATGGCAAGGAAGTACGTCATTTGACACATAGCCATTCCGATCATCCCGAAGATCAGCTGATTGACCGCTGAATCTTTTCTTTTCCATACACGAAAAATTGAATTCCCTTTTCTCTGATACATAAGCAACAGCAGGCAGATTCCTGCCCCTAATAATCTGACTGTCACAAGCCACGTAGCCGTCAGATCTTTTGCATCAAATAAATATTTCCCCATCACACCGGACATGCCCCAGCAGCATCCTCCTGCAACTGTGAAGCAGATTCCTTTTAAACTTCGATTCATAAATACATTTCTCCTCGTATCTGTATTTTTATCTATTCTTCTGTGAGTAAATTATCAAATTCACATTTCTCAAATTCCTGAATGGAAATATTTTTCTTGTTTGGATTGGCGTATACAAAAGTCTTATCTACATTTTCTAGGTAATTTTGAATCTTATCATTTGTCGCACTGATGATTGCCTGGAATCCTAGATTCCTGATCAGGTCAATACAACTTGCAACTTTCTCTGCATCCATCTTAGAGAATGCTTCATCTAAGACAACCAGACGGATGCTTGGATTTCTTCGTACTTTTGGTGAAAGATGAATTCCATAGGCCTGTGCAAAACTTGCGAGTAATGCAACATATAATGGGTTCTGTCCTTCTCCACCAGAGTTTTTCTTGATCATCTTACTTAATCCGATCGTCAGTTTTTCATCACCATCCACAATCTGTTCCATATCAAAGGACAGATACGTACGATAATCAGAATATTTCTGCATATCACGTTTCGCATTCTCAAGTTCTTCACCGGTTGCACCTTCTGGCGGGATAAAGATCTCGATCAATTCATTCATCAGTTCCCCGTATTTATTCTCATGTTCCATAGAGAAGAGATTCATCTGGTCATCCATCGTTGTATTTAAGACAGATGGATCGATATTCAGGGAATCATCCATAAACATTGGATAATATTTTCCATCGGCTCCTGTATTTCTTGTGATCTTAAACTGGTATTTATCTTTCCCAAAGTCGAGTCCACTGATCATGCGGTTTAATTCGTCCCTGCGCTGATAAGCTTCCCTGATCGCGCTTCGAATCTTGTATACAAAGTCATCTTTGAAATGTTCCATTGCTGTTTTTGCCTGTTTTGCAGCTTTTTCACGATACATTTCCATGTGATCAGATGATAATTCCTTATAAAGCTTGTCATACACATCATTATTCTCATCTACTGCTGAGAATGTGCGGTTCGGATATTCCCTTAAATATGCAGTTCTGACTTCCACAAGCTTTCGATATTCTTCTTCCTTCTTCGTTCCGGCATCATAGTATTTCCTTGCTGCACGTTTTTTGAGACGTTCATAGTCTTCTGTGTCTGTCTTCTCGATCTCTTGTGCAAACTGCTGCTCGTACTCTCCATTTGCCAGTAATTCATTCTGTGCACGGATCAATGCTTCATTCTGGTCAATGATCTGCTGTCTGCATTCTTTTAATGCATTCTGTGTTGCCCAGATTGCTTCTTTCATTGCATTGATCTCTTGTTTGCAATCTTCCTGTTTTAACCTGTTCTGGTCTCTTTCCTCTTCCAGACCTTTTAAGGCACCTTCTCTTAATTTTGTCAGCTGATTTTCTAAATCTTCGTATTCTTCCTGACGTTCTTTCGCACGTTCCAGTGTTTCCTGCTGTTTTAGATATTCTTCGGCTGACTGTGGAAGATATTCATAGTCCAAAATAACGACAGCACTTAAAACTTCTTTTTCTAACGGATCTTTTTTATCAAAGATCTTATCCTTTTCTTTCTCTAATTCTTTGATCCTGTGGCGTAAACTGTTATCTCCGATGTAGGAATTTCTTGTGTACTGTTTTGGATCTAATCGTTTTAACTGGAAATTTTTATAAAGCATTCCATCTGGTGTGATACCAGTACGGCAATTTCTTAATTCATCGATCGTCTCACATTTAATCACACGCCCGATCAAGGATTCTATCAACTTTTTCACATAAGACTGTTCTGCAAGAACTTCTTCTGACAATGCATTTTTCTCAACCTTCATGTCCTGCTTATCAATCTTTTGTGTGTCTGCGATCGAAATTCTCCAGTATTTCTTCTGATCCATATCACGATAGATTTCCATGGCATCCTTGACGTATTTTGGTTCCACGATCAGTGTTAATTTATTCGATCCTAAATATCCTTCGACCGCTTTATGCCATTTCTCATCTTTCATATCTAACAGATCGGCAAGCACATTTACCTTTACAAAATCACCACATTTTTCGCTTAATTTCGTCTGTAATTCATATCTTGCATCCAGAACTTCTTTTGGATATGCTTTGTTACCCTTTTTCAGTTCTTTCAACTCATCAGAAATGGATTTCTCCTGTTTCTTTAAGGCTCTCAGTGCAGACGCATTATCTTGTCGCTCTTCCTCGGTTTCTTTTCTTAAGATATCCAATGTATGTTTTAATCGATTCAGATCATCTTCTGTGATATCTCCCTGTTCAAATTTCTCGATATCCCAGATTGCCTGATTTGGCGTAATATCGAGATCACACCATTTTTTTAAGTCTTTTGATGTCTGTTCCCAACGCTGTACGGAATGATTTAACTGTCCTAACAACTCCTGAACATCCTTTTTCCTTGTTGCGATCTGGTCGTATCCACTTCCTGCGATCTGTGCTACTAATGCATCGTATTCTTTGGCGAGTTTCTCTAGTTTCTTCTCAAGAACTGTTTCATTCTCTTCCTGTGTCTTTAGATCTTTCTCTCCATCTTCAATCTTTTGTTGTAACAGATGAATATCTGATTTTAGTTTCAGAACATCCAGTTTGTTCATGCGGTACTGGCAATAATCCTGTTCCTCTTTTTTGGTCTTGAATTTAACGAAACTTTCTTTGATCTCTTCTAAGCTCTTTGCTTCCTTTAATGTATCTTCGATTCTCTGACGCATTCTTCCATACTGCATCACGCTTTCCTGCATATCTTCAATATGAATGTCCTGCTCCATACAAATGTATTCTTTCACAAAATCTTCGAGTTTGATATTCATTTTAAATGGGATCGCGCGTTTAAACAGTCTTGGGAATTTCTCCATATCAAGACCGCCAAGATAGATGTCATACATCTGTTTTCTAAATCTCTCGTTGCTTGTTCCAAAATAGAAATCTTCTTTTTTGAAGTTTTTCTGCATATATTTGCGGAGTTCCGAAATTGTCATCGCATGTTCTTCCGTACGGTAAGCATTCTCTAAAATGCCGCCTTTATGCCAGAAAAATAATCTGGATGTATCATTTCTTGCCGTATCTACGTCAAATACAACTCCCAGACATTCTTTTTCGTCAGATTCTGTCTGTGTAAATTCAAGAACGATCGTTGTGGAGAAGTTTTTATTTCTCAAATAAGTAACTTCATCTTTCTCTCCGACCGCAACCATTCCTCGCAGGTATTCGATCAGATTTCGATCGGAATCGTCTGCTGCCGCCTTATTAAAGAATCCACGACCATCTGTATTCGCATATAAAACGATCTGCATCGCATCGATCACTGTTGACTTTCCACTTCCAGAATGTCCGGTAAAAAAGTTGATTCCATCGTTGAAACTTAATACTTTCTGATCTATATAATGCCAGTTATTCAGGCATATCTTCGATAATGCCAGAAATGGCTGCTTCGTCTTCGTCAAACTCACTGTCTACTTCCTCCTTGCTGAAACTTTCGATCAATCTGCGGATGTCATCTCCTAGTAACACGACATTCACGCATGGATAGATCATCATTCTTGTCTCTTCATTTAATTCTTCTAATACATCGAGTGGTTCGATGATCTGATATCTCTTTAATAATGCGATGGAACGACGCATCTCAGTGATGGATGGCAAGGTTTTCATCAGATGAAAATCGTTGATCTTTTCATGGATTTCTCCTAATGATGTATACACACTTGTATTCGATGACGCCTCTGCCATATGTTCATCGTATAATAATTTTAAGATCAGAAGATAAATGGTTGATAATCTAGAAATCTTCTCTCCGATCAAAGTTTCTCCTTCGATATAAAAGACTCCCAGATGCAGATTTTCTCTTAATTCGATTCCTGAAATCTTAAAATATTCTCTTAAAAATTCCTGATGCAGGTCAATGGTTCTAAATTCTTTATTGTATACAAGTCTTCCGCTCTTTTTATCATATTTTCTTTCTAATACAAATGTCTGTTTTAACAACGTACGGATCACTTTCGTGACCGCATTTTTTTCTTCGTCATTCAATTCTTCATAATACGGTATCATGATTTCGGTTTCCTCCTTACAAAAGTTAATGCCGGATAGCGGTAACTTCCATTATCAATCAATTTATCGTCTCTCTCGATCGCTTTATATTTACTGTTTCTTCTCGTACTGTAATCGTAAGCAAGGATTAATTTCTCAAAGGACTCTTCATCCCTGATAGCAATATCCTTAACTTCCATATGGTCATCCTGCATATAAGATTCAATGAAATCTTCAATCTCAGCCTGCTGGTATCTTGTATGAATCTTATTTAATCTTAGGACATCTTCTCTTGATAATTCTTCCTGCCGCTTTTCTTCTTCTACCTGACTTGCAAAATCTCTTCGTTTTCTCTTCTTATACAAAGACTTCTCGGAAAGCACTTCAAAATGAGACAGATTCATACTCTGTCCGACCTTCTCGATCTTTTCCTCGCTGTCCTTAGAATCCCCGATCGTCTTTAACAGCTGGATCATCAGACCTCTTGTGTCGGATTCTCCATTCAGCATGTAATTCATACGCGTTACTGTTGCCCTGATATATTTGGAATGTTCTTTATCCATATTGGAAATTCGATGTTCAATATCATCAAATCCACGCTCGATCGCATTGATGATGCTTAGCACATCTTCGCCTTTTTCTTTATCTGCTTTCTTCTGTACCTGTTCCATCCATGGAATATCTTCTCTCATTTCTCTTAAACATCGTTTGATATCATTTTTATATAAATAGAAGTTATCATTTGTCTTTAAGATATGATATTTCTTCTCAACGATTTCCTCAACGTAACCTTCCAAATGTTCTGCCAGCACTTCTTCATATGATTTCTGTTTTAGCAGTCGGCTAAAGAAATGGTCCATGTTGTGTAACATATCCTGCAAGGCTTTATTTAATTTCTTTGTATTAACAAGTGCTGTTTTTAACATGGCTAAGTTCATCTTCTTATCATGCCAGAATGAAAACAGTGTTGCGTATACATTCTGAATATAGATCTCTGTGTCATCCGTTGATGGGTTGACTAATTCTTCAAATGCTGTTAAAAATACGGCTGCGTAATCAGGAATGATGATATTGGTAGTTAATGTTGAGAAATCTTCGATCCTCTTTAACCAACCTGTCTTGATCAGCCAGTTTAAGATCCTGTTTGGCAGTGTCTGGCTTGCATCAGTTTCTGATTCAAATTCTTCAGGAGATAACCAGATCCGCTGGCTTTCATTCCAGTCTTCTAATACCTGAAGGCATACTTCTTTACTTAAATAATAATTGTTATATTCATATTCTTCGTTGATCTTCAGCAGGGCTTCCATATAAAGTTCTCTGTTCATCGAACGAAATAAACTCCAGAATGAATCTGGGATATCATAGGCAAATTTCATAGGTAACTTCCTTCTTTGGTTGTACTTTATTCTCTGACTCTTTATTTTAACTGATTCGAATGACCTCGTAAAGTGATTTCCTATGAAATAATAATTGACACAAGTCCGAAATCGGACTATAATTATCGTAATCTCATAGTCCGATTTCGGACTTAATATAATTGTTATAAGAAAGGAAGTCACTATGGAATCGAAACAAAATCGTGCCTTAAAGGAATTTGATTCTCTCTATAAGATGATCGATGATGTCTATCATGAGATCGCTCTTTCCATGCATCTTACGGATTCCGCATTTCTCATTTTATATTGTCTGTTAGAACTTGGAGATGGTTGCTCTCAGAAAGATATCTGCAAACTTTACTCCATCTCAAAACAAACGGTGAATTCTTCCGTAAAATCATTAGAAGATAAAGGAGTTTTGATCCGTAAAGCCGGCGTCGGAAGGGATATCCACTTATTTTTTACAGAGTTTGGACGAGAATTTTCTGAAAAACATATCGGTCCTGTCTTTGATATGGAAAATGCTACATTTGAATCTATGGAGCCTTCGGAGTGTGAACAGCTGCTTTCTCTTACGAGAAAATATGTTCAGATTTTAAAGAAAAATATGAAACAATATGTCTTAGAGGAAAAGGAGTTTTAGTTTATCATGAAGATTCAATTATCGGATCATTTCACTTACAAACGTCTGATCCGTTTTGTATTTCCATCGATCATTATGATGATCTGTACTTCGATGTACAGTATTATTGATGGATTATTTATTTCCAATTTTGCAGGAAAAACAGCATTTGCTGCGGTCAATCTGATCCTTCCTGTTGCGATGGGTGTTGGAGCGATCGGATTTATGATTGGTTCTGGTGGAAGTGCGATCGTTGCAAAAACGCTTGGTGAGGGTAAAAAAGAAAAAGCAAATGAATATTTTTCTATGCTGATCTTTACTGCTTTGATCGGAGCTACAATCCTGTCTATCTTTGGATTTATTTTTATAAGGCAGATCTGTATGGCACTTGGTGCGCGTGGACAACTGCTTGAATATGCGTCTACTTATGGACGTATTATGTTTGTATCACAGCCAATGTTTATGATGCAGACAATCTTTTATAACTTCTTTATTACAGCTGAGAAACCTTCTTACAGTCTTCGTATGTCTTTGATCTCTGGCGTGATCAATATTGTGTTTGACTATCTCTTTATCGGTGTCATGCATTATGGTGTTGCCGGGGCTGCGGTTGCAACTGCCATGGGTGAATATGTTGGCGGGCTTGTACCGTTGATCTATTTTGCACGAAAGAATAACAGCAGCCGTCTTCGTCTTGTGAAACCTGTCTGGAGAAAAGATATTTTATTAAAAACCTGTTTAAATGGTTCTTCGGAATTTATGACAAATGCTTCTTCTTCCATTGTAAATATGCTTTATAATACACAGTTAATGCGCCTTGCTGGTGCGGATGGTGTTGCGGCTTATGGAGTTATCATGTATGCAAACTTTATCTTTGCTGCGATATATCTTGGCTATTCTATGGGAAGCGCTCCGATCACCAGTTATAATTATGGGGCTGGAAATCATTCGGAATTGAAGAATATGTTGAAGAAGAGTTTGTCTTTAATTGCTGTAACTGGGGTTTGTCTGACTTTGATCTCTGAGTTTTTTTCCCATCCGCTGATCAATATCTTTGTTGGATATGATGCGGATCTGTTTGCTATGACGTTACATGGATTCCGGTTGTATGCATTTGTGTTTTTGATCAATGGATTTAATATCTGGGCTTCTTCGTTCTTTACAGCTTTGAATAATGGGGTTGTTTCTGGGATGATTGCATTCCTTCGAACTTTGTTGTTCCAGATTGGGTGTATAATGTTACTGCCACTTGTGCTTGGATTGAATGGAATTTGGATGGGAGTTGTTGTGGCGGAGATGTTGACTTTAATCGTTACGATTTATTTTTTGCGGAGTAGAAGGAAAGTTTATCACTACTAGATTTTGTAATAGCGTTCCTTATAAATCTACTTTTGAAATTCCTTCCGCAAAACCTCTTTCGGTGCCTCAATCTCATTTGCCAATGTATGTTCCGTTAATTCTGACAAAATTTTTAATTTCTTATTGATCATCGGGCGCATGCAGTTTGGAACGTGTTCCTGATGGGCTCTGTGAATTGCCACACATTCTTTGCAATTTCCATGATATCTACAGGCTTTTTGACATGGGCAGTGGTCTTTGTCTGCATATTCTTTTCGAAATTCTGATGCGAATTCTTCTTGTAATCTTAAACCTTCTGCTCTGTTTCCTTTGTGGAATTCTGCCATTGCTGCGATTTCTTTTTCATTATATTCGATTTTCATATACTATACCTACTCCTTTACCCATATAGATTTTCTTTCAATTTGTATTATAATAGAATAAATGAAACGATGCCATGATAAATAAAAATATAAAGAAACTGGAAAGAGATGATCTTAAAAATGAAACGAATTGATTTTGAAAATGGGTCTGTAACCCAAAATATCTTTGCAGCTGCACTTCCTATGCTTGTTGCTCAGATCTTAAACTTATTATATAACATTGTTGACCGTATTTATATCGCACGAATCCCGCATATCGGAACAGCTGCACTTGGTGCTGTTGGACTGTGCTTTCCGCTGGTTGTGATCATTACTGCATTTGCTAACTTATTTGGAAGTGGCGGAGCTCCTTTATTTTCGATCAGCCGAGGGCAAAAGAGAAATAAACAGGCTGTCCATATCATGAATACATCATTTACTATGGTTTGTTTTAGTACTGTCGTATTGATGATCATTGGACTTTTATTTGCACGCCCGCTTTTGGTATTATTCGGAGCTTCCAAGGATGCTCTCGTTTATGCTTTTCCATATATGATGATCTATCTGATCGGTACACTGCCATCTATGATCGCCATTGGAATGAATCCATTTATTAATGCACAAGGATATTCAACCATCGGTATGTTTTCTGTTGCGATCGGTGCCGTTGCCAACTTATTGCTTGACCCATTCTTTATTTTTGTATTGGGGTTTGGCGTTCGGGGTGCTGCGATCGCAACTGTGATCTCACAATGTCTTTCTGCTTCTTTTGTATTATTTTTCCTTACAAAAAAAGCTGAATTAAAGGTACGTTTTCTTCATAAAAATGAGCTGTCAGAAAGTTTAGGATATGCAAAGAATATCATCAGCCTTGGAACTGCCGGATTTATCATGCAGTTAACTAACGGTCTGGTAAGTATTGTTTGCAACAATGTACTTTCTGTGACTGGCGGAGATATTTATATCTCTGTCATGACGATCGTATCAAGTGTACGACAACTTGTGGAAACCCCGATTTATGCCATGAATGAAGGCGGTTCTCCGATCTTGAGTTATAACTATGGTGCCAGACGTCCAGCTCGTGTAAGAAAGGCTATGATCGTTATGTCTGCTATGATCCTATGCTATACAGCCGTTATGTGGAGTGTTATCATTTTTGCTCCTGGTGCATTGATCCGTGTATTCAGCTCTGCTCCTTCACTTGTAAAAGATTCCGTTCCTGCATTGAATCAGTATTTTGCTGCTTTTATCTTTATGGATCTGCAGTATATTGGACAGACAGTATTTAAATCTCTAAACAAAAAGAAACATGCGATCTTTTTCTCATTGCTTCGTAAGGTATTTATTGTTATTCCATTAACTTATTTTATGCCTTATGTATTGCACATGGGAACTTCCGGGGTATTCCTTGCGGAACCTGTTTCTAATGTGATTGGTGGAAGCTTTTGCTTCATTACGATGCTTTGTACTGTGCTACCTGAACTTAGAAGAATGGATAACTGTGATTGATCTTTTTATGTTAAAATTTTCTCTCCAGTTCATCCATCTCTGCCATGATCTCCGCTTGCTGTTCATCAAACAAAAGTCCTCTATTATACTGGTAGTACTTATCACATCCATTTTCCTTGATAAACCAGACACTGTAATAATTAACATTTAGTTCTGTCACAAATACAACCATTTCCTGACTTTGTCCAAAGGCTTCTTCCATGAAGTCAAATGCATTGTCTAGTGCTTTGGTTGTATTCTCTATCTGCTGTTCTAATTTTGCTGGTTCTTTCTTGAATTCTTCTCTCACACGTTCAAATTCTGCTTCTGCTTCTAAATGTTCAGCTTTGCTGATCTGTTCGTATGACTCCAGAGTCTTGATCACATCAAGCAGCATATGTTCCTGTGCTTTTCCAAGTTTCTCTGTCTTTTTCTTCTCGTTGAAGTCCTCATGGATTTCTTTGACTACCTGACTTAATGTCTTGCCTGTTTTAAGTTGTTTTAGCCAGCCAAATAATTCCGTAACATAAGCATCCTGTCGATAAGATTCAGCAAACATTTCGGACAATTTTCCATTTAACAATCCGACAACACTTAATTTCTCATCAAATGCTGCGAATTTTAATCTGCCGATCGTTTCCTGATTCCATTGTCCTTTTAAAATACGCTCGATTCCATAGTCTTCTTTGTATTTCTTATATAATTCATAATAGTTGGCAAAGTCTTTGGCGATCTTCAGGTGCTGTAAGTACTGAAATACCACTTCTCTGTCAATATCTTTTCCAAGTTCTTCGTAAACTTTTAATAACTGAGACAGATCTTCCCATCCTCTGGCTGTAACAAACGCCTTTCCATCAACTGTTGTTTCCATACGATAGAAATATTCTTTACGGATTTCAAGATATGCAAGGATTGCTGGGTGGATTCCTGCCTGATATGCGTATTCTTTCCACACTTCATAGTCTGCTTCCACATCAATCTTCTTCATACGGTCCAAGGTAACTACGTCAAAATCTCTGACAGATTTATTGTATTCTGGTGGATTTCCTGCCGCTACGATGATCCAGCCATCTGGTACTTTCTGATTTCCAAACATCTTACACTGCAAAAACTGAAGCATTGTTGGTGCCAATGTCTCAGATACACAGTTGATCTCATCAATAAATAAAATACCTTCTTTATTTCCAGTCTGTTCAATCTTTTCATAAACAGATGCAATGATCTCACTCATCGTATATTCCGTAACAGAATATGTTTGTCCACTATATTCTTTTTCTCTGATAAATGGCAAACCGATCGCACTCTGTCTTGTGTGGTGCGTGATCGTATAAGCTACCAATCCAATCTCACATTCTCTTGCGATCTGTTCCATGATCTGTGTTTTTCCAATTCCCGGAGGGCCCATCAAAAGGATCGGACGCTGTCTGATGGATGGTATTTTATATTCTCCATAATTATCCTTTGTAAGATAAGCTTCAATGGAATCTTTGATTTCCTGTTTTGCTCTTTTAATATTCATGTTCTTCTTCTCCTTCATCAAGATCTTCGGCATCGACGATCAATTTAACTGCCCATGGCGGTACATCCACATCTTCGTATTCTTCCTGCATAAAAATAAATGCTGTCTGATATGGTGGTTTCTTCTTTGGATAGGTTCCTTTTCCATCTGTGAAATAGATCAATCCCTTCAGATGATAAAATTCACCCTGTTCGATCAGATGATTCACATATTCAAATGCTGGGCGGAAATCTGTCCCACCTTCTCCGATCAGTTCCAAATGTTCCATATATTCTTTTAATTCTTTTTCGTCTGTGATCTTCTGGTCGTTTTGTACCATCTCATCACACTGAATGATATGAATATTTACCTTATGAAAAAAGCTCTCTGCTTCCGTTAACACACCATATGTTTCTTCCAGAAATTTCTTTACCAGATCACCAGAACATGACATTGATGTATCGATCACGATGGCAAAGTCTTCAACTTTCTTTACTTCCTTCCACTCCTGCGGCTCGATCAATGGCATATTTCCATACATAGAAAGCCCATAACTGTAAAATATATAGTCAAACGAATCTGGATCCACACTGACTTCTTCTCTTAAAACCGAAAATTTTCTTAAAAATTCACGATAATCATAACGGTCTCTGTTTTCTACCTGTACCTGTCCGATCAGATCCCCTGCTTGTTGTGACTCTTCACTGGAAAATGTCTCCATATCTGTTTCCGTTTTTTCACTGATATTCTTCCATTTATTTTCTACTTCCTGATGAAGATCTTGTTTGGGATCTTCGGGCCAATACTGGTGGTCATCTACCCGAAATTCCATCTGCAGTTCTTTTATTTTCTTCTCTTCTAATCCAAAAGAAACCAACTGTCGATAAATCCCCTCGGCTGTCAATACTTTGAGGTTCCTCTCAAGCTGCCCGTAAATGTCTTTGCGCAGCCTTGTTTGCACCATATGGATACATTTTAAATGCCAGTGATCAATAATTGATTCGACTGCGATATCACAAGAAATATTCCATAGAGTCTTATCTCTTCCTTTTCTTCTTGTCACATGATGTAAAATGCAGTGAAGCACCATATGAAGATATGCACGATTCATCCGGACTCTGTTTTGCCTGTACATGCCTCCTAAAGCTCCTGGATGATAAAACATACACATTCCATCCGTTCCAACACCATTTACAGAAGGATCGATCACATAAGCAAAACTGCTTAATGCCACATCTAAAAAACGCATATGGATATATAATTCATTTCTTGTCGTCGCAAGGATCTTTGTTCCAAGTTCACTGAGACGCTCATTGATATTTTCTTCCATTATTCATTTCCCTTTATCTTATCTATAATTCAAATGTTTTCTTTTTCTTTGGAAATCTCTTATGCTGTTCATTCATCAAAATACTTAAAAGTTCTGTTTTCTGCTTTCTAGATGCCCAGTCGATTGCTGCTTCGATTCCTTCTTTACTGAAATAATTCTTCTCAGCCATCAAATTGATAAATGGCATCTGATCTTCTTCTTTTAAATAATTCATCATCTCACATTGGTTCTGCTTTACATAGCCCTCGTATTGCATCCATGCAAAATCTGATACCCCGTATGGCATTAACATACGCCCAGCTAATATCTCCCATACAATATCCAGATCTTCCTGAACTGCTGCCACTGGAAAAATATCATCATATTTACGATAGTCGATCTCTCCTCGCAAAAAACTTTGGCGATATTGATATCCTGTTCCATGAAAATGTGTCTCCACAATTCTTGCTGGTGTATTTTCCACAGCCTCTTCATAATACTCTGGATAAAATAAACGACTTTGTTTTTCTTCTTCTTTATAACGGATATTTACCTGCAATGGAAAACGAGTATCTCTTACAACGTCTCTTAAAGCACTTTTTTTATCCTCATAAACATCATAGTAGATCTTTTGCAGCTTGCATCCTGTAAAAATTCCTGCTCCTGTTCTTAAAAGAGAATCTGAAAACCCAAGTGTTGTCAGATTTACACAGCCATAAAATGCATATTTCCCTATTTCCACAGTATCCGGCGGCAGATAAACTTCTTTTACTGCCTCCCCGCAAAACATCGGTTCATCTTCACTGCCCAAAAAGTCTTCGCCGATCATAATCTCTTTTGCTTCGTCTTCTTTTCGTTTATGCGCAGAAAATGCATAATCACCAATCTTCGTAACTCTTTTTCCTTCAATTTCCGAAGGAATCTCTACTTGATCTTCTTTGCTGAAACAACGAAGAACTTCGATTCCTCCATCTTTTGCATCTCTGTATTGTATCTTAAGCATCGTCTTTTCCTTCGCCTTTCTCCATGTATACACTATCCTTATTATAGCTGACTGACAGGAAATATCAAGAATCACAAAAAGGAATTTCCCATCTTCTCAAAAATGTAATATAATGCAGAAAGATACGATGATTTTATACACTTATGATGATATATAAAGGAGATTTTTATGGAACGACTGATCGTTTTAGGAACTGGAAATGCGCAGGCAATTCATTGCTATAACACTTGTTATGCCATGCAAAAAGGTGAAGAATACTTCCTTGTCGATGCCGGCGGCGGAAATGGAATTCTATCTCAGCTTGACAAAGCTGGAATCCCTCTTGAAAGCATTCATAATATTTTTGTGACACATGCTCATAATGATCATATTTTAGGAATGGTCTGGATGATCCGTATGATCGCTACTTCTATGAACAAGGGAACTTATGATGGCACTCTGACAATCTACTGTCATGAAGAACTGGTTCATACGATCAAAACGCTGACAAAACTTACCGTTGGTAAGAAATTTTATAAGCATTTTGATGAACGTATTGTATTTCATGTCATTGCACATGGAGATACGATTCAGATTCTTGGAGATTCTTTTACATTCTTTGATATCGGCTCTACAAAAGAAAAACAGTTTGGTTTCACATCGGTTATGGAAAATGGATTAAGGGTATCCTTTCCTGGAGATGAACCTTATCGTGAATCTCTTTATGATTTTGTGAAAGATTCTGACTGGCTGCTTCATGAAGCATTTTGTGTGTATGGTGAGAGGGATATTTTTAAACCTTATGAAAAACACCATAGTACGGTAAAAGATGCCTGTGAATTAGCAGAACATCTAAAGATTCCAAATCTGGTTCTATGGCATACAGAAGATAAAAATATGCTGCATCGTCAAGAAAAATATATGAAGGAAGGCAAGCAGTATTATACTGGAACACTTTATATACCTGAAGATCTGGATGTATTGAAATTGTAATTTGGAAGGTTAATGATCAACCTTCCATCAAATGATAAATGATCGCAGCTACAACATCATAGGCATTTTCCTGCAAATGTATTCCGTCCACGGTATACTCTCTTGACAACTGCCCATCTTCTCCGATCAATTTATCAAATACATCAACATACTCAAAGTTATCTTCTTTACACAATCTTTGTATTTCTGTATTGATCTTTTGAATCTCTTCATTGGATTTTCCTTCTGCCCAGGACGGCATCAATCCAATCCTTTTGGTATATGCCGGATACATAGATTCAATATAAATCTTTGTATCTGGCAATTGCTGCCGAATCCTTCGTGCAAGTCTGATCAATCGTTCCGCTAAAGCTCTTGCTCCTGGATACAATGACATCAGGAAATCATTTGCACCACCTTGCATGATAATGATATCTGGTTTATATGGAAATACGTCATAAGCCAGTCTTGCACCCATCTCTGCGATCGTATCCCCTGCAACTCCGCTGTTAATGAACTGCGCATCTATATCTTTTAATTTTTCCATTGGGAAATAGTCGGTCAGGGAATCCCCAAACATAACAATTGTTCTCTTCTTCTCTTCCATTGTCTACTCCAGTACTTTTTGTTTAAAATCCTCTTTTTGCTGCATGGAAATATTTAATCCCTTGATCATAAACTGATTAATAGAACCATATTCTTCTTTCATGGTTTTAAGTGCTGCATTTAAAAATTCTTCTTTTGCCACAAAATAGCCCTCTATTTTTTCGATTTTTTCGCGATGCAATCCTGCTAAATGAAGTTTCTTTTTTAATTTTTCTACTCTTGTGATCGCAGCTTTATTGGTCTTTAGATAATCTTCCATCACGTCATCTTCAGACACATCAAGCAAAAATAAAATGGTTGCTGATAACAATCCACAACGGTCTTTTCCTTCTGTACAATGCCATAAAACCGCTCCATTTTTTGTATTCATAATCTCTCTGACTGCTTGTGAGATCTGCTTTCTGCAAAATTCTTCTTTGATCATCATCTTATAAATATCTGACATCTCTGGAAATTCTTCCATATGTAACATCTGTTTTCTTGTTTCCTGCTCCCGGCTGACTCCCACCATGCTTTCCATAAAAAATGGAATATTCTCATAAACAGCTCCCGCCACTTCCAGATCTGGCTCTTGTTCTACTTCCATTGGTGTTCTTAAATCCAGAATTTTCTGTAAATGATATTCTGTTTCCAGTAAAATCTTATCTTTCTGCGTAATCCTTGATAAACGGTTGCTACGGATCAGCTGTTTATCTTTGATCACTGCACCTTCTGTCGTTTTTAATCCGCCAAGGTCTCTCGTATTATCTGCACCTTCCAGATAAATCTTCCCCATGTTACCGCCTCCATTTTTGTATGATCAGTTTTCCTTCTCTGGCTGTTCTTTCTCCAAGGATATTCCATCCATCATATAAGTTTTCTCATTTTTCTGATTCTCCAGATATTCTGTTCTGATCTGTGCTTTTGCTTCTTCATAGTCTCTCTTTAATTCTCTTGCAGAAAGCAGACGGCAACCTTGTCCGCGGATAATGATCTGTTCCAATCCATCGGATGTTGCAACTGTTACATCGTATTTTCGTCCATGGGTATGGGCAAATTTTTCAATATACTGATCTGCTGTTTCTGCTTCTTTTGTGTAGACTACATGAATATTCATGTAATCTGTGATCTCTGTTTCATGTCCTTTCACACGATATGCATCAAACACAACGATCAGCTCCATGCCCTTCATTCCCTGATAATTACTCATCTCATCAAGTAATTTTCCTCTGGCTGCATCTACATTCGTATCTAATAATTCCTTCAGATCATCCCATGCGTAAATGATATTATATCCATCAACCAGCAGGTATTTCTTGGACATATCTCTTTTTACCGATGATTTTTCTGCAGATGTATGATAATCCTGTACAAGCCTTGCTGTTTTCTTCTTCTTCCATTTACTTTTATTATGCTGGTTTGCATAAAATGTTTGTTCAAGAATCCGATCGATTTCCTCTGTATCAATTGATTCTTCTTCAATATAAGCCCTTCGCTGTGTCAGTTCATCAAATTCCTCTTCCTCGATTTCTTTCGCAAGAACGCTCTCTAGATGCATATGTTCTGGTACCTCATTCCATGCGACATTATACCCGGCTCCATGGGAACAGAAAACAGATCCACATGGATTTTCAAGATCTCTATCTGGATCATATCCACTGGCTTCTATGATTTCTTCTTCATTATGGCAGATATCATATCCATTTAATGTCGTAAATAATCTTCCCATTCCTTTGGAATATGCCAGTACTTCTTTTTGATATCCCTGCATGGTTGAAACTGGTGCTACCCCTTGTAATACCGCCATTTCTTTTGATGTATCCGGTGTTTCAAATGTTCCATGCATTTTTTCGATATCTGTCATGGCTCGTCCTACCATTTGCTGTGGAATCTCTAAGCGAAATTTATAATATGGCTCTAATAAAACACTCTGTGCCATACGAAGCCCCTGTCTTACTGCACGGTATGTCGCCTGACGGAAGTCTCCACCTTCTGTATGCTTCTGATGTGCCCGTCCTGCTGCCAGCGTGATCTTGATATCTGTGATCGGTGCTCCTGTTAAAACCCCTCTATGATCTCTTTCTAATAAATGTGTTATGATCAGTCTCTGCCAATTCTTATCCAATACATCTTCGCTGCACTGTGTGTCGATAACAACTCCACTTCCCCTCTCCAGCGGTTCCATCAACAAATGTACTTCTGCATAATGTCTTAACGGTTCAAAATGCCCAACACCTTCTACAACATCTGCTATCGTCTCTTTGTATACAATATTGCCCTGTCCAAATTCCACATCTACATCAAAGCGTTCTTTAATCAGACTCTTTAGGATCTCCAATTGAACCTCTCCCATGATCTGCACCTGAATCTCTTGTAATTCTTCATTCCAGATGATATGAAGTTCTGGTTCTTCTTCTTCCAGCTGACGAAGTTTTGGAAGTATCACGCTTGCACTTGTCTCTTCTGGCAATATCATCTGGTAAGTAAGTACTGGCTCCAACACAGGTTCATATCCGCCCTGCTCTGCTCCAATACACTGCCCAGGGATCGTATCTGAAAGTCCTGTAACCGCACAGATTCTTCCTGCCTGCAGTTCATTTACTGTCTCATACTTTTCTCCCGAATAGATACGGATCTGATTGATCTTTTCATCACTTTCTGTAATAACTGTTTTTACCTTTAAATTTCCACCTGTTACTTTCAAATGTGTCAGACGATTTCCATTTTCATCTCTTGTGATCTTAAATATACGTGCACCAAATTCCTCTGGATATTCTCTTTCTTCTGTATAAAATGCAAGATCACTCAGAAATTCATTGACTCCTTGAAGTTTTAACGCTGATCCAAAAAAGCATGGGAAAATCTTACGTTCTGCGATCATTTCCCGGATCTTGGATTCCGTGATCTCACCTGATTCCAGATAATGATCCAGTAACGCCTCATCTTCCATAGCGATCATCTCATAAAACTCATCACTACCCTTTTCTCCAAAATCAATACATCCGCTGCTTAAACGTTCCTGTAATTCTTTCAATAATTGATCTTTTTGTGTCCCGTCCTGATCCATCTTGTTAATAAATAAAAATGTTGGGATCTTATATCTCTCAAGCAGACTCCATAATGTCAAAGTATGGCCCTGCACACCATCTGCTCCGCTGATCACAAGAACCGCATAATCAAGCACTTGCAGGGTTCTTTCCATCTCCGCAGAAAAATCCACATGTCCTGGTGTGTCAAGCAAAGTAAGATCCATCTCATTCATTGAAACCTCTGCCTGCTTGGAAAAAATGGTAATTCCTCTGGACCGTTCTAGTTCATAAGTATCTAAAAATGCATCTCCATTATCCACACGTCCGATTTTTCTCAAATTCCCTGCAGTATATAAAATTGCCTCTGATAGTGTTGTCTTCCCGGCATCTACATGAGCCAGAATACCAGTTACTATGTGCTTTTTATTCTTCATAAATTTCTTTTTCCTTTTTTCGTATTCACTGTAAATAAGTATAACACATATCCTGTTTTCATGTTAACCGAATACATCCATAAGATTATTTGACAAATTTTTCTTCTATGTTATAATCAAAAATTAGTGCTCTTCTTTCCATGTATACCAGAATCTGGTATAATGAAAGTTAATAAAGAGACGGCATACAAACCACAAGGCATACGAAAGGAGTTTCTTATGAGAGATGCTTTACGGGATGAAA
>ENA-OOXF01000280-OOXF01000280.1-human-gut-metagenome-genome-assembly--contig:-NODE-280-length-40220-cov-3.131259_pt1 | contig 40220 bp, 39 predicted proteins | sample MGYA00241586_ERZ501341 | MGnify/ENA primary metagenome ERZ501341 (study PRJEB25962, sample SAMEA2042985) | human gut metagenome | biome: human gut; feature: human-associated habitat; material: faeces... | reverse complement strand
CTTTTGGAATCTGGCATCAGAGCTGTATGATGGGCAGATGCTGTATTTCCCGACTGTAGAGGAGCTTAAGTCGGATCACATACCTGAGGGCACATATACCACCGGCATAGATGGCTCGCTGATGAAGGGCGGCGCTGAGGAACATATAGGCGTAAAGGATGGCAAGCTCAATATCAATACCGCAACTGTCGAGCAGCTAATGGCTCTTTCAGGAATTGGTGAGAGCAAGGCAAAGAGTATTGTTGAAGATCGCGCCAAAAATGGATTGTTTTCTTCGATTGAGGATATCACGAGGGTGTCCGGCATCGGTGAAGCGATGTTTAATAAAATAAAAGATGATATAACAGTAAATTAGGAGTGTATAAATGGCAAAAAAAGTGCTGGTCGTTGACGACGAAAAGTTAATTGTAAAAGGAATACGTTTCAGTCTGCTGCAGGATGGCATGGAAGTAGACTGCGCATATGACGGTGAGGAGGCCTTAAATATGGCGAAGGCCAATTCATATGATATGATTCTTTTAGATGTCATGCTTCCAAAGATGGATGGTTTTGAGGTGTGTCAGGCAATAAGGGAGTTTTCTGATGTCCCGATTGTCATGCTCACTGCAAAGGGCGATGACATGGACAAAATTTTAGGACTTGAGTACGGCGCTGATGACTATATCACAAAGCCATTTAATATTCTTGAGGTAAAGGCCAGAATCAAGGCAATCATGCGGCGTACTTCACCGGAACGTGCACCACAGGTACAGTCATCTGTAATTGAAAAGGGTGATATCAAGCTCGACTGTGACAGCAGACGTCTGTTCATAAACGATAATGAAATCAATTTGACTGCAAGAGAGTTTGAACTGCTCGAGATTCTGATCAAAAATGAAAATAAAGTGTACAGTAGGGAGAGCCTTTTAAAGATTGTATGGGGCGAGGATTACCCGGGTGACGTGCGTACGGTTGATGTGCATGTCAGACGTCTTCGTGAAAAGATTGAGGCAAATCCAAGCGAGCCGAAGTACGTTCATACCAAGTGGGGTGTGGGATATTACTACAACCAGAAGTAATACTTTCAGAAAGGTTCTAAAATGTTTAAGAGTAAAGTACATTTTGCATTTTATAAGAGTCTGAAATCCAGGCTGATTTTCATGATTTTTGTTCTCGTTCTGGTACCGGAGGTGGTGCTGTGCTTCGGCATACTTAACACCTACGAGTCCAGAGCGGTTTCAATCCGCGAAAGTGAAGTGCTTAGTCAGGCAAAGATTCTCGCAAACAAGATATCCACAAGTAAATACTTTGATAAGGATGGCAGTGACTTGAGCAATATTGATGCTCAGATTGACACTCTTACTACTATATATGAGGGCCGTGTGCTCATAGTTGACAAGCATTTTAAGATTATTAAGGATACGTACAATTTAGATGATGGCAATACTATTGTCTCAGAGGAGGTTATCAAGACCTTCTCTGCTTCAGAGATTACAAACTACGATTCTAAAAACCACTATATCGAGCTTTCTGTTCCGATAAGCAATCCAAACGACAAGGATTCAAAGATAGAGGGAGCACTTGTTGTAAGTGTGTCGACGGACAATATATCGCTAAATATGTCGTATCTGACACAGATTGCTGTGACGGTTGCCATTATTGCAGGTGCGGTGGTGCTCTTTTTTGGTGTGCTTGTGCTTTTGCACCTTTTTGTTCCGATTAAGAAGCTTTCTGACGAGATATCAGACATTAAGGATGGCTTTGGAAAAGAGCAGCTGGATGTAGATGACTATGCGGAGACTGCTATAATAAGCAGGAATTTTAATGAGCTGATGAGCGGAATGAAGGTCATGGATGAGTCCAGACAGGAGTTTGTATCGAATGTGTCACATGAGCTCAAGACACCTCTTACTTCCATGAAGGTGCTCGCAGATTCCATCAACAGCATGGGTGATGAGGCTCCGATTGAGATGTACAGGGAGTTCATGGGAGATATCACAAGCGAGATAGACAGAGAGACAAAGATAATAAATGACCTGTTATCACTGGTCAAGATGGATAAGTCGGCTGCCACGCTGAATATCGATAGTGTTAATATCAATGACCTGCTCGAGCAGATTATGAAGAGACTTCAGCCGATTGCTGACAAGCAGCAGGTGGAGCTTGTACTCGAAAGCTTCAGACCGGTAACTGCAGAGATAGATGAAGTGAAGCTGACGCTTGCTTTTACAAACCTCATTGAGAATGCCATCAAGTACAATGACAACGAGACCGGTGGCTATGTTCATGTATCCTTAAATGCGGACCATCAGTATTTCTATCTGAAGGTGGAGGACAACGGTATCGGTATACCGGAGGAGTCCTTAGAGCACATCTATGAGAGATTTTATCGCGTGGACAAGTCACATTCGAGAGAGATTGGCGGTACAGGTCTGGGACTTGCCATTACAAGAAGCTCTATTCTTATGCATAGGGGAGCTATAAAGGCTCACAGTGTGATGGGAGAGGGCACTACCTTTGATGTGCGTATACCGCTCAACTATATTGTATAGGAGGCTTGACGTGAAAAGAATAATTATATTCGTGCTCACTGCAGCAATTCTGCTCTCCATGGGCGGCTGCACAAAGAAAAAAGCAGACAATACGGTTGAGGTGTTTTGTCTGAATATGGATGTTACGAGCAGTGTGCCGGAGTCATATGTGCTTAGAAGCAAAAACTCAGATGTGGACAAGCAGGTGGATGAGCTTCTTGGAAGACTGCAGGATAAGCCTGAAGACTCAAGACTGCGCAAGGCGATTCCGGATGAGGTGTCTGTGAGAGGTCATGACGAGAAAAACTATAACTGCACTGTGGATTTCAGCAAGGAGTATTATGACCTTACGGCTGCGCAGGAGGTGCTTTTGAGAGCTTCTGTAGTCCGCACGCTCACACAGCTGGATAGTATTTCATATGTGACATTTACCGTAAACAGTATTCCTCTTGTGGACTCGGATGATGAGATTGTTGGTAGCATGGGTGCTGATGATTTTGTTGAGAATCCGGGTGAGCAGATTAATACAAGTGTGAAGGAGACACTCACGCTTTATTTTGCTGACAAGGATGGTACAGGGCTTGAAAAACAGACCAGAGTGATACATTACAGCTCAAATATAGCGCTTGAAAAGCTTGTTGTTGAGCAGCTTATTGAGGGACCGAAGGGCTCTAAGCTCAAAGCAACTCTTCCGGGCACAACAAAGCTTATCAATGTGTCTGTGGCAGATAGAATATGCTATCTGAACTTTGACTCTTCGTTCAGAAATACTATTGACAATAAGCTGACAGAGGATGTGGTGCTGTATTCGATAGTTAATTCACTCACCTCACTTCCTACTGTGGACAAGGTACAGATCTCGCTTGACGGTGAGAATGACGGCATGCTGCTTTATAATTACAAGCTAAGCGACATGTATGAGTTTAATAAGGATATAGTGGATTCTGATGATTCCACGGAAAAAACTGAAAAATAGAATAGATTGGATTAGGAGGAGAAGAGTATTAGTAAAAGGCCGATGTTTTTATTTGCGTTGGTCTATACTGCAGGAACTGTTTCAGGTATGTATGGCAGGGGCTTTGGCTTTTTTGTTTTTGCCATGCTGGTTGTGGCTTTAATAGCTGAGTGTGTGGTGTCTAAGGGCAGCCTTTCCGGTATCGGGCGCATAGTTGTTTTGCTTATCCTGATATCGTCAGCTGTTTTTGCAACAGCACAATTCAGATACGCTTCAGTGGATGAAAAACGTGACAGCTATATGCAGTATATGACAGATGAAAAATCTGTCATCGTCTGGGGGAAAATTTATAAAACTGAATACAAGTATTTCTCATACAGGTATTATATGACGGACTGCGTAGTGCAGCCCGGGTACGGCAAGGCTTTTGGCAGAAAAATATCATGTGGTGATGTCGTGGTATACTGTGACAGCAAAAGCGCACATCTGGGCGATTATATGAAAGCTAACGGCAAGATAGGCTTGTTTAAGTCTGCAACCAATGAGGGCGAGTTTGACAGAGCGCGTTTTTACCGCTCGCAGGGAATTGATTTCTCGGTGAATGCAGACAGTATTAAGACAAGCGCCGGTAAACATGCATGGTATTACCACAGACTTGAAAAACTTCGTGATACGCTGTCAGCTTCACTTCTTGAGGTGACTGATGAGACAACGGCAGGAGTGCTTTCGTCCATGCTGCTTGGAGACAAGTCGTATCTGGATGATGAGATAAAGGATTTATACCAGGTCAGTGGTATTTCACATATACTGGCTATTTCCGGACTTCATATTTCTATAGTTGGCATGGCTTTTTACAAGCTTCTCAGAAAAAGAAGGGTGAGCTATACAGCGGCATTTGTCTGTTCTGCAGCACTTATACTAAGCTATGCTGTTATGACAGGAAATGCCGTGTCCACAAGGCGTGCCGTGGGGATGTTCATACTTACAATGCTTGCGGCAGCTTTAGGCAGATGCACAGATATGCTCAATTCTCTTGGCATCATGGTCATTTACCTGCTGTGGGATAATCCTATGGTTTTGGGATATGCCGGATTTGTGTTCTCGGTAGGGGCGATACTTGCTATAGGTATTGTGACACCTGTGATGAGTGCTTCTAAGGGCGAAAAATTCTGGGCATCAGTATCCATACAGCTTCCGATGCTTCCGGTTGTTGCTATGAACTATTATGAGCTGCCTCTTTTTGCGGTGTTTGTAAATCTCATTGTGATACCGGCTTTACCTGTCGTATTTATTTCGGGTCTGCTTGCGTCTGCCGCAGGCTGCTTTGGCGTGATGCCCGGCAAACTGCTGGTGTTTCCTGCATTTGCGGTGTTAAAACTCTATGAGGTGCTTTGCGGTCTTGTTATGAAGCTTCCGGGGGCATCGGTTATCACAGGAGCTCCTGATGGATACAGGATTTTCCTTTTTTATGCTGTTATGAGTGGCTTTTTGGTGGCATTTTCGCTTAAAAAACGTGCCATAGAGTGTGGCTTAAAAGAAAAAAGCCAAATCCTTTACAGTGTCCAAAGAGTGGTGTGTACAGCAGTCCTGCTTGCAATTTTTCTTGTGAAGCCAAAAACTGCTGCGCAGCTTGATATACTTGATGTGGGGCAGGGAGATGGCATGTTTTACCGCTTTGAGTCAGGCACATGCATCTTTATTGATGGAGGAAGCTCTGACCGAAAACAGCTTGGAGAGAATGTGATTATGCCGTTTCTTAAGTATAACGGCATACAGAGTATATCATACTGGTTTGTTTCACATGCAGACAGTGATCATATAAGCGGTTTGTCTGAGGTGATAGACAGTGGATATACTATAGAGCATATAGTTGTGGCAGAAGCAGCGGCTAATGAGGAAGCTATGGAGGAGCTGCTTTTTAAAGCTAAGGAAGCAGGAATTGATATATGCCTTATGTCAAAGGGGGATTCGATTGAAATAAATGATGCATCAGGTTCGCGCAGTACTGCAAATGAAGAAGCTGATGGTATCATGTGCCTGTATCCGGGGCCAGTTGATACTGCCTTAGACAGAAACGATATGTGTCTTGTGCTGAAGCTCACGGATGGCAGGTTTAGTGGTATTTTCGGCGGAGATATATCATCTGAGGTAGAAAAGAAGCTTGTTAATGAGTATGGGGATGGGCTTTCTGTGGATTTTTACAAGGCAAATCATCATGGTTCCAGGTATTCAAGCTCTGCGGACTGGATTGAGGCTTTAAGCCCAAGGTGGGCTGCAGTATCATGCGCGGCAGAAAACCGCTATGGACATCCGGCTGATGAAGCCATGGATAGGCTTATGGATGCAAAGTGCCGTATTTTATACACAATGCAAAGTGGTCAGATTAAGTATAAAGAGAGTACTATATATGAAAACAATAGACAATGATATAAAAGCAGGAGATTTCAAAAAGGTTTATTTGCTGTATGGACAGGAGAGATACCTCATAAAACAGTACAGGGACAAGCTGATAAAGGCTATGGTCAGTGAGGGCGACAGTATGAACTTTTCATCGTTTGAGGGCGATGGAATCAACCAGAAAGAGATAATTGATCTGGCGGAGACACTTCCGTTTTTTGCGGATAAAAGAGTGATTCTTATAGAGGATGCAGGCATTTTTTCAAAGGCAGGCGATGAGCTTGGAGAGTATTTAAAGGATTCACCTGAGAGCACGCACTTTATATTTGTTGAGGAGAGCGTTGATAAGCGCTCAAAGCTTTATAAGGCGGCAGCCAAGTGCGGTAATCCTGTGGAGTTCAAGGAACAGACGGATGAGACACTCGCCAGATGGATAGGAATGAGGATTAGAAAAGATGGAAAGGGCATGAGCCAGGCTGCCTACAACAGCTTTATAGAAAAAACCGGCACAGATATGGAAAATATCGACAAGGAGCTTGAGAAGCTGCTGTGCTACTGTATGGACAAGGACGTGATTGAGCTTTCGGATGTTGAGGCTGTAACGACAGAGCAGATCACAAACAAGGTATTTGAGATGGTTGATGCGATTGCATCACACAAACAAAAGCGTGCGCTTGAGCTGTATTACGATCTGCTGGCACTTAAAGAACCGGCCATGCGTATTATGTATCTTATATCGCGCCAGTTCAATATACTGATGAATGTGAAAGCCATGACAAATAAGGGCTTTGGCAACAAGGATATAGCATCAAAGGCCGGATGTCCGGAGTGGGCGGTGCGCAAATATCAGGCGCAGTGCAGGGCATATTCACTGGATGATTTAAAGAGGGCTGTGAGAGACGGTGTGGCGTATGAGGAGGCTGTGAAGACCGGCAGGATGAATGACCAGATGGCTGTGGAGCTTTTTATAGTGCAGTACTCTGCAGATATGACCGGCACTCATGCGACAGGCAGTAAATGATATAACGCAAATATACAAAAAAGCAAATAAAAAAACCCATCGGTATGACGGCACCGATGGGTTTATTATTTATTGCTATATAGTAATTAAGCTAATCCGTTAACAAGCTTTGTTAAACGAGATACTTTTCTGGCTGCGTTGTTCTTGTGGAAGATACCCTTTGAACCAGCGCTTGCGATAACAGAAGTTGCATCCTTTAATGCAGCCTCAGCAGCAGCCTTATCATTTGCAGCTACAGCAGCCTCAACCTTCTTGATTGCTGTCTTAACTCCTGATTTGATTGCTTTATTTCTTGCAGCCTTAGTTTCTGTTACTAAAATTCTCTTTTTTGCTGATTTAATGTTAGCCAACTCGTACACCTCCAAATATTTAATCTAATGTATGCCAAAACAGACACGGACGCTTTGGCACAAACATACTAGAATATAATATGTCAACCTTTCTGCTCTGTCAATACATATTTTGAAAAAAATTGCAAAAATTAACATATATGTGATTTTGGAATATCATACAGGGGAGGTGTATTGATTTGTCGGCTGATAAATGGTGTGCAAGAACTGATCTGGCGCTTGAGACGCAGGAGAGCCTTAAAAAGGCAAACACAGATATGAGAGGTGTGAATTTCTCTGAAAAAAAGCTGGATAATGGAATCATAGTCAGTGTAGTGACAATTGACTCAGAAAATGCAGTCAGGGCTACAGGCCGTCCTAAAGGAAAATATGTGACAATTGAGGCTGCTATGCTGTCCGAGGGAGATGAGGAGTGCTGCCAGGCTGTGATGAGGGAGCTTTCAAGAGAGCTTAAGAGCTTTGTAAAGGCTGTCTGTGACAAGCGTATATATGCGGCACTTGTTGTCGGGCTTGGAAACAGAAATGTAACTCCTGATGCGCTTGGGCCAAGATGCGTTGACAGCTTGTTTATCACCCGCCATATAGTAAAGGAATATGGCAGGTATGCGTTTAGCAACGAGAATGTAAACAGTGTGTGCGGCCTGGTGCCGGGAGTGATGGCTCAGACAGGCATGGAGTGCCTTGAGATAATAAAGGGTGTGGTGAGCGAGGTGAAGCCTGATTTTGTTGTGACAATTGATGCGCTTGCGGCACGCAGTACAAAGAGGCTGGGCTGTACCATACAGCTGACGGATACAGGCATAGTGCCCGGAAGCGGGGTAGGAAACCACAGGGACGGTATTAACCATGGCAATCTCGGAGTGCCTGTTATCGCAATTGGTATTCCGACAGTCATTGATGCGGTGACTATTGTTTCAGATGCGGTAAATGCCAGCCGGGAGAACACCGCAAAGCTCATGTCGCCTAAGTTAAACGGCATGTTTGTGACGCCGAAGGATATTGACGAGACGGTTAAGAGACTGGCAGGGCTTTTGTCTGAGGGCATAAATATGGCTTTTTCAAACGATGAATATGATGACTATAGTGAATAATTTTATTGCTTCGAATATCATTAGAGCCAGCCGCATAAGCTTTATGTAGCAGGGGCTGCCTGATGCTTTAGATGGGAGATGATATTGTGAAGAAAAAAATGATTGTGCTTATAGCGTTTATATATATTGCGTCTATGCTGTTTTGCGGTGATGGTGTGGGAAAGAAGTTCGTGGAAGAAAAATTTCCGCACCTTACATATTCTGACAAGGAGTGTGATGATTCAAAAAAGAAGGAGCTGCGTATTGTGGAGGATGAGGATACAGCAGGAGGTATTCTCTCATATGAGGAGCTTGCTGCGATGGAAAATGAAAATGCAAGTGTCAGGAACAATATGCTGCCGGATACCGACCAGTTGGCATTTGTTGATGAAGCTGAAAAAAACGGTGAGCTGGCAGAACTTGAGGAGCAGCAGAACGTGAAAATGCCGCAGGTAGATATGAGCTTTGACAATCTTGTAAAAAACTATTATCAGGTGGACAAGACTACATATATAGGAGCCGATGAGCTGTGTGAGGAGGCTTTGCTTGGGCGCGATATGTCTATAGAAAAGTCAGGCGACGGTCCTGATATACTCATATACCATACACATTCACAGGAGGGGTACAGTGATTCCCTTGATACATCAGAGACAGAGACCGTAGTTGGAGTGGGTGACAGGCTTGAATCACTTTTGAGGGAAAAATACGGCTACAATGTGCTGCATCACAAGGGGCAGTATGATGTGAATGACCGCGACCATGCGTATTCTAATTCACTTCCTGAGATTACAGAGATTATTGAGAAAAATCCGTCTATAAAGGTGGTTATTGACCTGCACAGGGATGGAGTGGCTGAGACTACAAGGCTTGCTGCCACAATAGATGGAAAGCCTATGGCACAGATTATGTTTTTTAACGGGCTGTGCCGCACTGCTGCAAGGGGACCGATTAATAGTCTGCCCAATGAGTATCTGGGGGATAATCTGGCGTTTTCATTTCAGCTGCAGCTCATGGCAAATGAGTATTATCCGGGGCTTGCAAGGCGCATATACTTAAAGGGCTACAGATATAATATGCATCTGTGTCCGAAATCGCTGCTCGTGGAGGTGGGAGCGCAGACAAATACCAAGGAGGAGGCGTACAATGCAATGGAACCACTTGCAGATATACTTGATAAAGTGTTAAAATAATATAGACTTTATTTCACAAATCTGATAAACTTTGATGAGTTATTGAAAGCATTAGGAGGACATATGTCAATAGATCAGAGCAAAATCCGCAATTTTTGTATTATTGCCCATATTGATCACGGTAAATCTACACTCGCGGACAGAATTATAGAAAAAACAGGCACACTTACCAGCAGGGAGATGCAGGCTCAGGTGCTCGACAATATGGATTTAGAGAGAGAGCGTGGTATCACAATCAAGTCTCAGGCAGTCCGTATTATATATACCGCAAAGGATGGCGAAGAGTATATTTTTAATCTGATAGATACACCGGGACACGTGGATTTTAACTATGAGGTATCAAGGAGTCTTGCGGCATGTGACGGAGCTATACTTGTAGTGGATGCGGCCCAGGGCGTTGAGGCACAGACACTTGCAAATGTTTACCTTGCACTGGATCATGACCTGGATGTATTTCCTGTTATAAATAAGGTGGATCTGCCGAGTGCGCGCCCGGATGAGGTGGCACAGGAGATTGAGGATGTTATCGGTATAGAAGCTATGGATGCACCGCGTATTTCCGCAAAGACAGGACTCAATATAGAGGATGTGCTGGAGCAGATTGTAAAAAAGATTCCGGCACCAACAGGCGATAAAGATGCACCGCTTAAGGCGCTTATATTTGATGCAACATATGATTCTTATAAGGGAGTCATTATTTTCTGCCGACTGAGAGAGGGTTCTGTAAAGGTAGGAGACACAATAAAGATGATGGCTACAGGTGCATCTGATGTGGTTACAGAGGTGGGCTATTTTGGCGCAGGCCAGTTTATACCATGTGATGAACTTTCGGCCGGTATGGTTGGATACATTGCGGCCAGCATCAAAAATGTCAGGGATACACGTGTGGGTGATACAGTTACACTCGTTGACAGACCGTGCGATGAGGCGCTTCCGGGCTATAAGAAGGTCAACCCTATGGTTTACTGTGGTCTTTATCCTGCAGACAGTGCAAAGTATCCTGATTTAAGGGATGCGCTTGAAAAGCTGCAGGTCAACGACGCTTCATTACAGTTTGAGCCTGAGACATCACTGGCACTTGGCTTTGGCTTCAGATGCGGATTCCTTGGTCTTTTACATCTGGAAATTATTCAGGAGAGACTGGAGAGAGAGTTTGATCTTGATCTCGTTACCACTGCACCTAGTGTTATTTACAAGATTCACAAGACAAGCGGTGAGGTGATAGATCTGACCAATCCTTCAAATATGCCGGATCCGTCAGAGATTGAGTATATGGAGGAGCCATACGTATCTGCAGAGATTATGGTCACAAGTGACTATGTCGGTGCGATTATGAAGCTGTGCCAGGAGAGACGAGGAGTCTATATCAGCATGGAGTATATCGAAAAAACACGAGCTCTCATAAAGTACGACTTGCCATTAAATGAGATTATCTATGATTTCTTTGATGCTTTAAAGTCACGCTCGAGGGGATATGCTTCGTTTGACTATGAGATGAAGGATTATGAGCGCTCAGAGCTTGTCAAGCTTGACATCTTAATCAATAAGGAAATGGTCGATGCACTTTCATTTATCGTATTCAAGGAGAGTGCATACGAAAGAGGCCGTAAGATGTGCGAGAAGCTTAAGGGTGAGATACCAAGGCATCTGTTTGAGATACCTATTCAGGCAGCAGTCGGTGGCAAGATTATAGCAAGAGAGACGGTTAAGGCGCTTCGCAAGGATGTGCTTGCCAAGTGCTACGGTGGTGATATTTCACGTAAGAAGAAGCTGCTTGAGAAGCAGAAGGAAGGAAAGAAGAGAATGCGTCAGGTGGGCAATGTAGAGATACCACAGGAGGCATTCATGAGTGTGCTTAAGCTGGATGAGGAGTAATCGCACATATGAAGAATCTTGAGATTTATATTCATATACCATTTTGTGTGAGAAAATGTGAATATTGTGATTTTTTATCATTTCCCGCAGACGATGATGCAAAGCTTCGCTATGTCAAGGGGCTTATGGCGGAAATGATATTTTACGGCCCGCTTATGAAGAACTATCAGGTGTCATCTGTCTATATCGGAGGAGGTACACCAAGCTCTATAGATGAGCAGTGGATTGCTGCTTTGATTGAGGGCGTGTTTGACTGCTTTAATGTGCTGCCTGATGCTGAGATATCCATAGAGTGCAATCCCGGTACGCTTAGCAGGGAAAAGCTTTTAGCATACAGGGATGCGGGAATCAACCGTCTGTCCATAGGACTGCAGTCGGCAAATAATGATGAGCTTAAGCAGCTCGGGCGTATACATACCTTTGAACAGTTTGTGACGAATTACGAGGTGGCCAGAAACGTGGGCTTTAAAAATATCAATGTAGATTTGATGTATGGTCTGCCGGGACAGTCAGCGTCACAGTATATGGCGACAGTAAACAAGATTATAAGGCTTCATCCGGATCATATATCGGCGTATTCTCTTATAGTGGAAAAGGGTACTCCTTTCTATGAAAAGTACAAGTTTGATATGGTGCGCCAGGAGGCGGGCATGAGAACAGAGTTTCTGCCTAATGAGGACGAGTTATATGATATGGAAAAGGCGGGACAGAAGGCGTTTATGGATGCCGGCTACAGGCAGTATGAGACATCTAACTATGCTAAAAGAGGTATGGAGTGCCGCCATAATATAGGTTACTGGACCAGAGCTGACTATTTAGGACTTGGAATAGGGGCGGCATCGCTTATATCAAATGTCAGATATACCAATACATCCGATATGGATGAATATCTGTCGCGCTGCCGTCATATACATGATGTGGGTGATGATATATTTAAGGCCAATCTGCATGTGGCAGCTGATGTTATAGACAAAAAGGGACAGATGGAGGAGTTTATGTTTCTTGGACTTCGTATGAATGAGGGGGTCACAAGAGAAGCCTTTGAGAGGGCATTTGGTATTTCGATAGATGCAATCTACAAGGATACGATAGACAGCCTGAAAAAACAGGAGCTGCTCGTGGTAAAGGCCGGGCATATCTATTTATCGGAGAGAGGAAAGGATGTAGCCAATTACGTTATGGCACAGTTTTTGAAGGATTAACGGAGAGCAAATTATGGATATGACTTTTAAGCTTCAGGTGTTTGAGGGACCGCTTGACCTGCTTTTATACCTGATAGAGAAAAATAAAGTAAATATTTATGATATCCCGATTGTCGAGATTACAGCGCAGTACATGGAGTATGTGAATCAGATGAAAAAGGATAACCTGGACACGCTCAGCGAGTTTCTCGTGATGGCAGCTACGCTCCTCGACATAAAGTCAAAGATGCTTCTCCCAAAGAAAGAGGAAGAAGAGCAGGAGCAGGAAGATCCAAGAGCAGAGCTTGTGCAGCAGCTGCTTGAGTACAAGATGTACAAGTGCATGGCAAACGAGCTTAAGGATCGCCAGCTGGATGCCGGCAAGGTGTGGTATAAGAAGAAGGACATACCTGATGAGGTCCTTGCATATGAGGAGCCTGTTAATCTTGAGGAGCTTGTCGGAGATATCCGTCTTTCTGATTTAAACAGAATCTTTCAAAGTATAATGAAGAGACAGGAAGAAAAGATAGATAAGGTCCGTTCGAAGTTTGGAAAGATTGAAAAGGAAGAGGTCTCCTTAGAGGAAAAGATGGACTTTCTGACAGACTATGCTGCCTCACACAAGCACTTCAGCTTCAGAGGGATGCTTACTGCATCGTCAAGCAAAGTGGAAGTCATAGTTACATTTCTTGCCATACTGGAGCTTATGAAAACCGGCAAATTAACTATCGTTCAGGAGCATATTTTTGATGATATCAGGATTGAGTCAAGAATTGCTGCATAAAGAGGGGTTGAGGATATATGAATTATAAAGCTGCAATAGAGGCTATTTTATTTACCATGGGAGAATCCGTGGAGCTTGGAAGGATAGCCGATGCAATACAATTAAATGAAAAAGAAACAAAAAAGCTGCTTGACGAGCTGATTAAGGAGTATAGAAGCTCTTCAAATATAGGTATGAATATCATAGAGCTTGATGGTGCTTATCAGATGTGTACAAAGCCACAGATGTATGAATATCTCATCCGCATTGCAAAGCAGCCTAAGAAGAGGGTGCTTACGGATGTGCTTTTAGAGACTCTTTCAATCATAGCGTACAAGCAGCCTGTCACAAAGGCTGAAATAGAAAAAATCAGAGGTGTGTCAAGTGAACATGCCGTAAGCAAGCTTGTTGAGTACAATCTGGTGCAGGAGCTTGGAAGGCTTGATGCTCCGGGAAGGCCGCTTTTGTTTGGTACCACAGAGGAATTTCTAAGGAGCTTTGGGGTTTCGTCTATCGACGAGCTGCCGGTACTAAGCCCTGTGCAGGTTGAGGAGTTTAAGCAGGAGGCAGAGGAAGAGATGCACGTGAAGCTTGATGTGTAGTGCAGGTGTATTGCGTAAGCTGCCATTTCATATAATAAGGACATGCAAATAATCATATATATTACCGATGGAGGTAATTATATGGTTATTTTTTTGAAAAAATATAAGTCGAAAATAGCTTTAATGGTTTTCATTTGTGTGTTGGTTTGTACTGTCAGCTGTTTGCCTGGTTTTAAGACGCTGGAAAAGCAAAAAATGCCCGGTTTGGAAAAGAAAAGTGTGTTTATGGCGGCTGAAAATACTGTTGCTAAGAATACTGACAAAGCCGTAAATGAGCCCAGGCTTCATGCTGTTTCAGCAGCATTATATGATGCGGATGACGAGACGTTTATATATGGTAAAAACATGAGAGACAGCATGGCAAATGCCAGCACCACGAAGATTCTTACGTGCATTGTGGCACTTGAAAAAGCTGATATAAATGATACTGTTACGATTTCACAAAATGCCGCATCACAGCCTGCGGTCAAGCTTGGACTTGTGGCAGGGAACAGCTATAATATGAAGGATTTACTCTATGGCATGATGCTTGAGTCGTTCAATGACTGTGCCTATGCGATTGCGGAGCATGTGGGCGGCTCGACGGAGGGCTTTGCAAAGCTTATGAATGAAAAAGCAAATGAGATAGGGTGCCTCGGCACGTATTTTATTACACCAAACGGGCTGGATGCTGAGAATGATATAAGCTTTCACCACTCCACAGCGGGAGATTTGTGTGTTATAATGTCTTATTGTGCGTGGAAATCACCAAAATCAACACAGTTTCTTGAGATAACACAGACTATGCAGTACACGTTTGAGACAAAGGAAGGTCAGATGGTTTTTAGCAATCACAACAGGCTTCTTACGGAGACGGACTACTGCATATCGGGAAAGACCGGCTTTACCACAAAGGCAGGCTACTGCTATGTAGCAGCAGTTGAAAAGGATGGAAGGAGAATGTGCCTTTCTCTCTTGGGCTGTGGGTGGCCAAACAATAAAAACTATAAGTGGGCTGATGCAAAGAGTCTGGTGGAGTATGCGGTTTCAGATGCTGCCGAAGATTCTTACTGTGATGCTGCTTGTGTAACAACACAACAGACCGGTGATATACGAAACACAATTAACTTAAAATATATAGAAAATAACAAGAAAAATAAGAAAATTTGCAAGAATTTTCTCAAGAATTTTACAATTAATATAGGAAATTTTTTCTAAACAAAAATTAAAGTTAAAAATTTAACAAATTAGTTGAAAAAAATTTAGAAATAGTCTATTATCATACTAGCGAAAAATTTTATTTTTTTATAGATGGAGGATATAAAATGAGTAGTAACAATCAAAGCTTGGCAATGCAGCGTATTGCTAAGTTAGTCGACGAGAACAGTTTCATGGAAATTGGTTCTCTTGTGACAGCTCGCAGTACAGATTTTAACCTTACTGCAGCAAAAGCTCCTTCAGATGGTGTTATTATCGGACACGGTCTGATTGATGGAAATCTTGTATTTATCTACAGCCAGGATGCAACAGTTCTTAACGGAACAATCGGCGAGATGCATGCAAAGAAAATTGCTTCTGTATATGATATGGCCATGAAAATGGGCGCACCTGTTATCGGATTTATCGATTGCGGTGGTATCAGACTTCAGGAGTCAGTTGATGCATTAGACGGATTTGGTCTTATCTACGCCAAGGAAGTTGCAGCAAGTGGCGTTATTCCACAGATTTGTGGTGTATTCGGTAATTGTGGTGGCGGACTTTCTGTAGTACCGGCTCTTTGTGATTTCGCTTATATCGAAGAGTCTAAGGGCAGAATGTTTGTTAATACTCCTGATGCAATAGAGGGTAACCGCGTTGAGAAATGCGATACAGCAGCAGCTTCATTCCAGAGTGAGAACAACGGATGTGTAGACGGAATCGGTTCAGAGGATGATATTATCGCTGATATCAGAGCTCTTGTCAGCATGCTTCCACTCAACAACGAGGGAGATGTATATACAGACTCATGTGAGGATGATCTCAACAGAGCATGTAACAGCATGGATGATATGAAGGCTGATCCAAGATTCCTCTTATCAGAGCTTTCTGATGATCATGTATTCTTTGAGACAAAGAAAGACTTTGCCAAGAATATGGTAACAGGCTTTGTTAAATTAAACGGCATGACAGTCGGTGCAGTTGCAAACTGCAGCACAGTATATGATGCTGAGGGCAAGAAGGCAGAGGAGTTTGCACTTTCTCTTACTGCAAAGGGCTGCAACAAGGCAGCTGAGTTTGTATCATTCTGTGATGCTTTCTCAATTCCTGTACTTACACTTACAAACGTAAACGGATTCAAGAACTGCATGTGCTCTGAGAAGAAGCTTGCAAAGGCTCTTGCCAGAATGACATATGCATTCTCAAGTGCAACATGTCCAAAGGTTAACCTGATTACAGGCGAGGCTTACGGAAGCGCATATGTTGCAATGAACTCTAAGTCAATCGGAGCTGATATGGTTTATGCATACCCTGATGCAAAGATTGGTATGATGGATTCAAAGATTGCAGCTGAGATTATGTATCCGGGCGCTGATGCAAAGGAAATCGATGAGAAGGCAGCTGATTACGAGAAGCTTCAGTCTTCTGTTTCATCAGCAGCAGCCAGAGGATATGTAGATCTCATCATTGATCCGGCTGACACAAGAAAATATCTTGTAGGTGCTTTTGAGATGCTTTACACCAAATATGTAGATGCACCAGAGAAGAAACACGGAACTAAATAATAGAAAGGCGCATTTTGTTATGAAGAAAAAAATAACATATATCCTTAGCCTTCTTATGATTGTATGTATGCTTGGAGCATGTGGCTCTGACAATGCCGAAAAGACATACGGCGGATACACAACAGACGAGCTTCATACTGAGGCAACAGACAGCCTTGGCAATATCCAGAACTACATTGCGCTCGTAGATAGTTGTGGCGGTTATGACAACTATGAGAAGAGTGTCAAGGAAGTTGAGGAGAAGACAGGCATGACAGAGGGTGAGGTTGTTTACAACACACTCGGACAGTCGGGAGCAAGCGTTTCAATGAAAAATATCGACGCTGAGCTTGATGCCGTTTCATCATGGCTTGATCTGGTTGACAAATACGGAGACGTAAAGGATGCAACTAATGGCAAGGATTTTACAGTAACCAAGTCAGGTGGTACACTCACTACCGACATGACACTTACATTTGGCAAGCAGGATGTAACATACGAATTAGTATATGATTCGGTTACCATGGAGGTAACAGGTATCTCACTTACTCCTGTTCAGACAATGGGGCAGAAGCTTGCTAAGGCAGGACAGAACACAGTAATTTCAATGAGTATTGTATTCTGTGTACTTATTCTTATCTCTCTTATCATTTACTGCTTCAAGTTTATTGCTCTTATCGGCAATAAGCCAAAGAAGGCAGAAGCAAAGAGCGAGCCTGAAAAGAAAGAGACTGCTGCAGCTGCACCTGCTGCAGACCTTACAGATGATACAGAGCTTGTAGCTGTTATCTCAGCAGCTATAGCAGCAAGCGAGGGTACTACAACAGAGGGCTTTGTAGTCCGTTCAATCAATAGAAGATAATTTAGGAGGACATTTGAGATGAAAAACTATACAATTACCGTTAACGGAAATGTTTACGATGTTACAGTAGAAGAGACAGGAAGCACACCTAGCACAGCAAGCACACCTAGAAGAGCTGCAGCACCTGCTGCCGCTGCACCAAAGGCTGCTGCACCTGCAGGAGCAGGAAGCATCAAGGTTGAGGCCGGAGCTGCCGGAAAGGTATTTAAGCTCGAGGCTAAGGTTGGCGATGCAGTAAAGAAGGGTGATACACTTCTTATTCTTGAGATTATGAAGATGGAGACACCTGTTGTTGCACCACAGGATGGAACAGTAGCAAGCATTGATGTTGCTGTTGGTGATTCAGTAGAGTCAGGTGCATTACTTGCAACATTAAACTAATTCCAGGAGGTAAACTAATTTGAGTTACGTAGGTGAAACACTTTCAAACCTCCTACATCAGACTGCCTTTTTTAATCTGTCAGTCGGAAACTATGTTATGATTGCCGTAGCATGTGTATTCCTGTTTTTGGCTATAAAAAAAGGATTTGAGCCTTTACTTTTAGTACCTATTGCTTTTGGTATGCTCCTTGTTAATATCTATCCTGATATTATTGTAAGTCCTGAGCACTCAAGCAATGGAGTAGGTGGTTTACTTTATTATTTCTATACACTTGATGAGTGGTCAATTCTTCCTTCACTGATTTTCCTCGGTGTCGGAGCTATGACAGACTTTGGTCCGCTTATCGCAAACCCTATCAGCTTCTTACTCGGAGCTGCAGCACAGTTTGGTATTTTCGGAGCTTATTTCCTTGCAATCCTTCTCGGATTTAATGACAAGGCAGCAGCAGCCGTATCTATCATCGGTGGAGCTGACGGACCTACATCTATTTTCCTTGCCGGAAAATTAGGTCAGACAGGTCTGATGGGACCTATCGCCGTGGCAGCGTACTCGTACATGGCATTAGTACCTATCATCCAGCCGCCAATTATGAAATTATTTACTACAAAGAAAGAGCGTGCAATCAAGATGCAGAACCTTCGTCCTGTAAGCAAGCTTGAGAGAATTCTCTTCCCTGTAGTAGTTACTATCGTTGTTTGTACACTGCTTCCAACTACAGCACCACTCGTTGGTATGCTCATGCTTGGAAACCTTTTCCGTGAGTCTGGTGTAGTACGTCAGCTTCAGGAGACAGCAAGCAACGCCCTTATGTACATTGTAGTTATCTTACTCGGTACATCAGTAGGTGCTTCTACAAGCGCAGAGTCATTCCTTAATATGAGCACAATCAAGATCGTTATCCTTGGTCTTATTGCATTCATGGTGGGAACTGCTGCCGGAGTACTTTTTGGAAAGCTTTTATGCTTCTTTACAAAAGGCAAGATCAATCCACTTATCGGTTCAGCCGGTGTATCCGCTGTTCCTATGGCTGCCCGTGTATCTCAGAAGGTCGGTGCAGAAGAGGATCCAACAAACTTCCTTCTTATGCATGCTATGGGACCTAACGTAGCCGGTGTTATTGGAACTGCCGTAGCGGCCGGATGCTTCATGGCTATATTCGGTATTTAGATTTAATTAAGGAGGATTAATCATGTCAGAAGTGGTAAAGAAACCATTAAAAATAACAGAAACTGTTCTTCGTGATGCACATCAGTCACTGATTGCAACCAGAATGACAACAGAGCAGATGCTTCCAATCGTTGACAAAATGGACAAGGTTGGATACAACGCAGTAGAGTGCTGGGGTGGTGCAACATTTGATGCCTGCCTTAGATTCTTAAAGGAAGATCCATGGGATCGTCTCAGAAAATTAAGAGACGGCTTCAAAAATACAAAGCTCCAGATGCTTTTCCGTGGACAGAATATCTTAGGATATCGTCCATATGCAGATGATGTTGTTGAGTATTTCGTACAGAAGTCAATCGCAAACGGAATCGATATCATCCGTATTTTCGACTGCTTAAATGATATCAGAAACTTACAGACAGCAGTTACAGCATGTAACAAGGAAAAGGGACATGCTCAGGTAGCTCTTTCATATACACTTGGAGATGCTTACACACTTGACTACTGGATGGATATGGCAAAGAGAGTTGAGGACATGGGTGCTGACTCACTTTGTATCAAGGATATGGCCGGTCTTTTAGTCCCTGCAAAGGCTACGGAGCTTGTTCAGGCTTTAAAGGATTCTACAAGCCTTCCTGTCGAGCTTCATACACACTACACATCAGGTGTTGCTTCAATGACATACATGAAGGCTGTTGAGGCCGGAGTTGATATCATTGATACAGCTATGTCACCATTCGCTCTTGGAACAAGCCAGCCTGCAACAGAGGTTATGGTTGAGGCATTCAAGGGCACAGAGTTTGATACAGGTCTTGATCTTAATCTCTTAAGTGAGATTGCTGATTACTTCAGACCAATGAGAGAGGAAGCCTTAGCTTCAGGTCTCATGAACCCAAAGGTACTCGGAGTAAATATCAATACTCTCCGTTATCAGGTTCCTGGAGGAATGCTTTCAAACCTTATCTCACAGCTCAAGGAGCAGGGCAAAGAGGACAAGTACGAGGAGGTTCTCGCAGAGGTACCTCGTGTGCGTAAAGACCTCGGTGAGCCACCACTTGTAACTCCTTCTTCACAGATCGTTGGTACACAGGCTGTATTTAACGTACTGATGGGTGAGAGATATAAAATGGTTACAAAAGAGACAAAAGCTGTTCTCTCCGGTGAATATGGTAAGACTGTTAAACCGTTTAACAAAGATGTTCAGAAGAAATGTATCGGTGATAAAGAGCCGATTACCTGCCGTCCTGCAGATCTGATCCCGGACGAACTGGATACTCTGCGTGGCGAGATGGCTCAGTGGTCTGAACAGGATGAAGACGTTCTGTCTTACGCTCTGTTCCCACAGGTTGCTACTGACTTCTTTAAATATAGAGAGGCTCAGCAGACTAAGGTTGATGCTACTGTAGCGGATAGTAAGAATGGGGCTTATCCGGTTTAAGATTGGGTAGGATTCCTTTTTAGAAAAATAGAAGAAAGTCTCACAAGATTTTTGAGTTTATCAGAGGTCTTGTGGGGCTTCTTTTTTTTGTATTGGCAAAGGGGACGCCAGGACACGGGACTCCAAGGTCGGCAAACGTGGGCAGGGCAACTTTAAGCTAGCCGCTAACTTCGGCTATAGTTCACGAGGGTCAGCTGACCCTCGCGAAAGCCTACGTAAGCGTCGGATCTTAAAGCTTGCCCTAAGCGCCCACAAAGTGTTTGCTGCCCCTGGAGTCCTGACTACTTGCTGGATTTTGGGAGAAACTGGAAAAAGAACTGGAAGTTTTGAAAACGTGGGAGGGAAGGGGAAAGATTAATGCATGTGTCCACTGTTATGGGTACATTATAAATTTCGTGGATTAGGGTTTGATTATATGGGGGAAGGATGGTAAGATAGTGCTGTTATGGATATTTTATGGTAAATGAGGAGTTTTGGATGAATATTATTAATATTGAGCATATCAGTAAGATTTTTGGTGAGAAGGTTATTTTTGAGGATGCTTCGTTTGGGATTCAGCAGGGGGATAAGATTGGTATTGTGGGGATTAATGGTACCGGCAAGTCTACCGTGTTGCGGATGATCGCAGGGGAGGAGGAACCGGATCAGGGACAGATTATTCGGCAGAATGGATTGAAGATTGCTTATCTGCCACAGAGTCCGCATTTTCCGAAGGGGGCTACGGTGGCTTCGTATGTGCTGAGCGGGAATGGAGATAAGGACTGGTTGGTGCAGAGTAATATGACGAAGCTTGGAATCGAAGTGTCGGAGCAGGAGGTGGAGAATCTCTCGGGAGGACAGCGGAGAAAGCTTGCGCTGGCGAAGGTGCTGGCGGGGGATTTTGATGTGTTACTGTTGGACGAGCCTACGAACCACCTGGATGAAGGGATGATCAACTGGCTGGAAGAATATCTGAAAGGATATAAAGGAGTGCTGGTGATGGTTACGCATGACCGGTATTTTCTGGATAAAGTGTCTAATCGGATTCTGGAGATCAGCCGAGGAAATATGTATGGGTATGATTCCAATTACTCTCGATTCCTGGAGTTAAAGGCGGAGAGAGAAGAGATGGAACTTGCCAGTGAGCGGAAGCGTCAGAGCATCCTTCGGATGGAACTGGAATGGGCGAAACGCGGATGCCGTGCCAGAAGCACGAAACAGAGAGCAAGACTGGATCGACTGGAAGCCTTAAAACAGGGAAAAGCACCAATCAGTGATGCGGTTGTGGAGATGGATTCTGTAGAAACCCGGATGGGTAAGAAGACAATTGAGCTGTATAATGTGACCAAACGATATGGTGATCAGTTGCTTTTGAAGGATTTTACCTATACTGTTCTTCGAAATCAGCGTCTCGGAATCGTCGGTCCGAATGGTTGTGGAAAATCTACCCTGTTAAAGATTATGGCAGGACTTGAACAGCCGGATGAAGGTCATGTGGAAGTAGGAGAGACGATCAAGATCGGATACCTGGCACAGGAAGAGCTGCCAATCAAAGACAGTAATCAACGAGTGATCGATTATGTGAAAGAGATAGGAGAGTATGTGCAGACAAGAGATGGCAGAATCAGTGCATCGCAGATGCTGGAGCGGTTCCTGTTCACGCCGGATATGCAGTACACTCCGATTTCCAAACTCTCCGGTGGAGAAAAGCGGCGGTTGTATCTGTTGTCCGTGCTGGTCAGCGGGGCAAATGTACTGATTCTTGATGAGCCGTCGAATGATGTGGATATCCCGACAGTTACGATTCTGGAAGATTATCTGAATGCATTTTCCGGTATTGTAATCACGGTTTCTCATGACAGGTATTTTCTGGATAATGTAGTGGATCGCATCTTTGAATTTGACGGAAACGGAACACTGCGTCAGTACGAGGGCGGTTATACGGACTATCGGGAAGCGAAAGAGCGAAGATTTGGAGAGACGGGAGCGATATCCAGTGTGCCGGGTGGAGAAAAAGAGAAGAAAGAAAGATTTACCGGAAAGGACTGGAAGCAGAACCGACCGACCAAATTGAAGTTTACTTATAAAGAACAGAGAGAGTATGAGACCATAGACGATGATATCGCAGTGTTAGAGGAGAAAATCGAAAAGCTGAACGACGATATGGTAAAAAATGCGACGAATTCCGGAAAGCTGGCAGAAATTATGCGGGAAAAAGAAGCTGCGGAAGCACAACTGGAAGAAAAAATGGATCGCTGGGTGTATCTCAACGATCTGGCGGAACAGATTGAAGCGCAGAAAAGTGGAAACTAATTTTCGGTTGCCGTAGCCCGCTACGCCGCCCTCATTCGGATAAAATCTCCCACAAATTGGGACTCGCAGCTCACGAAAAGCCTTTTTCAGACACGCTCTAGCGTAAATTAAAATAAGATCGCGCATCAGAAAAGATGGGCGATCTTATTTGTAAATAATACAAAAGGTTTTCTTGATAAAAACCACACTAGGAAGAAGCAGAATGTCAGCAGATACAGACATTCCAGATTGCTCTCAACCGAAGTCAGAATAGAAGAACCGTATTTGAGGCAGCTGTAGACGAAACCGTGAAAGATATAGATTGCCATGGTACGCTCTCCCAGATAAGAGTAGGATTTCTTTTCGGTCGGAAGTACCAGCATGAACAGGTAGATCAGAAGAAAAGAGATCATATAACAGCCGATGCGGACAAGTACGCCTTCGACGGAACTCATATCCATATCTGCGTAAGAGTATCGTCCATAGAAAATCTTCTGATTCAGACGGTGATGGTACTTGTCAGTAAATAAAAAGACGGCAAAACTTCCCAGGATGGTCAGAGCACACAGATATCCCTTCCGGTTCCGAAAACGTGCGAGGGAAGAAGAATCAAATTTTTTCCCGGCAAGAAAGAACGGGAAGAAAAACAGAATACGCGGAATGGAAAGAAAATTTCCAAAATCAGTGAATCCAATAAGAAGTCCGGCAATGACTGACAAAACCATGCAGCCTGGAATTTTCTCAATCAGAGGAGACAACAGTCTCCAGGCGAACAGTGCCATCAGATACCAGAGGGAAAATTTCGGCCTTGTAAAATAAAAGCCGGTCTCTTTGTCCAGTATAAAGGTGTATAAAAGATAATAAAGAATCTCGTATACAAAATAGGGAATGACCAGTCCACAAAGCATTTTTTTTAAGGATGGGATCCGTTTGGAAAAATATCCGGAAATAAAGATAAAAGCGGGCATGTGGAACGCCACGATTCCCCATTTTAATTCGTAGAGGAACGGATTCTGATCATTGCTCGGTTCAATAAAGTGACCGATGACTACCAGAAGAATCAATAATACTTTATAATTGTCAAACAGATATTCACGCTGATGACCGGATACGGCAGTTGCCTTTACAGTAGTGTCCATGAGGAATCCTTTCTATAATAAAAGTGAAATGATTACAAATCAGTAACCATACGTATTCTAAGAGTCATGGAGAAAAAATGCAAGAAACAATATGGAGAAAATTGATGGGGAAAAGTAAAATCTGTTGTAAAAAATGACAGTATTTTTTAATGAAATTGACAGAAAGAAAAAGATATCACAAAATAGAAAAAGACAGTAGCAGAAAGGAGCAGAAAAATGGAACAACAGAAGAAGAAAAAGCGGGCTGTTGCCTTTGGACTGGTAGCAGTTGTATTGATTTTCTGGAATTTGATGCAAAATACAGCGGATCAGCAAAAATTAAAAGTGGCATGTATAGGGGATGAATTAACTTTTGGAACTGCTGTGGAAGAGCGGGAAGATAACTGTTACCCGGTACAGTTACAGAAATACATGGAACAGGCAGAAAAAAAATATCGGATCGGTAATTTCGGTGTGGAAGGCGCTGCGGTTCAGAAAAAGAGTAAAAAGCCGTATACAAAGGAAGAACGCTATGAGAGCAGTATGGAATATAAAGCTGATCTTGTTGTTATGATGCTTGGAACAAACGATACTACAGAGGAAAACTGGACGGATATCGATACGTTTCAGAAAGATTATCAATCCCTGATCAAAGGCTATCAGGATTTAAAGAGCAGTCCGGAAATCTTGCTGGTCACGCCGCCGATGATACAGTCTGATGGAAGCACAGAGATGGAAGAGAGGGCAAAAAGAGTAGAAGAAATTAAAAATGCGATCGAAACCATTGGTGAAAAGAATAAGCTGACGGTTCAGGATCTTTACAGCTACAGTCAGAAACATCCGGAATGGTATCAGGAAGACGGTGTTCGTCTGAACAAAGACGGAGCACTGGCAGTAGCGGATATGGTAGGCGACTGCATCATAAATAAGACGAAGTAGAACAGGACGGAAACACGAAAATTTGCACACATTCATATGATAAAGAGAAACAAAACTCAGAAGTAAGGAGAAGAGAATGGATTCTTATCGTATGAATTGCCGGAATGTTTCCGGTAATTGCAGAAACCGGACCTGTGGCAATATGACAGGAAACAGAGAATCGATGATTCCGATGGATTCTACCAGTAAAACCTGCACAAATATATGTGATTGTATGCAGGAAACATCCGTACAGGAACATTTGCAGAAGCTTCCGCTGGCAATGGCATATGTGCCAATGCAGAAATTCGGAAAGGTATATGAACCTGCCCGTGGATTTCAGCTCGGAACAATTTTCCCGGAACTTTGTAAACCATTTTGTGGAAAAGGAGGCGGATGCAGGCGATGATGGGACGAAATAACTGTACCTGCCAGGGAGAACGAAGTAAAGCACAGCTGATGGAAACCATCGGGCAGTCGGCATTTGCAGCTTATGATACTCTGCTTTATATGGACACTCACCCACAGGATCAGGAGGCCATGGCATACTACCATAAACAGGCAGGGATACGCCGGGAAGCGATGGAAGAATATGCCAGACGTTTCGGACCGTTGACAATGGATCTGATCGATGAGACCGACTGTCATTCATGGGAATGGATGATGCAGCCATGGCCATGGGAAAGATCCGGGAAAGGCAGGTGTTAGTGTATGTGGATATATGAAAAACGATTGCAATATCCGGTAAATATCACAAAAACGGATGCAGGGATCGCGAAGATTATTGCATCACAATACGGTGGCCCGGATTGCAATACCCTACAAATCGCCGGGAAGCCCCATTTTATAAGGGTTTCCGGCGTTTTTTCATGAAATGAAAAAGTTAAAATACAGCCGGTTTTTCTCCTTATCGTAGGTGATTCCGTCCACGATCGAGCGCAGCAGAAGACCTTTCCGTTCATAGGATTCGGCCGGATCCTTCAGGATCTCACTGACAGACAGGATCTCCTTCAGAAGCGTTTCCCTGGCATGGCTGTCAGAATCATCCGGCTGCGTGGCAGCAGTGGCAACATCGATCTTTTCCAGCAGTTCTTCCCGGCTCTCCTTCAAACGGCGCCGGTTCTCTTTGTATTCCTCCAATGTATCAATCCCGTTTTCGTATGCCAGCTTCACCCTGGTCTCTTTCACAGCGATCTGATCCAGTTCCTGTCGGAGCAGATCCAACTCATCGCTTTCCTTCTGATCCGGAAGATTCCGGACGGTATAAGTGAAGTCAGCTCCGGCGAGGATCCGGTCAAAGTAATCACAGACTGCAGCTTCTGCTTTCGCAGCGGAGAGCGACTGGGAACCTTTGTGGAATCCTTTGGAGTATTTCCAGCACTGGAAGTACCTGTAACTTCCAGAACCGGCCAGAGAGAGCGTAGCACCGCACACAGAGCACCTGAGCAGACCGGACAGCCAGTGCTTGCAGGTGGAGATATTCCTTGCCTTGGCAGGGCGTCTGCGTGCCCTCATGAGAGCACGCCGCTTTTCAAATCGTTCTTTTGATAATCTGGTTTCGTGGCTGCCTTCGAAGGAGATCCCATTCCAGACTACGGTACCGGCATAGAACGGATTCTTCAGAATGAGATCCACGTTCCGTTGTTCGAACAGGTTCCCCCGCTTACTCCGGAAGCCCAGGTCATTGCACTTCCTGGCGATAGCGGTTGCATCCTGATCATAGAGATCGTACTGATCCATGATGTACTGGACGATCTTGTATTCCTCTTCATTGATCACAAATGGCTTTCCACCGCCAACGGCATCGTAGCCGAGACAGGGTGTAGTCTGGTACCCGTGTTTCAGTGCTTTTTCTTTCATGCCACGGACCACTTCTCCGGACAGCCGAATCGAGTAGTATTCATCCATCCACTCAATAATTCGCTCAATCAGAGTACCAAAAGGACCGTCGATCAGCGGCTCAGAGATACTGATCACATCCACGTCACTTTTCTTCAGCAGAGATTTATAGACGATCGATTCTTCCTGATTCCTGGCAAACCGGGAATATTTCCATACCAGGATCACATCGATCGGATGCGATTCCTGCTTGGCGATCCCGATCATCTCCTGGAACTTTGGCCGCTTATCCGCATGCCGCCCGGAGACGGATTCCTCGAAGACATAGTCTTTGCTGATGATGATTCCGTTCTTCTTGGCATAATCCAGTAAGAGCCGCTGTTGTGCATCCGGGGACAGCTCCGTCTGATCGGCGGTGCTGACACGGATATAGAGGGCGCCATTTCTTAACTTTGCCATAATATCACCTTCCTATTTTATGTAAAAATGAGTACAAAAATAACAGCCAGCGAGAGAACAGGCGTTCCGCTTGCATAGCTGCTCCGAAGATGATACAATATTTTTGCTGAATTTGTGATGCATCTTCGGATGTGTTACTTGCCGGTTCCTGTTGGCGCAGGAGCCGGTTTTTTATTTTATTCATTCTGCAAAAAAGTATTGGCACTGATCCAGATAATAATCCTGTTCTTTCCGGAAGAGGGCAGTAAGTCCTGCCACGGACCCGGTATCATGGTATGTTTTTAACGCTTCCAGATATTCCGGTCGGTTTGCATCCTGGATGATGAACGGTGAGATCTTATGACACAGACATTCCCGGAATAGGATCATCCGGCCCGTTCTTCCGTTTCCGTCTTGGAATGGATGGATGCTCTCATACCTGGCATGGAACGCTGCCAGTGTTTCCAGAGATACATCCTGACTCTCATACCAGGTCAGTAATTTTTCCATTTCTGCAGGAACCTGGCTTGGAAGCACGGTCTTTTGCATACCGACAATATTGGCACGCTTCTTATAGTCCCCGATTGCATATCCGTTGGCACGATCCTCGAAGACTCCACTTTTCAATTCATAATGAAATTGTTTGATAAGCTCCTGACTGAGCGGAGCATCCAGCGTATCCAGCATCTTATTGAACATCAAAAAATGTCCGTTCATTTCTTCCACGTCCTTGGCCCGGTAGTAATCATCCGATCTTGGCAGTGTACCGGTATCGAAGAGAGAAGCGGTCTGTTCTTCCGTCAATGTGCTTCCTTCGATCTTGTTGGAGTTGTATGCCATCAGACGCTGCGTGAAACCGTAGATACCGGAACGATCACGCTTTTGCTGTTCAATTTTGAAACGCTGGAGCAGATATTCGATAAATTCTAAGGTACTCATAGATACACATCCTTTCTATTTTATTTTATGGGTTTTATATATCTTAAATTATACGTCTACAAAAATACGAATTTTTGAATAACAATAGGAGTTTCCTAATTATGGGATTGTTGTATACATGACTATGCAATATAATAATAGTAAGAAAGGAGACATCGCTATGAAACAGTTTTTTATAAAATATAACAAAAAAATAGATAGTGTTTCGTCTACAGCCTTACTGTATTTTTTAATAGTTTGGATTTTAAACTACCTTTGCTCACCGTTATATGCGGTGAATGAAATTCTGTATATTATTATTATTGTGTGTGTACCGGCTATAATAGTGAGCTTGAAATCAATTAGGAATAGTTTTAATAAGTTACTCCGTTGGGTTTTCGGATTCCGAAGATGATTGTTTTTGGGCTTCGGCTATCATGTCAGGGGTGATTTTTTCATCGTTTAAGATAGCACTTATAATTTCTGGACTTTTAATATCCAAATTATTTACAATATCTAATAATTCGGATTTTTTTTGCAATTCTAGTTGTGAGGCTTTCTCGTCATGTCCTTTAAAACCGACAGATTTTGACTGAACAGAAAAATTTGTTTTTCCTGTTTCGTTATCTTTCTTATAAGTCAAAGATAAATTACCACCATTAATCAAATTGTTTATAGAAAAAATCAATAAAGAAAGCACAATTCCAGCGCCAGATATTGCACCAATTAATTCGATGACGCCAGGAGAATGAATATTGAGTTTTACTTCTATATTTGAAGAATCGAATTCTATATCGCATTGTTTGGCGAGGCTATTGGCTGATTCTTCAAGTGTTGCAGATAACGTTACCAATTCTTTGAGAGTAAGACCATTTGGGTGTCCTGCGTGGATAGTCGTGTGTATTTGATCTCCTTTGGAGTATATACCATAAATTGTCCGGTCAATAAAAGGTGCATATTCATCCATATTTGAAAGCGCATGTTGAGAATTAAATCCTTTTGCTAAGTATATATCCATTTCACTTTTAGAAATAGTTTTTAAAGGATGTATTTTTCGGCGTTTACAATATGGGCAAGGATGAAGTTCAGTAGTTGGATTTTCTTTTAAATAATCCTCTACATAGTTGGATCTTTCATAAGTATCACCAATAACTTCTGCAATAGTTATGGAATCAGAGTTTTTACTGGGAATAAGTATAATATCACCTTTTTGAATTTCAAAAACAAAACGCCATATTTTGTTGTAAATGGATGTAATGGTACCTTTAGCAGTTCCATCAGAGTCATCTTCTATATCTTCTTTTACAGGAGATGAATGAGATTCATATTCCTCAATCAATCTTTTGATTGCGTCCTCTGGTTGATTGTTAAGTATGTTAAGAGTAACATAATCCCACGCAATCGAGATATATTGATGCAAGATAAAATCATCATAGTAATCACCACCATTGGTACGGATGATCCAATAATGTCTGGTTGGTGAAATGGAAGGAATATGTAACACATCTAAAATATTACTATTCATTATTAATACCTCTCTTTCTTTTTGGATCTATTTTAAATCATATAATTCTTTCGTCACATTCGGAAGCATGCGTAGCTTATAGTTTTTTCATGACAATCAAATTTGGTATAAAATACACTACATAGTTATCAACATTCGTGCACATACCATATTTGTTCCGGTAGAAGATCAAACATTCTTCCAGCACTTCCTCAGTCACTTCCAGATACTCTGCAATCTCGAACCGGTTCCGGCAGCCATGCTCATAGGCTCTGATCAGACCGAGTAAGCCGATCTGCTTGTTATACGCCCATGCTCGGGCGCGCAGTTCCTGTTTTCGGTTGGAAGCATCACTCTGATCCAGAATGTTTCCGTAGCTTGTGTAGTGGTGTCCCAGTTCTTCGGCCAGGACGCAAGCTTTTTCTATAGAGGTAGAAAGATCTTTCCTGATAGCAACGCGAAAGCCTTTTATGCGTCCGTTATTATATTTCAATGGTTTTTCTTTTACGATAAGCCCATTTTCAGAGGCTTCCGATAAAAGAATTTCATAAGAATTCATAGGTTACCTCCTGAAATGCTTAAAAGTTATCGTCATCCATGATGTCATCGTCAGATGTATCGGTTCCGGCTGGCGATGATATATCGGTACGTGCATGGGCAGCGTTTGCCAACGACTGAGAATATAATGAAAGCTGTTTTTCCAACGCTTTGGAACGTTCCCACTCTTTTTCTAGTGTAAAATCAACCATTTCTTTGCCGTGTTCATCGAGAGCACGGTATTTTTTTATGATGCTAAATTCCTCAAGTGAAACGGAATTTCTCATAGTAGGCATTTGAACAGCATCCTGGAACAAGTAATTCGCATCACATCCAAGAACTTCCATAATTTTAAACAAAATCGGTTCCTTGGGGGAACTGACCTCATTTTCATAATTTGAAACGGCACCAACAGTAACTCCGATAGAGTTGGCAAAATCACTTCGGGATATATTTTTGCTTTCGCGTAACTCTCTTATACGGCTACCTACACTCATTAAGCCACCTCATTTCCTTTTATTTATATGAGTATTGTATTTTATAAATCTTGGTATGTCAATATAAAATAACAAGAAAATTATTAAAACCATATTGACAAAACAAGAAAGTTGTTATAATATTCAGAGTGACAAGAAACTTGTTATGCAGAAAGGAGGTAACAAGATGCGTGACATAACAGAGTCAAATAGTATTGTTGCGATTCGAATGAAAGAAGTAATTCGAGAAAAAGGACTAAGACAGGCATCTGTAGCAACGAAAGCTGGTTTTACAAGCCAGGAGCTGAATGACATGCTGAATGGTAGAAGAATTATGCGCGCAGCAGATATTGCGTCGTTGATAAATGTTGTAAAAGATTTTGGTATCGATGCTAATTATCTTTTTGGAATTGAGAAAGGAGCGTGATAAAAATGAAATGTCCAAGATGCGGTAATGAAGTGAAAGAGTACGAAAACGAAAAGTATTGTTCAAAATGCGGATTCCCGATAAACACACCGGCAAATGACGGACATTGTCCGTTGCATAGAATGATGTTCGATGTGGATGCAAGAGCGCTGGTAGTAAATGGAACCCGATACAGTACGGTAAAGGGATTTTCCATGAATTGTACAGAGGGGAAATGCACCCTTACCGTAACAAGAGACCAAATTTTTGAAACCCAGCTTTAATCAGGGAATTTCAAAATTTTGAAACCACTTACATAGTCGCCTTCAATGATGTCGTATTCTTCAAGGGTTTCGATAGCTCGTCCAAGCTGATCCTTGTCAGAGATACAATTAAGCATGTTGACGTAATCAAAGTGATTATTTCCAGTAGCATGGTATTCTGCCACCATGTAACGGAGCAATTTGTCTGAAAACTGACTCATATGTATATGCCTCCTTTCTTTTGAATATGTGTTGAACATTGTAGGAGCGGATACGTTAAAAGTCAATATAAAAATAATGAAATGTATAGATTTACAACAGATGAGCAGAAAAGGAGTGTGATAAGAAAAATGAATATTGAAGAATTAAAATCAGTTTACCTTGATGTCGAAAAAGGGGCATTAGAAGTGAACGGTCAGGAACTTAAAAATGTGACCGAATTCTCTATGACATTTAAGGATGGAGAATTCGGTCTGAGTGTCACACATGACGATAAGTTTACTTCAAAAACAGATGGATCCAGACTCTTTCTGGAACTTCTACCCGATAAAGTACTTGGTGAGAGCGTTCCCACACAAAGTAAAGGGGTAGAAGAAAATGTATGAAATTAATACATGGGAAAAAAGATTCATTAATCGAAAGGTTTCGTCAGTTCTAGTGTCTTTCGAACTTCTCGGTCACGATTGGTACGAATTATCAAGATCACCGGAGTGGAGACAGGTGGAAAAGTTTCTGTCCCAGAGGAAAAGAAATCAGAACATGTAGCAACCAATCAACACCATACATACTATACCACAGGGAGGTGGTACCCATGAAAGGGCAACCGATCATCGGTGAAACCCGGTTCATCATCAACGGTCAGCTGTATTCTCCGGAACAGATCGGAGAGCAGAGGGCTATGGAACTGATCAGACAGAAGGTTGATCAGGCGATGGAGGGAATCGGGTTTGAAAAGACATACAAGGAAAAGACCGCCTGAGGGCGGGAAAGGAGGACAAGCTTATGGAAGCAAAAGAATTTGAAAAATTCTATTCGTTATGCGAAAGAACAGTCAGTCGTCAGAGACTTCTGGGAGCCGACGATAAAGACATCGCTTTTGTATTAACCGGAATGATGGCAACACTTCCGGAAGATGAACTGACGCTGCCACAGCACAAGAAACTGGTTGATCTGGTAGTGAACAAGGAAGAAAGCCAGGAAAAAACAGCAATAATCCTGACAGAAAAAGAGTTCCAGGAATATCTGCAGGAGGAAAGAGAGACAATCGCTGTGCTTTGCGGAAAAGGCAGCCGAGCAGATAAGTATATGCGTTTGATCGGCAGAGCACTCTGCGGTTCACCAGGGATGGCTTATACAAGAGAGCAGCTTAGAAGGCTCGTTGCCCTGGCGGATGAATAAAAATAAGTGCCGTTAGGGCTGCCACCCGTTCCGGCACTCAAACAAATAACCACTAATATTATACAGAAAGTAGAGAAGAAAAGCAAATGATTAAAATAGAAGGTAAAGGAAACACCGTAAAAGCGGAAATTATGGGAGATGAGGTCACTGTTTTGTCAGAGCTGACTTACGCAGTAAAACATATCCATAAAGAAATCGGAAAAGTCAGAGGAAGAAAAGTAGCAGATAAAGAGATGGAAGATGTATTTAAACTGGCGATTATGAGTGAAGAGGAACTTGACAAGGAAGATGAAGCGAAAAAACAGCTTTTGAAAGAAAGTATGTGGAAGTTTCTCGATGACTTATTTACTCCGGGAGGTGCCAAATGAGTACAGGAGAGTTAATAGGAACAATCGCATCCGTATTTGGATTATTCACCTGCAAAAGTAGCCTACCGGCGCTGATCTGGCTGATGTTGGTATTTGCTTTCTTCATCCGGTTCGAAAAAGCGTTGGATCGGATGGAATGCGGGAAGGATGAATACAAGTGTCTGGAGGACGAAGATGAGTAAAGGAGAAAATGAAGTATGCCAATGAAGATTAATAAACTTGAGATTGAAAATGTTAAACGTGTAAAAGCAGTTAAGATCGAGCCAAACCAGAATGGCCTTACGATCATTGGTGGGAAAAATAACCAGGGAAAGACCTCTGTGCTGGATTCCATTGCATGGGCATTGGGAGGGGAACGTTACAAACCTTCCCAGTCAACCAGGGAAGGATCCTTAATCCCGCCCAACCTGCATATTGTTATGAACAATGGTCTGGTTGTGGAAAGAAAAGGAAAGAACAGTACCCTGAAAGTTACAGATCCGAATGGAAAGAAAGCAGGGCAGCAGCTGTTGAATGAATTTATCGAACAGCTTGCCATCGATTTGCCAAGATTTCTGGAGTCTACTTCTCAGGAAAAAGCAAGGATTCTGCTTCAGGTTATTGGTGTAGAGGACAGCCTGATGACACTGGAGAAGGAAGAAAAGGAGCTGTATAATGAGCGCCTTGCGATTGGTCGCATCGCAGATCAGAAAGAAAAATTCGCAAAAGAGCAGCCGTATTACCCGGATACGCCGAAAGAACTGGTTTCTGCTTCAGAGCTGATTAGACAACAGCAGGAGATCCTTGCACAGAATGGGGAGAACCAGAGAAAGCGGGAAAAACTCCACCGACTAGAACAGGATTATCAAAAGATCAATGAACAGATGGAAGAATTGTTGAAAAAGCAGGCAGCAGTAAAAGCAGATATCGAGATTGCCAGAACGACAGCCTCTGATCTTCAGGACCGTTCTACTAGAGAACTGGAAGAGAACATTTCCCATATCGAAGAGATCAACCGGAAAGTCCGGGCAAACCTCGATAAGGAAAAAGCAGAAGAGGATGCGAAGGAGTACAGAAACCAGTATGCGGACCTGACGAAAAAGATTAACGATACCAGAGAAGAAAAAACAAAACTTCTTGAATCTGTGGAACTGCCGTTACCGGAACTGTCCGTTAAAGAAGGGGAACTGATCTACAAAGGACAGAAGTGGGATAACATGTCCGGTTCGGACCGTCTGAAAGTAGCCACTGCGATTGTACGGAAACTGAACCCGAACTGCGGGTTTGTTCTCCTGGATAAGCTGGAACAGATGGATCTGGATACGCTCCAGGAGTTTGGACAGTGGCTTGAAAAAGAAGGACTGCAGGCGATTGCTACAAGAGTCAGTACAGGGGATGAATGCAGCATTATCATCGAAGATGGCTATGTGGTCGGACAGGAACATGCAGAACAGAAAGAATGGAAGGCAGGTGCATTTTAATGCGTATTATCAGAGGAAAGTTGGCAAGTGCAAAGAAAGTTGTCATATACGGACCGGAGGGGATTGGAAAATCGACCTTTGCCAGCAAGTTTCCGGATCCTGTGTTTATCGATACAGAAGGAAGCACCAAAGATATGGATGTGGCCCGTTTTGAAACACCCAGCAGCTGGCAGATGCTCATGGATCAGATCCGTTATGTAAAAGCAAATCCGGGGATCTGCAAGACCCTTGTAATCGATACTGCAGACTGGGCAGAGCAGATGTGCGTGAAGGATATCTGCGACCGCAACGGAAAGAAAGGGATCGAAGATTTCGGATATGGAAATGGCTATGTGTATGCCAAGGAAGAATTTGGACGGTTTCTGAATGCACTCAGTGAAGTGGTGGATGCAGGGGTTCATGTGGTTCTCACAGCCCATGCACAGATCAGAAAGTTCGAACAGCCGGATGAAATGGGTGCATATGACAGATATGAATTAAAACTCGGAAAAAAGACTTCTTCCCAGACTTCTCCATTGGTAAAAGAATGGGCAGATATGCTCTTATTTGCGAATTATAAGACCATGTCGGTATCCGTTGATGATAAAGGTAAAAAACATAAGGCGCAGGGAGGAAGAAGGGTGATGTATACATCCCATCATCCATGCTGGGATGCCAAAAACAGATATGGTCTTGCGGAGGAGGTTGCGTTTACATATGAGTCCATCCAGCACATCATCGAGCCGGATCGGGGAGCAGGGGAACAGCCGCCTGTACAGATCCAGGAACCAGTAAGACAAACCGAACAGAAGCAGAAGGTAGAATCCAAAGAAGCTGCTTCACCGGTTACTGCTGAGCCGGAAAAACCTTTACCGGATCAGCAACCGGAGGATCCGCCATTTACAGAACCGGATCCGGAGATCCCCCAGGCATTACGTGACCTGATGGTAAATAACCGCGTAGATGAATGGGAGATTCAGAATGCAGTGGCAGCACGCGGATACTTCCCGTCTGATATGCCGATCCGAGATTATCCGGAAGACTTTGTATCCGGAGTGCTGGTTGGCGCATGGAGCCAGGTGTTTGAAATGATCAAACAGGCGCGGAAGACAATGGAGATACCATTTTAGAAATAGGAGGATAAGAAAGAATGGGAACAGAAGGAAGAGAATTAAGCTGGGATGACAATATCCAGAACGACAGCAGTTTTGTGGAACTGCCGGAAGGGGATTATGAATTTACGATTGACCATTATGAGAGAGGACGATCACAGGGCAGTGCAAAGATCCCGCCAAGCAACATGGCGATCGTATTTTTTAATATCCGTACACCGGAAGGACAGGAAGTGACGATCAAAGAAAATTATATCCTGCATTCCAGACTGGAATGGAAACTTTCCGAATTGTTCTGCGGAGTCGGACTCAAGAAAAAAGGGGAAGAAGTCAGAATGAACTGGAATGCACTTCCGGGATTGACCGGACGTGCGCAGATATCCCTGGATGCGGATAAAAATGATCCATCCAAAAAGTACAACCATATCAAGAAGATCTACCCAAAGGAACAGGGTAAATATACGGCAGGGAGCTTTTAATAATGGAATTACGACCATATCAACAGGAAGCAAGGGAAGCGATCTTTGAGCAGTGGGATGGCGGCGTATTAAAAACGCTGCTCGTCCTCCCTACCGGATGTGGGAAGACGATCGTTTTTGCAAAAGTAACGGAAGACTGTGTGCGCCGGGGAGATCGGGTCCTGATACTGGCGCACCGTGGAGAACTTTTGGAGCAGGCTGCCGATAAGATCCGGCAGTCCACAGGGCTTGGATGTGCCGTGGAAAAGGCAGAAGAAACCTGTATGGGGAGCTGGTTCCGCGTTGTCGTAGGGTCTGTACAGACTATGATGCGTGAGAAACGACTGGGACAGTTCCCGGAAGATTATTTTCAGACCATCATCATTGATGAAGCACATCACTGTATCTCAGACAGCTATCAAAAAGTCCTGAATCATTTCAGCAGTGCAAAAATCCTTGGCGTCACGGCAACTCCAGACAGGGGCGATATGAGGAACCTTGGAAGTTATTTTGAATCCCTTTCTTATGAATATACCTTACCGAAAGCAATCAAGGAGGGATATCTTTCACCGATCAAGGCCCTTACAATTCCGCTTAAAATCGATATGACTGGTGTCGGGGTACAGGCAGGTGATTTTAAGGCCAGTGATATCAGCACTGCGCTCGATCCATATCTGCAGGGGATCGCACAGGAAATGGAGAAATATTGCAAAGATAAAAAAACGGTAGTGTTCCTTCCGTTAGTGAAAACAAGCCAGAAATTCAGGGATCTTTTAAATGCTCATGGGTTTCGGGCAGCGGAAGTAAACGGGGGCAGCCAGGACCGGTCAGAAGTTCTGGAAGCCTTTGACCGCGGTGAATACAATGTTTTGTGTAATTCCATGTTGCTGACAGAAGGATGGGACTGCCCATCTGTAGACTGCGTGGTGGTACTGCGTCCAACAAAAGTACGCAGCTTGTATTGCCAGATGGTTGGACGCGGAACTCGCCTGTCACCAGGGAAAGACCATCTGTTATTATTGGATTTTTTATGGCATACCGAACGCCATGAGTTATGTCATCCGGCAAGCCTGATCTGTCAGGATGAGGAAGTCGCAAAAAAGATGACAGAACATATCGAACAGGCAGGGTGTCCTGTCGATATTGAAGAAGCGGAAAAGACAGCGGCAGAGGATGTTGTGGCACAAAGAGAAGAGGCACTTGCGAAGCAGTTAGAAGAAATGAAACGCAGGAAAAAGAAACTGGTAGATCCCCTGCAGTTTGAAATGAGTATCCAGGCAGAGGACCTTTCTGGATATGTCCCTGCATTTGGCTGGGAAATGGGGCCGCCATCAGAGAAACAGAAAGCAACACTTGAAAAACTAGGGATACTTCCGGACCAGATCGAGAATGCAGGGAAAGCGGCAAAGATCCTTGACCGCCTGGACAAACGGAAAGAAGAGGGACTCACAACCCCAAAACAGATCCGTTTCCTAGAAGGAAGAGGATTCCAGCACGTGGGCACATGGCAGTTTGAAACGGCAAGGAAACTGATCGACAGGATCGCAGCAAACGGATGGCGCATCCCGCAGGGCATCAATCCGCAGGAGTATAAAGGAGCATAATTATGGAGCAGAAGACAAGCCTTTTAGAGTTAATGGAATATATTCATCCGGCGGAACTGGATTATCAGGAATGGGTTAATGTTGGCATGGCGCTGAAGCATGAAGGGTATTCGGTCAGTGACTGGGATCATTGGAGCAGGCAGGATAGCGGAAGATACCATACAGGAGAATGCGAAAGGAAATGGAATACGTTCCGTGGGAATGCAAGCCCGGTCACAGGTGGCACGATCTTTCAGATGGCTGTAGAGCATGGATTCGTTCCGGAGCGTGGACATGAAATAGACTGGGAAGATTCCATTGTAAAAGACAGCGACCGTGTGGTAGTGGATGGAAACTGGATTGAAGAAAGGGAAGTTCATGAACCAGTTACCTGGAACCCGGTCAGCCAGCTGATCCAATATCTGGAGATCTTATTCGAGCCGGGGGAGAATGTCGGCTATGTGACAAAAAGCTGGAAGAATGAAAAAGGAAAATACGTTCCGCAGGATAGAGGAAATTATGACCGTACTGCCGGACAGCTCATAAAGGCATTGTCAGAATGTGATGGAGATATTGGATCTGTATTTGGTGATTATGATCCGGAGGGCGGTGCATGGATCCGTTTTAACCCGCTGGACGGGCAGGGGGTAAGAAATGAAAATGTATCGGATTTCAGGTATGCGCTGGTAGAATCGGATGGAATGGAGGTCAGCAAGCAGAATGCGATCCTGCGTGAACTGGAGCTACCGATCGCCTGCCTGGTACATTCTGGAAAGAAGAGCCTTCATGCGATTGTCCGCGTGGAGGCAGCGGATTACACAGAATACAGAAAACGCGTAGATTATCTCTATGATGTATGCCAGAAGAATGGGATAAAAGTAGATACACAGAACCGGAATCCGTCCAGGCTTTCCCGGATGCCGGGCGTAATGCGTGGAAAGCATAAACAGTTTTTAGTAGATACCAACATTGGGAAGGAGTCCTGGAATGAATGGCAGGAGTGGATGGAGAGCATCAACGATGATCTTCCGGATCCAGAAGGGCTGGACAGCGTCTGGGACAATCTCCCGGATCTATCCCCCTGCCTGATTGAAGGAATCCTCCGGAAAGGGCACAAAATGCTGATAGCAGGTCCATCAAAAGCAGGTAAATCCTTCCTGCAGATTGAATTGTGCATTGCAATCGCCGAGGGAAAGAAATGGCTGCAGTGGCAGTGTGCACAGGGGCGTGTGATGTATGTGAACCTGGAGCTTGACAGAGCCAGTTGTCTGCATCGGTTTAAGGATGTTTATACATCCCTTGGCATCCGTCCGGATAGCCTGAGAAACATTGATATCTGGAACTTGAGGGGGAAATCCGTACCCATGGATAAACTGGCACCAAAACTGATCCGGAGAGCTTCGAAAAAGGATTATACAGCCATCATCATAGACCCGATCTATAAGGTCATCACCGGGGATGAGAACAGCGCAGACCAGATGGCAAATTTCTGCAACCAGTTTGACAAAGTATGCACAGAACTGGGATGCGCGGTGATCTATTGCCACCACCACAGCAAAGGAAGCCAGGGAGGAAAAAAATCCATGGACCGTGCCAGCGGCTCCGGAGTATTTGCCCGTGATCCGGATGCACTTCTGGATCTGATCGAATTGGAGACGACAGAAGCCCTGCTAAAACAGGAAGAAAACAAAGCAACGTGCCAGGCATGCAAGGAGTATCTGGATGCCCATTTCAAGTGGCAGGACGACCTTTCTCAGGACGATTTGTGCAGCAGTGTACAGATGCTCAGCTACTGCAAAAAACACCTGGATAAATGGCAGATGAACGCGCTGCAGAACCATATCGATACAGCTGTTGCGGCAGCTAAGAGCATGACGGCATGGAGGATTGAAGGGACGCTCCGGGAGTTTCCAAAGTTTGAACCGGTCAATCTCTGGTTTAAATATCCGGTGCACAGAATCGATGAGTCGGACAGTCTGAAAGACATCCAACCGGATACAGATAAGCCGGCATGGCAGAAAGCAATGGAAAAGAGGAAGCCCAAAGAGCAGAAAAAAGAGGAGCGGATGAAGAGTCTTGAGACAGCAGTGGAAGCCACAAATTTCGGAAATCCACCGGCATTGAAAGAGCTTGCACAGTACATGGGGATCTCAGAACGTTCCCTCAGAGACCGGATCAAGGAGCATGGAGGCTTCTATATACAAGATGGAGAAGTGCGGAAAAAAACGTAAATTTATGTTTTCTGCAAAATGTCAGGGTTTGCGGAAAAAAACATATCTGCACGTTTTCTGCAAAATTCAGATTGTGGAAAATAACATGTTTTTTTCCTTCCGCAATTTTGCGGAAAAAAACGTAAATTTATGTTTTCTGCCGCGGCGGAAAAAAACATTACCCTAAAGGGTATAATTTTCCCCCGCAATCGCGTGGTCACGGGGGTAGGAATGGACGGGCTTAAAGCACAGCCCGCCCGTTCCCTTCCCCTTCCCCGATGACAAGGCAGAAGAAAAAAAAGAAGTTTCACACGTTAGCGAGGTAAAGCAAATGGAGATGCAATTTTTTATGGCGATGGAACCGCCGACCTGTACACACCAGGAAAAGAAAGTGACAGTCGTTCATGGCAAACCGGTGTTTTATGACCCACCGGAAGTGAAAGCGGCCAGGGCGAAGCTGATGGATCACCTGCTGAAGCATCAA
>ENA-OOXF01000264-OOXF01000264.1-human-gut-metagenome-genome-assembly--contig:-NODE-264-length-41239-cov-2.935922_pt1 | contig 41239 bp, 46 predicted proteins | sample MGYA00241586_ERZ501341 | MGnify/ENA primary metagenome ERZ501341 (study PRJEB25962, sample SAMEA2042985) | human gut metagenome | biome: human gut; feature: human-associated habitat; material: faeces... | reverse complement strand
TAAACGCCGCTTTACGCGGCGTTTTTTTGTGCTTATTTTCAGTTGATGCCGGTTACATCAAAGCCGGTATCCTCAACAGCAGTCTTCAAAACTGCATCATCCAGGCCTGCGCCCTCAACAACCGCATTATTGTTTTCCAGAGAAACAACAACACTTGTTACACCTGCTACAGCAGCAAGTGCTTCCTTAACGGCGCCAACACAATGCTGGCAATGCATACCTTCGATAGCAATAGTCTTAGTCATGATAAAATCTCCTTTGCAATTACAATTTTATAAAACGCAGTCTTAGTGCGTTAGTAACAACAGAAACACTGCTGCAGCTCATCGCCGCCGCTGCAATCAGCGGATTCAGCAGCCAGCCGAAGGCTGTATAAAATACACCTGCGGCAAACGGAATACCGACGGCATTATAAATAAAGGCCCAGAAAAGATTTTCCTTGATATTGGTCATCACGCTGCGGCTTAAGCAAATTGCCTTCGCCACATCAAGCAAATCGCTTTTAATCAAAACCATATCAGCAGCTTCAATCGCAATATCCGTGCCGGCACCGATAGCGATACCTACATCGGCACGCGCCAACGCAGGCGCATCGTTAATGCCGTCGCCTACCATGGCGACAATATGACCTTCCTGCTGCAGCTTGCGTACCACCGCTTCCTTATCCTGCGGCAGCACCTGCGCAACAGCCTCATCAACGCCTACCTGTGTGCGAATTGCCTCCGCCGTCTCCCGGTTATCACCGGTCACCATCAGCACATGCAGGCCCATAGCCTGCAGCTTACCGATTGCCTCCTTGCTTGTCGGCTTTACGGTATCGGCAACAGCAATACAGCCTAAAAGCTCGCCCGCACGGACAAAATATAACGGTGTTTTTCCCTGAGCCGCCAGCTTGTCATACTGGTCCATCAAACTGCTGATATCAACATTCAACGCCTGCAACAGCTTCATATTGCCTGCTGCGCACTCATCGCCTGCAAGCTCAGCAGTAAAGCCCTGACCGGGGATTTGCTTATAATTACATGCTTCTAAAAGTGCAAGCTGCTTTTCTTCAGCAGCAGCAACAATAGCTTCCCCCAAGGGATGCTCCGACAGCTTTTCCAGACTGGCAGCAAAGGCCAGCAATTCATTTTCCGTAACCTTTACAGGCAAAATATCCGTCACCACCGGTTTGCCCGCTGTAATCGTACCTGTTTTATCTAAGATAACGGTATCAATCTTATGCGCTGTTTCCAACGCCGTTGCCGATTTAATCAGAATAGCGCTCTTGGCACCACGTCCTGTGCCGACCATAATCGCCGTCGGTGTTGCCAACCCCAAAGCGCAGGGACAGGAAATTACTAGCACCGAAATAGCAATCGTCAGCGCAAAATGCCAGCTTGCGCCGAGAGCCAGCCAGACAACCGCCGCAAGCATGGCAATGCCTATAACGGCAGGCACAAAATAGCCGCTCACCTTATCAGCCAGCTTAGCAATAGGAGCTTTCGATGAGGTTGCCTCATCCACCAGCGCAATAATCTTCGCTAAAGCAGTATCAGCGCCAATCGCAGTCGCTTCCATCTTAAAGTAACCGCTTCTGTTAATAGTGCCGCCGATAACCTTGTCACCGATTGTTTTATCTACCGGCAAGCTTTCACCGGTCAGCGCACTTTCGTCCAAGGCACCGCTGCCCTCAATGATTTTGCCGTCCACAGGCACGGACGCACCGCTTTTTACAATCAGTACATCGCCTGTAACTACCTCCTCTACAGGAATTTCTCCCTGCAGGCCGTGGCGTTCGACAAGCGCCGTCTTCGGCGTAAGCTTCATCAGCGCCTTAATCGCATCAGATGTGTGGCTCTTCGCCCGCGCCTCCATAAACTTGCCTAAGGTTACAAGCGCCAAAATAACGGCACTCGCTTCAAAATATAAAGCATCGGCAAAGCCTGGCAGCAAATCAAGACGGTTATGACCAAAGGCATACGCCATGCCAAATACGGAATATAAACCGTAAATAAAGGATGCACCACTGCCCACGGCAATCAGCGAATCCATGTTAGGCGCACCGCTTAACAAATTACTCACACCGTGGATAAAATACTTGCGGTCGATAAAAAGCACCGGAATACACCACAGCATCTGCAGCAAAGCATTAATCAGCTCGTTTTCCTGCCCCAGAATAAAGCTTGGCAACGGCCAGCCCCACATGCGCCCCATATGCTGATAAAAAACAAGACCGGCAAAAATCAGCGAGCCGATAAGACGCTGCTTCATCTCCGCCATCTCCTGCGCCGCCGTATCCTGCTGCGGCACAGGCGCAGCGGCAGCTCCTGCGGCATGCACACTTGCACCGAAGCCCAGCTTTTCAATGCGGGCAATAATCTCCTTTTCATCTACAACGCTTTCATCAAAGGTAACGTGCGCATTATTTTTCAGCAGATTAACACTCATCTGCTCCACGCCCTGCATCCTGTTGACAACTTTTTCTATGCGTGACGAGCAGGCACTGCAGCTCATGCCCGTTATATCAAGTAACTGTTTTTTCATCGCGACTCCTTTCGCTTGCTATCTGTTTGACATAAAATTTTTTGTCTGCTATTATTATAGCAAACGCTATCTTTATTTCAAGAACGCACTATTTAGGTAGATAGTATGTAAAAAGATACTGTAAAGATATATAATTTTTGCTGCACAAGGCAGACATATGATTTTTTCATAACATCATTATATCTTAATCACCTTGCTCTTTGCAGAAAGGAAACTCCAAATGAAAGACACTATTAACGTCAACTGTCCCGTTGCCGCCACGCTGCAGCTCATCGGCGGCAAATATAAGGCATTGCTCCTGTGGCATCTGTCCGGCAAAATTCTGCGCTTCAACGAGCTGCGCCGCCTCGTCCCCGAGGCAACACCCAAAATGCTCACCCAGCAATTACGCGAGCTGGAAGGTGACGGCTTGATTGCGCGCAAGGTGTACGCCGTCGTACCGCCTAAGGTTGAGTATAGCCTGACGCCGCGAGGCGAAAGCCTCTTCCCCATCCTGCAGGCCATGTATGCCTGGGGCAGCAAGCTTTTAGAGGGTGAAGGCATCTGCCCGGAATGCTCCATGAAGCCTGTGGAAGCAGAGCATTGCTGCTGCCATGAAAAAAACGAATAGAAACGAAAACTTCGGTAGAACGATGATACTTAGTGTTCTATCGAAGTTTTTTATTTGCTGTTCTTTTCATAAACTGCAATTTCAATCAAATTACCATCCGCATCCCGCAGATAAATGCTTTGCATTGCTCCAAGGGCACCATGACGCACCACAACACCTTCCTCAATCGGATAGCCCTTAGCTTCTATTTCTGCTTTAATTGTGCAGATATCACCGTCAGCAAGCAGGCAGATATCCTGACTGCCGTATGTAGGATGCTGCGCTGCCGGCAAAAATTCTGCCGGTCTGCAGTGAATATTAATCTTCTGCACACCAAAGTAAAAAGCATGCTTGCCATTTTTCAACTCATGACGCAAACCTAAAACGCCTGCATAAAATGCTATACATTTATCAATGTCGGCTGTTGTGATAACAATATGGTCTAAGCCAGTTATACGCATGAAAATCACCTGCTTTAATCTAAATCTCCCAAACGGGAATTATCAAATTATCTCTGTCAAATGCCGTAAACTTATCACTCAAGCATAAAATTCCTCCTGTACCACGCTTTAAGCTTGTTTTATCCAGCAAGCCAAAAACATTAGTCCAACGTTTATCCGGCATCATCGTTTTCTTTATTTCGAGCGGATACAACGTACCATTGCGTTCAAGGACAATATCTATCTCTTTATTATCCTTATCACGGTAATAATAAATAAACGGCTCTAAACCTGCATTTTGATAGCTTTTCACAATCTCAGACACAACAAAGTTTTCTAAAATTGCCCCACTCATTGCGCCATTCATCAATGTCTCACTGTCTGTCCACTTCGTGAGATAGGCAACTAAACCGCTGTCATAAAAATATAGCTTCGGCTTTGTCACCATACGCTTCAGCAAATTATTACTGTATGGATGCAGATAAAAAATAATACCCAAGCGCTCTAAAATGTTCAACCAGTTTTTCACAGTAGGCACACTAATCTCTACTGCATCAGCTATAGTTTTATAATTCACCATCTGGCTAGTAAGCGTCGCAACAACAGTGACAAAGTTCAAGAATTTAAAAGAATCAACTCTATCCGCAATCTCCTTGACATCCCTGTCAATATAGGTGGAAATATAGCTGCTATAAACTGCCGCCTGTTCTTTTTTTACTCCACTAACAATGGCAGGCATACCACCACGCCAGATCCGCTCAAAAACCTCCTGTATCCTTGCAGGAGCAACAGCTTTGCTACGCATCAACAAGCGCTCAAAATCAACTGTAAAGGGTTCAGACGTACAGCCACATGCCTCTGCCTGCGATAAAGGTGACATGTGCAGCAAGCAAACACGCCCCGCCAAGGATTCCTGCACACCATCCATCAATTTAAAAATCTGTGAACCTGTCAGCCAAAAATCTCCTGCCTGCTGATGCTCATCAACATAAATCTTAATATAAGGAAAAAGCTCCGGTGCATATTGCACCTCATCAATGAATACCGGCGGCTTATGCAGCTGCAAAAACAGTTTAGGATCGTTTTTCGCCATCTCGCGTTCTGTAATATCATCAAGTGTAACATATTCGCGATTTACACCCTCTGCCTCAGCCAGTCTTTTTAACATAGTTGTTTTGCCAACCTGCCTGGGACCGGTCAATAGGACAACAGAAAATTCCTGCGCCATTCTTTTAAATGTCGCCTCCATTGCTCGATTAATATAAGCCATAGTCATCATCCTTTCCTTGTATTCTATGCAAAGTATATCCCATATAATACCTAAAAGCAAGCAAAACTTCGGCCAAAACGTAATCGTGTTTACGATTTAGCCGAACTTTTTGCGTTTCTACTTTAAAACAGCCGAAATATTCTTTATCCGCACGTACATCGCAACTGCCTTTCCGACGAAAACAAACCCATGCAAAAAGCACGCTGCAGCCTGCGCTTTCACGCAACCCACAGCGTGCTCTTATAATACTTAAAATCAGCCGATTTCTGCTTCTTTTTCAGTACCGCGAACATTAATCGGATGGTTGTTTTCGTCAACCATTACAACCTTCGGCACATAGGTTTTAGCTTCTTCCTCGGTCATGAGGCTGTAAGCGATGATGATAACAGTATCGCCAACCAGAACTTTACGTGCAGCAGCACCGTTCAGGCAGATAACACCGCTGCCACGCTCACCGGCGATAACATAGGTTTCCAGACGATTACCGTTGTTGTTGTCAACGATTTGTACACGCTCGCCCGGAAGAATACCGGACAGCTCCAGCAGCTCGCTGTCGATAGTAATGCTGCCCATATATTCCAGGTTAGCCTGGGTTACGGTAGCGCGATGAATTTTGCCATGGTGCATAGTATAAAGCATATTATTTCTCCTCCAAAACTACATTATCAATCAGACGGGTGGTGCCGAATTTAACAGCTACAGCCAGCAGGTTGCTGCCTGCCATCGGAGCTGCTACAGGTTTCAATTCCGGCAGTGCATAAATTTCAACATAATCAATATCAGACATAGGCTCTTCTTTAATGGAAGCAGTAACAGCCGCAGTAATCTTAGCAGCGTCACGCTCACCTGCTTCGTACTGCTCCTTAGCAGCCTTCAGGCTACGGCTCAGTACCAGTGCTGCCTTGCGCTCTGCTTCATTCAGATAGGTGTTGCGGGAGCTCTTTGCCAGACCGTCAGCTTCGCGGACAATCGGCATAATGCGCAGCTGGATGTTGAAGAACAGGTCTTTTACCATGCGTTTCAGAACCTCAACCTGTTGTGCGTCCTTCTGGCCGAAGTAAGCACGGTCCGGTTGTGCCAGGTTAAACAGCTTGGTAACAACGGTAGTTACACCGCGGAAGTGAATCGGGCGGGTACGGCCGCAAAGAACCTTGGTAATCTCACCGGTTACTTCAACCCAGGTTGCATCCTCGCTCGGATACATTTCCTTCGGAGCCGGAGCGAAAACTACGTTAGCGCCCATGCTTTCTGCCAGCTTGCAGTCTGCTTCCAGAGTGCGCGGATATGCGTCCAGGTCTTCGTTAGGACCGAATTGAGTCGGGTTTACGAAAACGCTGACTACAACAAAGTCATTTTCCATGTTAGCTGCTTTAATCAGGGATGCATGGCCTTCATGCAAAGCGCCCATAGTAGGCACCAAACCGATGGTCAAACCCTTAGCTTTAGCTGCTGCAACCTCTTCGCGCAGCTCTGCAACTGTATGTACTAATTTCATTTTGAATTACCTCACTTTATTTATGAAAGTATTAATATAATTTTTCTAAAACAGCATCGTCAATCTTAAAGGTATGCTCCGGAGCAGGGAAGGTTCTTGCCTTAACATCAGCAATATATTCCTTTACTGCTTCTACGGTTGTATCATGCAGATTAGCATACTTCTTAACAAATTTCGGACAGAAACCGGTGGAAACACCCAGCAAATCATTGCATACAAGCACCTGACCGTCGCAGCCGTTGCCGGCGCCGATACCGATAGTAGCCATAGTTTTCAGCTCAGCGGTTACCTTAGCAGCCAGTGCTGCCGGAACGCATTCCAGTACGCAGGCAAAAGCACCTGCAGCCTCCAAAGCCTTGGCATCATCAATCATTTTTTGTGCAGCAGCAATATCCTTGCCCTGTACCTTGAAGCCGCCCAGCTGATTTACAGATTGCGGAGTCAGACCGATATGAGCGCATACGGGAATGCCGGCCTGTGTCAGGCGCTCTACGAGAGGAACTACCTCGGAGCCGCCCTCCAGCTTAACTGCAGTGCAGCCTGTTTCCTTCAGGAAGCGTGCAGCATTATACATTGCATCAACAATGCTTGCCTGATAGCTCATAAACGGCATATCGCCAACTACTAAAGCAGTGCTGTTGCCACGCATAACAGCCTTAGTGTGATGAATCATTTCATCCATCGTTACAGGGACTGTGGAATTATATCCTAAAATTACGTTACCCAGGGAATCACCTACAAGAATCATGTCTACGCCTGCTTCGTTCACGTTGCGGGACATTGCTACGTCGTAAGCGGTTATCATCGTGATAGGCTCGCCCTTTTGCTTCATTTCTTTAATCGTTGCGACTGTTACTTGTTTGTTAGCCATAATATCCTCCAAGCAAATTTCTCAGCTCATCAGCTGCATTTTCGTCAATAGTGCCATTAGCAAGGGCTAGCGAGGTTGTCGCCAGGCCCAGAGAGCAATAGGCAGGAATTACAGCTGCAGGTAAGGCAGCAAGATGCTTTGCTACCGTGCTGACATCACCGCGGGCAATAGGTCCTGTAAGCACAGCCGCAGGATTTTGCGTAGCCTGCAAATTAGCCGCTGTGCCTTTGAACAAGGGAAGCAGTGCCTCCCAGGCAGCTTCGTTGCTGCCGGTCCAGCGCGCCATCAGCTGCGCCGCCATAGCCTCCACCGCTACAGCGTAGTTGGAGCAAATACACGCTGCCGCATGATAGGCCGCACGTTCTTCAGCCGGTACGCTGAACGCTTTACCGCCAAAAAGCTCTACGAGCTTTTTGCCTACGTCCTGCGCTTCGCTGTCACCGTCCAACGCCATATACACACCTGCAAGCTGTGTATTGCCGCCGGCAAAGCTCTGCAGCGGGTGCAGACTGCCTACGTGTGCGCCCAACTGCGTAAGCGGAGCCAACGGCTCCAGTCCCACACTGCCGCTCACATGCAGCACAACCTTAGCTGCAGGTAGCACGCTTTGCGCCAGATCCTCTGCTACCACGCCAATTAAACGATCCGGTACGGTAAGCAGCAGCACGTCCGCTGCCTGCCACAGCTTTGCGTTATCCGTCGCCGGTACGCCAAACTGCTGTGCCATCTGTGCGCTGTGCTGCTCGGATGCAGCCGTAATGCCGACCAGCACGCCTGCTTCACGCAAGCTTGCAGCCAAACGGCTGCCGACACGGCCTCCGCCAATAATACCAACCTTCAAGATTGCCCTCCCTTCTGACCACAGGAGACGCTGTGCAAATTCAAGGCTACGGAATTGCCGATTAATGCCGAAGCATATAAAAAAGCGCATTCCGGTACGGAATGCGCATAGTTAGCCTGTTTGCGTCTTCGTCCCGGTCTTATAGATCCAAGCGAGTATTGACTTAAAATTTTTCAGAAGTAAGCTTTACTGTTAACTGCTCCAGCTCATCCTAAATGCTACTGTGCATCAGTAAATTTTACCGCACTTATAATAGCATAGAAACGCGCAGTTTGCAAGCAAAATATGCTATAATGAAAGAAAAACGCAAGGAGGTCATCAGCATGCCCTATGTAAACATCAAAATCACCAAAGAAGGTAACGTTACACCCGAGCAGAAGCGCGCTCTCATCGAAGGCGCAACCAATCTTCTGCACGACGTTCTAGGCAAAAACAAATCCACCACCGTTGTCACCATCGACGAGGTTGATACAGATAACTGGGGCATCGGCGGCGTCCCGGTAACCGAAATCCGTAAAAATGCGGCAGCCAAAAAATAAATTTCTTCTACCTATTTTAATATTAACATCGTTAACCACAAAATAAGCAAAGATTGACAGTTATAACCACAAAATATAGCTGTCAGTCTTTTTTTATGCCCAACCGCCATGGTTAACCATACTATTTTGCTAGGTTGACATTAAATTTTTCACAGCGTATACTTAAGCTACACTAAAGTTAACCACATAGAATCTTAAGTTAACTAAAATAAATTACGAAGGTGAAAATTATGAGTAAAGGTCTTTTCATTACAGCAATCGGTACAGATATCGGTAAAACATACGTTACCGGCCTGCTTGTTAAACGCTTACGCGATGCAGGCGTCAACGCAGGCTATTACAAGGCAGCACTGAGCGGCGCTGAAGAACAGCCTGACGGCACCTGGCTGCCGGGTGACGCAGCCTTTGTTGCCAAAACTGCCAACATCCCGGAAAAACCGGAAAACCTTGTTTCCTACATTTATAAGGAAGCAGTTTCTCCGCATCTGGCAGCACTGCGCGAGGGCAATCCCGTAGAAATGGAAAAGATTGAGGCTGACTATCAGGCATCTCTCGCCAAATATGATTACGTTACCATGGAAGGCAGCGGCGGCATCATCTGCCCTATCCGTTGGGATGAAGAGCATATCCTGCTCGAGGACATCATCAAAAAGCTTGATTTAGGTGTACTGGTAATCTCCAACGCAGCGCTCGGTTCCATCAATAACTGCGTACTGACCATCTCCTACCTCAAACAGAAAAACATTCCCGTCCGCGGCATCATCCTCAACAACTACGACGGCAGCAACTTCATGCAAGCCGACAACAAGCGTATGATGGAAGAAATTACAGCGGTCCCCGTACTTGCCTGCGTACCGCCGAACGCCAGTGAACTGGATATAGATGTAGAAGTACTTAAAGGATTATACAAATAAAAATTAACAGCCCCTTTAGTCTCGCTCACGCTCGACAGTTCCCCCAAGGGGGAACCAAGAAATTCCTAATTACAGACTCTTGCCTGCCCCTATAGGAAAGGTGCCGAACACCGTGAGGCGGAAGGGGGAATAAACAATAATGACACAAAACTCAGGAGGAAGAAAAAATGAACGATAGAGTAGCAGATTTACAAAAAAGAGATTTAGCCCACATCTGGCATCCCTGTTCCCAAATGAAGGACTACGAAACCTTACGTCCTATCATAGTTGACCACGCTAAAGGCCCCTACCTTTACGCAGCCGACGGCACCGAATATCTCGACATCATCAGCAGCTGGTGGTGCAACCTCTTAGGTCACTGCAATCCCAAAATCAACGCTGCCATCAAAGAGCAGATTGAACAATTAGAGCACGTTATCTTCGTTAACTTCACCCACGAGCCTGCTATCAAGCTGTGCGAAGAGCTAGTTGAGGTTCTCCCCAAAGGCTTGAACAAATTCAACTTTGCCGATAACGGCTCCTCTTCTGTAGAAATCGCACTGAAAATTGCCTTCCAATATCAGCTGCAGACCGGTCATCCGGAAAAACAGCGCTTCATGTGCCTCAGCGAAGGCTATCATGGCGAAACCATCGGCGCTCTGTCCGTTGGCAGCATGGACCTCTTCGCGCAGATGTACAAGCCCATGATGATGAACAACATTCATGTAAAAGCACCTGACTGCTACCGCTGCCCGTTTGCTAAAGACCGCGAGCACTGCCAATGCGAATGCTTCAAATTTGCAGAAGAAGCATTTGCTAAGTATGCCAAAGAAACCGCTGCTATCATCGTTGAGCCTATCGTTCAAGGCTGCGCAGGTATGCGTATCTATCCGCCTCTCTACCTGCAAAAGCTGCGTAAGCTCTGTGATGAATACGGCGTACTTTTGATTGCCGATGAAATTGCTACCGGCTTCGGCAGAACAGGCAAAATGTTCGCCTGCAACCATGCCGGTATCACCCCAGATATCATGACCATCAGTAAAGCACTCACCGGCGGTTACCTGCCGATGGCTATTGTCTGCACCACCGATAAAATTTATGATGCTTTCTATGATGACTACAACAAAGGCAAGCAGTTCATGCACAGCCACACCTATGCCGGTAACCCTATCGGTTGCGCAACCGCCCTCGCTGTACTCAAGATTATGAAGGAAGAAAAAATTCTCGAGCATGCTGCGGAAAAATCAACCTACTTCCATAATGCACTCACGGATACCTTCGGCACTCATAAAAACATCGGCGAAATCCGTCATATCGGCCTGATTAACGCTATGGAGCTTGTTACCGATAAGGATAAGAAAGTCGGCTTCGACGGCGACCTGCGTATAGGCTACGAAATCTATAAAAAAGCACTTACCCACGGTCTGCTGCTGCGTCCTTTGGGCAACGTCATCTACTTCAACCCGCCGCTGAATATCGAAAATGAAGATCTGGATAAGGCTATAGCACTGGCTAAACAATCCATGGATGAGGTTTTAAAATAAGGAGCGAATAAATGAAAGATTTGAGTATGAAAGAGCTGACTACTATCGCTTTATTAGGTGTCTTGATTCTGATTTCAGGTTCTTTTAAAATCCCTTCGCCAATTGCCGGTGGCGAATTCCAGTTATCTGCACCAATCGCCGTACTCATCTGCGCCTGCTTCGGCTTTAAACGCTACATTATCGCAGGCATCCTTGCAAGCATGTTGGGAATGATGCTCGGGATGCACAACATCATCAACGTACTTGTACAGATGGTATTCCGCGTTGTTGCCGGTGGCACCATGGCCCTGCTCGGAACCAACCTGCTTACTGTTGCTTTCAGCGGACCGCTCGGAACCTTCGCTGCCCGCCTCGTACTGTGGCAGGTTACCGGTGTAAACTGGATGGTACTCACCGCCGCAGCCTTCCCCGGTATGATTTTTACCGCAGTTGCCGCCGGTGCATTTTATAAGCCCGCAAAACAGCTGCTTACCAAGGTTGCTTTGCTCAGAGGCTAATAAATAATAGCAAAAAGAGGCTCTCCTTAGGGAGAGCTGGCGCCCGTCAGGGCGACTGAGAGGGGTCTGTATTCTTTGCGCTAAAGAATAACGTGAAGTTTTGCACACCCCTCTCCGTCATCGCTAAGTGATGCCACCTCTCCCCAAGGAGAGGCTTTTCATCAGCTAATTTTGCCAAACACCGAATTCAAAATACAAAGGAGATTTCCCTATGCCCTTATACAGCATCAAAATGCGCGCATCCAAAGGCGATTTGCACGTCAGCGGCGCAGAACGCATTATCCTGCTATCCGATATCAGCAACGCTGTCAGCGCACTTACCGAGCGCGCTCTGCATCACGGCCTCGGCCGAGCAGACTTCATCAACGTCAAAATGGAAGAGGTCGCACCAAAAAAGCTGCAATACCTCGACGCTCTGCCTGTCAGCAAACGTCCTGCCGACACAGTAGAGGAAACATATAAAATCATGAAGGAAATGCTCTGCGAGCTGGGATTGGAAGCCAAGGCAGATGAACTAATCCATCTTTTGCGTCACAACCATCCTATGCGCGGTGCAGTTCTCTATGACGTCGCCACAAACTCCAGACTTGAACCCGACCACGAGCGTGGCATCCGCGTCACCTATATGGACGCCGAAGGCGCAGCAAGCAACTGCAGCGGCAAAAACCACTTCCGCGAGGCCATCGTACTGGCCACTAAGGTTGTTAACGCCCCCGGCATCATCGCCGAGCTGTGTCTTTCCGATGATCCCGATTACCTCGTAGGCTACCTTGCATCCTTAAAGCATGGTTATGTACGCCTCATGCCGATGAAGGAAATGGGCAATCCGCACGGTGGTCGAGTTTTTATTTTTGACAGCACCAAGGCTAAGGCCGAGGATGCTATCTATTACCTGGAAAAACAACGTGTGCTTGTACGCGGAATGCCCGTTGAAAAGCCTGCTAATCCAAATCCGGAGCAGATTTTTACTGACGAATTAAAACAGCTTAAAGAACAGAATCTTTACCGCTCTTTGCGCACCATGGACAGCGAACAAAGCAAATACGTTGAAATGCAGGGACGCAAGGTTTTGATGCTTGCCTCCAACAGCTATCTTGATTTAGCAGCAGATGCCCGCGTTAAGCAAGCCGCTGCCGAAGCTGCGCTTCAATGGGGCGCAGGCAGTGGCGGCAGCCGTCTGACTACCGGCAACACCGCCTTGCACGAAGCGCTTGAAAGCAAGCTGGCGCAGTTCAAGGGTACGGAAGCAGCACTGGTCTTCAACACAGGCTACATGGCTAACGTCGGCATTATCTCCGCCCTCTGCAACAGCGAAAGCGTTATCTTCAGCGACGAATATAACCACGCCAGCATCATCGACGGCGCCCGTCTTTCCAAAGCGCGCATCGTTGTCTATAAGCACAATGATATGCAGGACCTGGAAGCGAAAATTCTTGCTACCCCCTGCAGCAGAGGTTTGATTGTCAGCGACGCAGTTTTCAGCATGGACGGTGATATCGTCGACCTGCCTGCACTCGTTGCACTCGGCCAAAAATATCATCTGCTCACCATGATTGACGAAGCACATGCCACCGGTGTTATCGGCAAAACAGGTCACGGCACCGTTGAGCATTTCGGCAATACCGTTCGCCCTGACATTCTCATGGGTACGCTCAGCAAAGCACTCGGCGCCGAAGGTGGTTACGCCTGCGCCAGCAAGGTGATTATCGAATATCTCAAAAATAAAGCACGCAGCTTTATCTTCGCCACCTCGCAGACTCCTGCAACGCTCGCCGCTGCGCTGCGAGCTACGGAAGTGCTGGAGGAAGAACCACAGCGTGCGCAAAAGCTGCAGCACAACGTTGAGTTTTTCTTAAACGCATTGCACGCTGAAGGCGTAGAAGCTTACTCACCCACCGCCATCATTCCTATTATCATCGGCGACGAGAAGTCCGCTCTGCAGGTTGCAGACGAGCTGCTGGCAAACGGCGTGCTCGCCCCCGCTATTCGCTATCCGACGGTAGCAAAGGGTACTGCGCGCCTGCGCGTTGCTCTCATGGCAACGCACACCGAAGCGGAGCTGTCGCAGACAGCGAAGCTGATTGGTGCGGCAATCAGAAAGTATAAAAAATAACGCACAAAAAGGCAAGGCCTAGGAAACAAACCTCCTAAGACCTTGCCTTTTAATTTTTATAAACCAACTTTTTCAGGCACTGTTATTTATGCTCAGCCACATCCTCGGCATCAAGCACCTTAATTCCACGTGCAGAAAGTAACTTGGCGAACACGCCCTGCCCTTTTATCTTCTTACCGCTGAAGCTGCCGTCATAAATCTCCTTCACGCCGCAGCTGGGACTGCGCGACTGCAGAATTGCCAAATCCACCTTGTTCTCCAAAGCAGCTGCCAACGCTGACTGCGCTCCCTTGCGAAACTCCGCATCCACGCTTACGCCTTCCTTGTTCGTCACTACGCCGTCAACAATTTCTGCCGGCAAGCGAGGTGTAGACAGCTCGCCCAACTGCTCCGGACAAACGCCAATCACTTCATGCCCTTCGATAAAGTCCAATACGCTTTGATTTAAGTTATTACCACCGTTATACTTACAATTTGTGCCTAATAAGCAGGCACTCACAAGAATCTTCAAAGAAACATTCCTCCGTTATTGTAAAAATAAGCTGCTAACATACCTGATGCTAACAGCTTATTTTCATGTTTATTCTTCCTTGCTGATTTCTACAGGAATTTCCGGCAGCTTGCCATCAATGCTGATGTTCTTATTGACCTTAGCATCGTAGGTTTCACCCTTAGCAATCTCCTGCAGGTCAATGCCGGTAGCACTCTTCACCGTATCGAAAACCTTCGCCATCACGGAAGGCACGTTGCCGGAAAGACTGCCCATGCCTCCTTCGCCGTAAAGCGTAATCTTATCCACCTTACTGAGCGGAGCAGCAACCTCTTTAGCAACCTGCGGCAGCACCTCAATCGCCATCTGAGCCATTGCAGCCTGACCGTATTTCTTCATAGCCTCGGCCTTCTTATCCATAGCGGCAGCCTCAGCTTCGCCCTTCGCCTTAATAGCGGCAGCCTCTGCCTCACCCTTTACTCTGATAGCATAAGCCTCAGCATCGCCTTTAGCCTTGATAGCAGCAGCCTCCTGCTCCATAGCATATCTTTGCGCTTCTGCTTCACGCTGCCTTTTGGCCTGCTCAGCCAAAGCATCCTGTTCAACTCTGTATTTGTCAGCATCAGCCTGCTTCTGAATAGTAGCAGCCAGGATTTGCTCTTTTACTAATACCTCCTGCTTTTTCAGGTCAGCTTCACGCTCAGCCTTAGCAATCTGTGCGTTCACAGTTGCCACCTCAATCGACTTTTGCTGCTCCTGCTGTTGAATTGCATAAGCAGCATCTGCCTCTGCCTTTTTAATATCGGCAGTACGCTTCAGTTCGCTCTTGGCAATAGAAAGCTCGTTCTGACGCTGCGCAATCGCTAAATCAGCATGCACCTGCGCATCATTAGCCTCTTTCTTGGCAGCAGCCTCGGCAATAGCCACATCACGCTCGGCAACAGCCTTGCTGATAGATGCATCCTTGCGGATTTTCGCCGTATTATCCGCGCCCAAATCGACAATAAGACCGTTATCATCCACAACGTTCTGAATGTTACAGCTCAGAATGCTGATACCCAGCTTTTCCATATCTTTAGCAGCTTTTTTCAGCACTTCGTCAGAGAAGGAATCACGGTCAACGTTAATCTTCTTCAAATCCAGCGTACCGATAATCTCACGCATATTACCCTCAAGAGAATCCTGCAGGCTGCGCGTAATATCCGCCGGTTCCATATTTAAAAAGTTGCGCGCTGCCAGATAAATACCGTTTTCCTTATCAACAATAATCTTGGCAACAGCATCAACCTTAACGTTGATAAAATCGTTGGTTGGAACGCTTTGACTGGTTTTGATATCTACGGACATCTGCCCCAGATATAGCATATCCACGCGCTCCAGCAGTGGAATTTTAAAGCCGCCGATACCGATAAGGATACGCGGGTTCTTCGTCAGACCAGAAATAATGTAGGCCACGTTTGGTGGTGCTTTCACATAGCAGGTCTTGGCTGCAATAATAAATAAAATCAGGAAAATAATAACGAGAATAGCAATTCCATAAGTCAAAATAATTCCCCCTTTATCATCTAAACGCTTTAAGTAAATCATAGCATAGGCAATCCTAAAAGACAAGGGAATTATTCGTTACATTTTGAACATTCCTACAATACTTTAAACCATTATGACAAAAACAGAATATCATCTTTCCAGCAATTAACCTGCTAATCAAAAAAATTTTGGGTAGAATCTTCCAAAGCCTTACGATTTGACTAAAAGGTTAATTGATATGCCAAAAAACTTTCCAAAACTCAAACCAACGCCTAAATATATGTAAAGCAGCAAATCTCCAACGCATTGAAAATATAACATAACCTACATTGACAACAAAATATGCTCGTGGTAAAATCATCATAATTTATCAGAGGAATTGTAGCGCTCAAGCTATTGAAGCGGGATAGGATTCAAACGAATTTCATCCCGCTTTTTTAGATAAATTATGGCAACATTCAACCCATAAAAGCTCTCATAGCTACTTATGTAACGAAAGGAGTTTTTAACAATGCAAATCAACAAACCCGAAAATACTTTACAAAATATTTCTGTCGGCAGCAAAGAAATCAATGCAGCGCGCGTAGCCTTTTTCCTTCCAGGCTTCGTCATTTCCACCTGGGCACCGATGATTCCTATGGTCAAAGCACGCCTGAACCTTGAATCGGATGTACTTGGCCTTTTGCTTCTGTGCATCGGTATCAGCGCTTTTATCTTTATGCCTTTAGCCGGCGCACTCGTACAACGCTTTGGCTGCAAAAAAATCGTCATCACAGGTGCAACGCTGATGGCACTAATTTCCGTGCTGCTTTCTTGCCTGCCAAACATCTGGAGCTATGCCATTGCGCTTGCATTCTTCGGGGCAGTCATGGGCGCAACGGATGTCAGCATGAACACCAATGCCGTTATTGTGGAAAAGCTTGCCGGCCGCAGACTGCTTAGCGGTATGCATGCCTTTTGGAGTATCGGCTGCTTTGCTAGCGCAGGTCTTTTCAGCGTACTGGCATCTTCAGGCTTAAACGTAACGCTCATCGCCACACTGCACTGTGCTATTGTTTTAGCATTGCTGGCAGTTTTCGGCCGCCACTTACTGGATTATAAAAGCCCCGGCGGCGAAAAGGCCTTTGCTATCCCACGCGGCATTGTTATCGTTTTAGGCATTCTCGCCTGCATTTCCTTCCTTGTTGAAGGTGCAGTTATGGATTGGAGCGGCGTACTGCTCACCGAAGTGAAAAATATGGATATAGCGTTGGCAGGCACAGGTTACGCTATCTTTTCCGTTGCTATGCTCATCATGCGTCTTTTAGGCGATAAAACTGTACAATTTTTAGGCGAACAAAAAGCTGTTATCGGCGGCAGCATCGTCACGGCAGCAGGCTTTGCGCTCGCAGTTGTTTTAGATAACCTGTATCTAAATGCCTTTGCCTTCATTCTCATCGGCCTTGGTTGTGCCAACATTGTCCCTGTGTTTTATTCGCTATTAAAATACCAGAAGGACATGCCTATCAGCGCTGCGGTAACTTCCGTAACCAGTTTAGGTTATACAGGTGTTATTCTAGGCCCCGCACTTTTAGGCTTTGTCGCCCACGGTATCAATATCAGCGCGGTATTTGAACTGGTTGCCTTATTGCTTGTCATTGAAGCAGGAATTGCCAAGTACGTTTTCTGCAAGCTGAAAATGTAAAATGCGTCATATATCAAAACGAGCCGGTTTTAGTACCAACACTAAAGCCTGCTCGTTTTTGATTGCAAAAGTTTTGGGAATATTTTTCCTAAAACTTGGCGATTCTGTATAGTTTTGGGAATTATTTTCCTAAAACTTTTGTATTTACTAAGTTTCAGACTTAAAGGTCGGAATGTTTGGCACGCCAAGAATTCTTTATGAAATCAAATATGCGCTCACGCAGTACGTAAAACGCATCAAGAAAAATAAGCTACCAGCACGTCACAAGACACGCTAACAGCTTATTTTTAAACAATATTATGCTTTACCAATTCAACAACATCGAGATTATGTTTCCTGATGTCTTCATCTGCTTCCATCTTATCAATACTCCACCAGGAATATTTCCTATTACCTATCATAAAGCTATCTGCCTGAAGCTTTTTCGGCAGCTTCTTAATATTTGCCTGATATAAAGTATGCGCATAAACCTTCTGTACCTTATCGCTCACAGAATATTTCGTCCGTAGCTCAAATCCCTTGCGTTCAACAGTGATCAGCTCTGGAGCAACCTGTAAATCAGAACTTAGGCGCTTAATGATATTAGCAACATTATCCTCTTCTACTACCTGAGTTTTATAATTAGGGAACAGATTCAGCCCCCATCTATTATCATAATAAAGCAGATAACGGTGAGAATATTTATTAAATGTATCTTTAATAGCGATAAGCGAAAAAGGATGCTCAATTTCATTAAGATTTTCGATATCATGCTGCAGTAAATCTGCATTATATGTATTTTTTATTGCTTTCACCATCGCGCACCCACTCCAATAAAGGCCAAAGCCACCAACAATTATAACTATTACTTTTGCCCACAAGGAAGTTTCAGGCGAGGCAGAAAAGCCACCATACATCACAAATAAAGCATTAGCAACGTTACAGCTTTGGTCTAGCTTTTTATATCCAATATAATCTTGTTTTCGTTGTAAAAGGGCTTCAAGTTTAGTACTATCAATCAGTAACTGCAAAGAACTCTCTCCTTTACACTAATATAAATAAGTATATCACAGAGCCGTAATTGGAGCAAGAATATGATTATATCATTGTGCAATACGTCAAACGAAAAATAAGCTGCCAACAAGCCTTTCACAACTTGTTAGCAGCCGAGCATTAATTATTTCTTATGTTTATTTTATATGTTAATTTAGATGATCAACTGCATACTGTGCTTCTTCTGGAGTATATCCATCTCCCGCAGTTGAAGTAAGCTGTTCATATAAACCTTGCTTAGACATGGGCATAATTTTATCATAGTTTTTTGCTGCTTTTAACGCGTTTTCTTTCCAATTAGTTTTTACATTATCAACTGCATACTGCGCTGCATCCGCTGGATATTTTTCCCCAGCGTCAGAGGTAAGCTGATTGTATAATCCTCTCTTAGAAAAAGGCATAGTATTAAGATAAACTTCTGCACTTCTTAATGCATTTCTATGTTCTCTAGGAACTTTAGTTTCTTGTTCAACCTTAACATTATTAGTAGAAGTTTTATCAGAAGTCTTTGAATCATTCCCGCATCCAATAATATTTAATATAATCATAGCACTACAGAAACACAATAAGCTTTTTCTTTTTAATTGCATAATTTGCCTCCATTTATCTTTAACATTATTTACTAATATGATCAAAAACGTATTGTAACGCCTCTTTAGCTTGAGAAAACCTTTCCTCAGTACCACTTAAAATTACACTATTTTCACTATTTCTCTCAGCCTTATCACTACCTACACTTAACGGACTATTTGCTGTTTCAAATTCTATATATCCGCTTAATACCGTGGACTTTAATTTAGCTTGTATTGCAATAATAGATTTAAAAGGTATAACTTTAAAATTATTATCGCCTAAATTCCATAATCCGCCACCTGTTTTGTCAATAACAACTACACTTTCGTGAACATATAAGTTAGCTCCTCTACAATCCACAGCATATAATGCTGGACCAAAAAACTCTTCTACTGGGCTAGGTCTCATATTTTCATTATTAGATGTAGAATTAGTGCTTTTTAATGAATCAAATAACCCCATAATGAAGCTCCTCCCACCATTATTAATTTTTGTGATACTCTCAAAGTATATCTATCACACTTCAATTATATTCTTTATATCAGTCACTGTCAATTCAAAGTGATATCACTATGAAAGTATACAGATTTCTGTATGAAATATATTATTATAGGTAATGCATTGCCACGAAAAAGGAGATTTTACCTATGCCCTCATTATTACCAATATTCTCTCTGCGTATTCCAGAAGAGCTGTTAGATCAAATAAAGCAAATAGCTTCTGAAAACTGTCGCTCGACAAACAAAGAAATTGAATATGCACTGATGCAATACGTTAAGCAATATCAATATCATAAAACCCACCACAACGAAAAATAAGCTGCTAGCACGTCACAAGACACGCTAACAGCTTATTTTTATTGTTCTCATTCAACCTCAGCCTCTTTCTTACAACGCCAACCTCCGCGCTGCGCAGACCGGAACGGACGACGGGTTCGCCGGCGCATCTTTGTTACGCGAAAATTCACTGGCAACAGACCGACAGGGAATTTTTCGCTGGAGCGTTGACGAACCACTCAGTAAGCACACCTCGCAAAATTCAGCGACGTGAAAAATTCTGCTAATCTAGTCGCCGGAATCCGGCGAAGCAGCTACGCAGGGCGTTTTTTTGGATACTTTTTGCCGCCCCGGGCAAAAAGTATCCCATACTACTCAAAAACGCTCCCCTACTACCCACCGATAGCAAGAGAGCGTTCTCTTTATCTGCTTATTTACTTTTCTGCTGCAGCGCTCTTCACAACAGCCTTCGCAGCCTTTTCGAACTTGGTACGCGCCAACATAACAAAATGTCCGCAGCCGCAGCATTTCATACCAAAGTCCATACCCGTACGGGTAATTTCCCACTCATCACTGCCACAGGGATGAGCTTTTTTCATTTTGACGATATCGCCTACATTAACATCCTTACCGGAAAGCATTATTCAATACCGTCCAAAGTCATTACGTCACTGACCTCATAGCCTGCTTCGCGAATTTGTTCAATGATATCCATACCATTATTATTGAGAGCGGCACGAATGGTAACTTCAGCAGTACCATCACCATTTTGCTTGGTAACCAGAGAAATAATATTAATGCCGTCTTCCTTCATAATGTTGGAAATTTCCGCAACAACACCAACCTTATCAGGTGCTTCGATAGTAATACGCAGGCAGTTGCGGTTCATACCCATAATTTCTACGATAGAACGGAAGATATCGCTGCGGGAAACAATACCGCAAAGCTTATTCTCTTGGTTAACAACCGGCAGAGCGTTAACTTTGTATTTATACAGCTTGTAGGCAACATATTCGATAGTATCATCTGCCTCAACGCTGATAACGCTACGTTTCATAACGTCTTTAACCTTCAGACGTCCCAGCAGATAATTAGCCTCATAACGGGAAAGGGTGCTGCTGTCACTGGGAGAAGCTTTGCCGATATCATCACTGGTAATAATGCCGCGTACACGCTGCATATCATCTACAACCGGCAGGCTGATAAGTCTTTTGCCACGCATAATTTTGCGTGCTTCCAAAATGGATTGATCCTCACGTATGGTAACAACAGGTTCAGTCATAATATCTTTTACTAACATATGAGTTTTACCTCCTTTGACTATAGAACACAATCATTTTAATATAATCATTTTCACTTTAAGGCAGCTATGAAGCAACCCGACGCATTTGTATATTAATCAGCCGCCGAGATATGCTTTGCGAACAGCCTCGCTGCTTGCCAGCTCCTTAGCTGTACCGCTCAGGGTAATACGTCCTGTCTCCAGAACGTAGGCCTTATCAGCGATGGACAGCGCCATATTAGCGTTCTGTTCAACCAACAGAACGGTAGTACCGCTCTCGTTGATTTCTTTTATTATATTAAAAATTTCCTTTACAAGCAAGGGGGCAAGACCCATAGAAGGCTCGTCCAACAGCAGCAGCTTAGGACGGCTCATCAGCGCACGGCCCATAGCCAGCATCTGCTGCTCGCCACCGGAAAGCGTACCGGAAAGCTGGTCCTTACGTTCCAGCAGGCGCGGGAATTTTTTAAAGACATCATCCATATCCTTGGCAATTCCATCCTTATCCTTACGCAGATAAGCACCCAACTCCAGGTTTTCCAGAACAGTCATATTGGCAAAAACATGACGGCCCTCAGGAACCTGGCACAGGCCCATGCCGACAATTTTATGCGCCGGTACACCGGCAATATCATGACCTTCATATAAGATTTTACCGGTCTTTGGTTTCATCAGACCGGAAATGGTGCGCAATGTGGTAGATTTACCGGCACCATTTGAACCGATCAGCGCTACGATTTCACCATCTGGAACATCGAGGCTGATACCTTTGATAGCGTGAATTGCGCCATAATATACATTGATATCTTCAACAGTTAACATCAGTTGATAACCTCCTCGCCCAAGTATGCTTCAATAACGCGCTTGTTGTGTTTAATTTCTTCCGGAGTACCTTCAGCAATCTTCATACCGTATTCCAGTACGTAAATACGCTCGCAGACACCCATTACCAAGCCCATATCATGCTCAATCAGCAAAATGGAAAGATTGAATTCCTTACGAATCCAGCGAATCATTTCCATCAGCTCTTTGGTTTCCTGCGGGTTCATGCCGGCAGCAGGCTCATCCAACAGCAGCAGCTTAGGTTCGGTAGCCAAAGCACGCGCAATTTCCAGACGACGCTGCTTACCATAAGGCAGGTTTTTGGCTACCTCATGTGCTTCTTCTTCCAGATGGAAGATTTTCAGCAAATCAAGAGCCTTTTGTGTAATGAATTCTTCCTCACTGAGATACTTGCCGTCGCGGACTATAGCATCAGCCAGATTATAGGTTACGTGCATATTATAAGCAATTTTTACATTGTCGATAACGCTCAGCTCGGAGAACAGACGGATATTTTGGAATGTACGCGCCATACCCATCTGCGTAACCTGGTAAGATTTTTTACCGCTGCTTTGCTGACCGTTAAAATATACCTTGCCTTCTGTCGGTGTATATACACCGGTAATCATGTTGAAGGCTGTTGTCTTGCCGGCGCCGTTAGGACCGATAAGGCCAATCAGTTCTCCCTCGTCGATATGCATGGAAAGATTGGAAACGGCACGCAGGCCGCCGAAAACCATGGATACATTATCTACCTTCAGCAGTTCTGCCATTGTCCTTACCTCCTAATTTAAACATTTTCAAGCTCAATTCCTTGCTGCCGAACAGACCTTGCGGACGGTACAGCATCAGGATAATCATAGTAACAGAATAGATAATCATACGCCATTCCGGGTAATCCGACAAGTAAGCGGAAATGAAGGTCAACAAGGTTGCACCGGTAATCGCACCGGTCATAGAACCAAGACCGCCCAAAACAACCATGGTCAGAATATCAAAGGAACGCATGAAGGTGAAGGACGCAGGATGCGCCAGGAAGAAGTAGTGGCTGAAAAGTGCGCCTGCAGTACCGGCAAAAGCAGCACCGAAGGTGAAAGCCATTACTTTATATTTAGTAGTGTTGATACCCATGGTATCTGCTGCAATTTCGTTTTCACGGATTGCCAGGCAGCAACGGCCATAGGAAGAGTTTTTAAAGTTCTTGATGAAGAAGATAATAGCTATCATAATCCAGAAGGTATACGCGAAATTGGTCATACGAGGAATGCCCATCAAACCGGATGCACCGCCGACATAATCAATATTCAGGATGCAGATACGGATAATTTCGCCTAAGCCCAAGGTTGCGATGGCCAGATAGTCACCATCAAGGCGCAGTGTAGGCAAGCCAATCAAAAAGCCCAACAGGCCGGCGGCCAGGGTTGCTACAACCAGGCCTGCCTCAAAAGGCATGCCCAGCTTAACCGTCATAATGGCACTGGTATAAGCACCGACTGCCATAAAGCCGGCATGACCGATAGAGAACTGACCGGTATAACCGTTAATCAGGTTCAGGCTGACTGCAAGAATAATGTTGATGCAGATAAGGATAATGTTCAGCTCCCAGAAGGGACCGATGATTTCGCCAAAGAGCAGGCCTTGTACGATACCAAAAACGATAACGCAGGCAACTATGGCTTTTAAATCAAATTTTCTAATTGCATTCATACCATGTCACCTCAGACTTTCTCACGAACATTCTTGCCTAATAAGCCGGAAGGTTTATAAAGTAAGATGATAATCAAAATACCGAATGCTGCCGCATCACGGAAGGTAGAGGAAATAAAGCCGCTGACCATTGCTTCTACAACGCCCAAGATAATACCGCCGATCATAGCACCGGGGATAATACCGATACCGCCGAGAACTGCGGCAACGAAGGCTTTAAGACCGGGCATCATGCCCATCAGCGGGTCAATAGAGTTATAGTAAACACCTACCAGCACGCCGCCTGCTGCTGCCAAAGCACTGCCAAGCGCAAAGGTAGTGGAAATTACACGGTCAATGTTGATGCCCATCAGCCTTGCAGCGTCAGCATCATAGGATACAGCACGCATAGCCTTGCCGGCTTTGGTTTTATTTACGATGTAGGTAAGAACTGCCATCAGGATAATAGCACTCAACAGGATAACAATCTGCTGACTGTTAGCAACCAGTGGTCCAAGATGATATACAGTAGCGCCGAATACAGCGGGGAAGGTTCTCGGCTGCGGAGAAACCAGCAGAATCATGCTGTATTCCAGGAAGAAGGATACGCCGATTGCAGTAATCAAAATTGCGATACGCGGTGCATTACGCATGGGGCGGTATGCAACACGTTCAATAATAATACCTGCGATAGCAGCGCCTGCCATCGAGAAAAGAATTGCCGGAATGAACGGCAAGCCTAATTGGGTAGTAGCGAAGAAGCCAAAATAGGCACCCAACATATAAATATCGCCATGAGCAAAGTTTATCAGCTTAATGATGCCGTAGATCATGGTATAACCCAAGGCGATCAATGCGTAGATACTGCCGAGAGATACACCATTTATCAGCTGCTGAAAAAACTGATGGATAAAAGTCTCCATAATTTACCTCCCTAGAGATTTCAAAGATTTGTGTAAGCGGGACACGCTTACTTAAAGGAAAAGGCTGTTGCTACGCAAAACAACAGCCTCGTTGATTTAATCAGATTAACTACTAATGTAAACTATCAGGGATTAACTTTAGTTTTAAAGGTTTGTTTGCCATCTTTATGTTCGATAATTACAGCACTCTTGATCGGGTTGTGCTCTTCGTTAAAGGTTACTTCACCGGATACACCCTTGAAGCCTTTAATCTTAGCCATTGCTTCAGCAATTTTAGCCGGATCGGCACTGCCTGCGTCTTCGATTGCTTTAGCAACCAGCAGAGTGGAATCATATGCCAATGCTGCAAATACATCCGGGTTGGTGTTGTAAGCTTTTTTGTATTCAGCTACGAATTCTTTGTTCAGATCAGAGGTATCGTCCGGAGAATACAGGCTGGAGAAGAAGGTGTTTTCCAGAGCAGCTTTGCCGGCAATTTCAGGAAGCTTAGCGCTATCCCAGCCGTCGCCGCCTGCCATAGGAACGTTGATGCCCATCTCACGAGCTTGTTTAACAATCAGGCCAACCTCCTGGTAATAACCGGGGATATAGATGAAATCAGGTTTTGCAGCTTTGATTTTGGTCAAAGTAGATTTGAAGTCGGTATCTTTTTGCAGATAAGCTTCTTCAATTACAACCTGACCGCCGTTTTTAACAAAGTTCTCTTTGAAGAACTGTGCCAGACCTTTAGCATAGTCACTTGTATTATCGATATAGATAGCAGCCCTCTTCACTTTAAGTTCATTAGAAGCAAAGCTTGCCATTACAGTACCCTGGAACGGATCAATAAAGCAGGTACGGAAGCTGTAGGGTTTAACCTGTTTAGTTTTAGGATCAACAGTAACGTCCGGGTTAGTGCCCATAGGTGTAATATCTACAACCTTAGCACCATTGTTGATTGCACCGGATGCGATTACAGCAGAGGATTGGTTAGGACCGATTACTGCTACAACCTTATCCTGAGAAATCAGCTTTTGCATACCGTTAGTTGCTTCGGAGGCTTCAGATTTGGTATCAGCAACAACTAAAGAAAGTTTTTTGCCGCCCAGCACACCTTTTTCATTTATTTTTTTCAGTGCCAGGTCGATACCGTTTTTACCGGAGATACCGAAGGATGCGCTGCCGCCAGTCATTTCCAGCAGGCCGCCTACCTTAATGGTATCGCCGTCAGCTCCTTTAGAGCCGCCTCCGCAACCGGTCAGCGCGCTCATAAACATAGCGCCGGCTGCTAGTACAGATAACAATTTAGTTACTCTTTTCATGGTTTATTCCCCCTCAGAAATAAATAAAATATATTTTTTATAGAGGGCGCATCTAGTAGACGCGCCCGGTCTAACTTAATAAATAACCCATGGAATAGAAGTCTTGTTGTACTTTCTGATGTTTACTTGTAGAATTTTTTATGTTTATTTTTTGTTAACAATTACAGGCTGATTTTTTCAACCAGAGTCGGAGTACCGGATTCCAGACCGATAATCAGAGCAGGCATTACCGGGTTGTGGTTAGCATCAAAGGTGAGCTTGCCGCTTGCAACCGGCAGATCTTTGGTTTCAGCAATTGCTTTAGCCAGTTTGGTGCCATCAGTGGAGCCTGCACGTTTCAGAGCATCTGCCAGAATCAGGCCTGCATTGTAGCCCTGCATTGCGAAGATATCAGGATCTTTCTGATATTTCTCTTTGAATTTCTTGATGAAATCCTGAACGGATTTGTCTTCGTCTTTGGCATTGAAGGCACTTACATAGTAGCAGCCCTTCAGAGCATCTTTACCAGCGATTTCAGCAAGTTTCGGGCTTTCCCAGCCATCGGAGCCCAGCATCGGGCAGGTAATGCCGATTTCGCGAGCTTGTTTGATAATCTTGGAAACTTCTTCATAGTAACCGGGAACATAGATTGCTTCCGGATTGGATGCTTTGAGTTTAGTCAGAGCAGATTTGAAGTCAACGTCTTTAGCCAGGAAAGCTTCCTTAGCAACAATTTTGCCGCCTTTGCCTTCCAAGGTTTTTTGGAATACTTCTGCTAAGCCTTTGGAATAGTCACTGGAGGAATCGTAGAAAATAGCTACGTTTTTAACCTTCAGAGTTTTATCGGCAAATACTGCCATTACCTGACCTTGGAACGGGTCGATAAAGCAGGCACGGAATACGAAATCCTTTACCTTGCCGTTTTCTACGGTAATGCTCGGTGCGGTAGCAGCCGGAGCAATCTGAGGAATCTTATTTGCAATAGTAATAGGAGTTGCAGCGTTTACGCAACCGCTGGTTGCAGGTCCGACAACAGCAACTACTTTATCTTGGGTAATCAGCTTGGTTACAGCATTACCGGATTCAGCCGGCTCGGATTTGTTATCGCTTTCAACTACGCTGATTTTTTTACCGTTCACGCCGCCGTTTTTATTAAGTTCGTCTACAGCCAGCTTGAAGCCTTCGTTAATGGATTTACCATAGTTAGCAACATTACCAGTTAATTCGAATGCTGCGCCAACCTTAATAGTATCTCCGGTATCAGCTTGTTTCTTTTCTCCGCCACAGCCTGTGAGCAATGCGGCGCACATCATAGCAGCCATAGCCGCTGATGCTAATTTCTTCCATTTTTTCATTTTGAGTCCTTCTTTCCCTTAAAAATAAAATATAAGACACAGTACCGGGAGTGTTCTCAGATTCAACCACTATCCCAGCAACTTTATGTAACCAATTATAGCCGTTGTATTACACTTTTGTCAACGAATTTTTTCATGTTCATTGTATACATGAGAATTTTACACATAAACTGATACATTTTTTATGTTTTCAATTTTTGCGTTTGTCATTTTAGTATTTTTGTACTTTCTACGCAAACTTTGTAGCTTTTGTGTCTTCTTGTTGCCTTTATAGCACTCTGCCTGCAGATAGTGTATAATATAATGCATAAGAATTACTTGCTTTACAAATATAAGCAAGACTATTTATAGAACGAGAGGTATTTATGAACTTTATTGCTTTATTTTTCTTGTGCGTGCGCATGTTTCATTTCATTCATTCCCGCAGAATCGCCTATCTGCTGCAACGCTTTTCCCGAATCTTAGATGAACGCCGCGCCAACCCCGGCCGCAAGCAGGTCATTATTATCGACGGCAGTGCCACCACCTTTATAATTTACTTTCTGCTGGATGTATTCTTCCTGTTATACTGCATCTGGCTGATGCTGCACGACAATACCTGGACACCTGGTTTTCTGCTGCTCGTTATTGCAGCTTTGGAATCGCTCGCTATTCACGCCCGTATCAGCGGTGCCTATGACGAGGACGAGGAAGGCTTTGTCTATCCCCGCACCTGGCTGCGCTACCTCTGCTTCGGTGAGAGCATGTTTATTCTGCTGAGGCTGTTCGAGGGCGCTTAAAAAACCATACTTAAATTGTAAAATTGAAAGCAAAAAATCCCGACAGCAGCCTGTCGGGGGTTTTCTTACACTATCATTATTTAAATTACAAGAGTCTTTGCTCTTCCTCTGCCAGCGGATAGCTGGATTTTCCGTTATCGATATCCTTAGCAAAGCAACGGCTTTCCTCTCTGCCGTAAATGCTGGTCATAATAATACCCTTATTATTCGCATCCGTAAGCAGCAGGGAGTAGCTCATTTCACCGCCCATAGCGTCAAAGGCATCATAACGCACTATCTTAATATTCTGCAGACAGTTCTGCACCTGCGCATGCAGCTTCTGATGCTCATCCTGCAGAGCTGCCAGCTCATTCTGTACAGCACGCAGCTCCTGCAGCGTATCTGTCAGTACGACATCAATATTGGCTTCCTTGCCCTGAGTAAAGAAGTCATATTTTTTTTGCAGCTTATTCAATCTGCCCTGCAGACTAAAGCACATACCCAACGCAACCAACACAATAAGCAACAGAACAATGATAATTGCTGCCGAATGTGTATTAACCAAAAGATTGGCCTGTTCCATCAATAAAAGCCCCCTCATACCAAAGCTTATCTAAATTACCGGCCCTTGAAGGCCGTTTTTTCATCTCACTGTCAAACGTCTGAAATCACACATTCAAACGCTTAGGTTCGCCGTTATGCGGCTTATCCTCATGGCGTCCCTGCTGCAGCACCTCATAAATGCGCTCCAGGTCCTCAGCGGAATAATATTCAATGTGAATAGTACCGCCCTGGCGTCCCTGCTCATCCAGCTTAGGCACAACCTTAACCTTAGTACCCAAAAACTCTACCAGACGCTGTTCAAAGTCATGGCAGAAAATATCATTCTCGGTAGGCTCGCGCTTAGGTTTCTTTTCCTTATTATCCTTATTTTTAGCTTCTTCCTCGATAAGCTCACGGACAATCTTCAGCTTCTTGCCTTCCTTCAGCTTACGCACAACCTCTTCGGTCATGCGTGAGCTCCAGCCATTGGCAATAATAGCCTCCGCCACCTCGCACATCTGCTCCGGCTTCGGCAATCCCAAAAGCTGCTTGGCCTGACCCATCGTCAGCACGCCGTTGATAATCTGCTTCTGTACCTGCTCCGGCAGGTTCAGAAGACGCAGGATATTAGTTACTGCGCTGCGGCTACGGCCTACCTTTTCGGCAGTCTGCTCCTGCGTCAGCTTAAATTCCTGCATCAGGCGGCGCAAGCCCTGCGCTTCTTCAATCGGGTTCAGGTCATGACGCTGAATATTTTCAATCAGCGCAATTTCCATCATCTTGGCATCGTCATAATCCTTAACGATAGCAGGCACCTTAGTAAGTCCGGCCAAGCCTGCGGCACGCAGACGGCGTTCGCCTGCCACCAGCTCGTAGCTTCTGCCCTTTTTGCGCACAACTACCGGCTGAACAACGCCAAACTCCTTGATGGAAGCAGCCAGCTCCTGCAGCTTTTCTTCATCAAAGTTGCAGCGCGGCTGATACGGATTCGCTGCGATATTTTTAATAAGCAGCTCCTGTGCAGCACTTGCGGGTTCCTGCACCTTTTCTACGGCAGGACTGGTATTTTCGCCGAAAATTGCGCCCAGGCCCTTGCCTAAGCCGCCCTTCTTACTCATCCTCAATCACCTCACGCGCAAAGTCCGTATACACCTGCGCACCCTTAGATTTGCTGTCATAGTCGATAACCGGCTGTCCGTGGCTGGGTGCTTCACTCAGGCGCACATTACGCGGAATAATCGTCTGATACATCTTGGTCTTGAAGTACTTCTGCACCTCATTCACAACATCCTGTGACAGATTCGTTCTGCTGTCATACATAGTCATCAGCACACCCTCCAGCTTCAAAGCAGGGTTCAGGTTACGCTGCACTAATTGAATAGTGTTCATCAGCATAGTAACGCCCTCCAGCGCATAAAATTCGCACTGAATAGGAATCATTACCGAGCTGGCAGCTGTCAGGCCGTTGATTGTCAGCAGGCCTAAAGACGGCGGGCAATCAATAATAACGTAATCATAATTATGCTTTACTCTTTCCAGAGAGTTCTTTAAACGTCCTTCACGGTTCATCAGCGAAACAAGCTCTATTTCCGCACCGGCAAGCTGGATAGTAGCAGGCACCAGGTCCAGTCCTTTATAAGCTGTATGCTTAATTACATCCTGCATGGGTACTTCACTGATAATCGCATCATAAATACATTGCTTAATATCACGTTTATCAAAGCCAAAGCCGCTGGTAGCATTTCCCTGCGGATCACTGTCAATCAAAAGTACCTTGCGTTCCAGCGCCGCCAGACACGCAGCCAGATTTACCGCCGTAGTAGTCTTGCCAACACCACCCTTCTGGTTGGCAATAGCAATTACCTTTACCAATTCGCTTCACCTCGTAGTCATAGTATATCTATTCTATTTTATCACACTTTACGCGCTCATGGGAAAAGAATTTTTGTTTATTTAATTTTGTACGCTGCTCCAGCGCCTCCCAACAGCAAAAAGCGCAGCACGCTTTCGCTTGCTGCGCTCAGGTTGCAATGAGCTACAACTTTTTAATCACTTCTGCAAATTCGTCTAGCGTATAAGCACCATCATGCTGGAATTCTTTTTTCTCGAAAACCATCATATAACGATAGTCACGACCGGCAGCTTTTACAATCAAAATTTATAGCAAATGACAAGCAAATAAAGCAATTTTACCATACGTTGTTTTTATTTATTTTGAAGCATATACATTAAATCATTCAGAGATATCATTGGATTATTTCTCTTTGCAGGCAAATGGCCGGCAAATAAGCTCAAGCCCATGCAGGTATATATTTCATATATCTATTTGAAGTAGTAGGATCTAACGGCTTAATCAATTCCGCATTTACTGCTTCTTTAATTAATCTGGAAATACTAGCTGCTGATGTCGACTCTAAGCCAAACCTTTCTCTAAGTGAACTATTTGTCATTTGTTCTTCTTCAATATACATAATACAAGAATGTAAATATACAGCCCATAACTTATCTTCTAAAGATAAATTATTAAACTTGACCGCAGAAAACAACGTTACTTTAGTACTATCTTCATATAAGTTAATTTTAGGAGCAGGTAATTTTAACTTTTCACAAGCAATAACTATCTTATCCCAGCCAGTGCCCAGTTCCTCACAAATTCTAAATCTGCGCATCAAACTAGCTATTTTCTCATTACGTGATTTTGGTGGGTTATCAACTATACGCTTTATATCTACCAACGGAATCCCTGAATTCGTAATCTCTATTCTATTATTAAATATTTCTATAACCGGCCCTGTACCAGAAACAGAAAAATCTTGATGTACCAAAGCATTTGCTACTGCTTCTCTAATTGCCAACATAGGATAAGAAACAATTTTTTCTCTAAGCCCATTGTCATCAATATTTTCTTTTGTTGGAGTTAAAGCTTCTATATATTTAAGCAAATACTCAAAGTCACTTGCGTAACCTTTTTTACCTATATCTTCTCGCAACATACTAAGCCTGCTATTTCCTTCGTATTGAATTATGCGCAAAGCTTTTCTCGCAAGCTTAGGAAAATCAGCAAGTTTATTTGCTAAAAGAATCGCTCCCATATTAGTAACAGAATATAATCCATTGTCATTTTGAATTATGCACCCATCTTCTTTTAAATAATGGATGATACTTGCTCTCGATTCAGGTTGCGGAATTTTACTTAGCTCAAAATAAACACTATAATCCAAACATCTCAGAACATCTTCTGAACTCATATCCTGTTTCGCAATCAATTCCTCGTATTTTTTATCATGCAGTCTTTTCCACAATCTTGACTGCAAAACCGGATGATCAATCAACTTCTTAGTATAACTGCCAACTCTAATATAATCTACTTTTTTAAAAGTTACAGGATTATTAACAGCACAATGAATAATAAGAACACCAACAAATCGCCCATCAATATTAGTAATCTGGTATTCGAAATCTGCATTTGGCGACAACGATCCTCTTAGCCAATTCTCTAATTCCTGGTTTCCCTTTTTTAATGTTTGTAAATTATACTCTGTTCCTACTATTTCATGTGTTTTATCATCTATACCCCACAAGAAATATGCATAATTCCGTTCATCTAATGTAGCACCATTAGCTAATGCGCTGATATCCGCACCAATCATATCCGGGTCATAATTATTATGTTTAAACTCAAGCCAAGGCAATTCATCTTTATACTTGCACAGTTCCTTAACCAGCAATTCTAAATTTTCCATAGCTACAGCTCCTCTAATTCACCTATTCAGATATCTTGAAATAAATCTATCACTTTAATTATAATACAGCTTTTTAAAAATGACAAAAACAAAAATCTAAAAAATGCTACAATCATATAAAGGCAAATACTTCTTCAAGAAAAGAAAGCATTTTATCTTTCATATTCTTAGGCAAAATAAACATAACTATTTCAATCTGTCTAATAAAAACTAATCGGAGCATTCTCAAAATCCCCCAACAGCAAAAAGCGCAGCACGCTTTCGCTTGCTGCGCTCAGGTTGCATATTACACTGTTATAAATTATACGTTGAAGCGGAACTCGACAACATCGCCGTCCTGCATAACGTAATCCTTGCCCTCCAGACGAACCAGGCCTTTTTCACGTGCCGCAGCCTTACTGCCGCAGGCTACCAGATCATCAAAGGAAACGATTTCCGCACGGATAAAGCCACGCTCAAAGTCAGTATGGATTTTGCCTGCTGCCTGCGGAGCCTTAGTGTTCAGCTTAATAGTCCAGGCACGAGATTCCATTTCGCCCGCAGTCAGGAAGGTCATCAGGCCAAGCAGCTTGAAGCCTGCTTTAATCAGGCGATCCAGACCGGGTTCCTCCAGACCTGCCATTTCCAGATATTCCTTAGCCTCTTCTTCCGGAAGCTCGGCAACTTCGCTTTCCATCTTAGCGGAAACAACGATAACCTCAGCATTTTCTTCCGCAGCATATTTCTTTACAGCCTGTACATGCTCGTTACCAGACGGATCGGCAACCTCGCCCTCAGCAACGTTGGTGATGTACAGTACAGGCTTCATGGTCAGCAGATGCAGCTCGCCCAGGAACTCCTGCTCTTCCTCGGTCAGACCAAGGCGGCGTGCCGGCACACCATCAGACAGGCCAGCCATAACCTTTTCCATTACAGCCTGCTCCAGCTTAACCTTTTTATCGCCGGTTTTTGCCAGCTTAACCAGGCGCTCCTGACGCTTTTCAACGGTTTCCATATCAGCCAGGCACAGCTCGGTGTTAATGATATCGATATCACGCAGAGGATCAATGCTGCCCTCAACGTGGGTGATGTTGCCATCCTCAAAGCAGCGTACAACCTCGGCAACAGCGTCTACCTCACGGATGTGGGACAGGAACTTATTGCCAAGGCCTTCGCCCTTGCTTGCGCCCTTTACCAGACCGGCAATATCTACAAAACGCATAGCTGCCGGAACAATCTTTTTGGATTTAAACATGTCGCTCAGAACATCTAAGCGTTTATCAGGCACATCAACAACGCCTACATTAGGTTCGATTGTGCAGAAGGGATAGTTTGCTGCTTCTGCGCCAGCTTTGGTAATAGCATTAAACAGGGTACTTTTGCCTACGTTAGGCAGGCCAACGATACCTACTTCTAAATTTGTACTCACGTAAATCGCTCCTCGTCATATATATTTAGTGCGTTAAAAACTCTGTATCTAATATATTTTACAATAATATGCTGTGATATGCAATGTTTAGACGCAAAAAGCGCCTTTCCGCAGCATAAAAAAGAGACAGTCCGCAGACTGCCTCTGATTTTTGACTTAAGCTTAGAAATATTCCAGCTCTCTCTTGGCAAATGCACCGGTTACCGGGTTCATGTCAGCTTCTACTTTATATCTTGCAGTAATGAACTCTACATCATAATGTACATTGTTGCCTTCTTTTTCAGTTTCGATGACAATGTTTTTAGCATCAGGATATGCTTCCAGAACGATTTGTCTGATATCCTCAGGAGTTTTTACCATCATCGTGCTGCCGGCAATATTGCTGCCTTTAATTTCTACTTCCTTAACTTTGGTAGTTGCCAGAACAACTTCTACCTCGTATTCCAGATAATTATCATTATCGCGGAAGTTCAGAACAGCTTCGCCGTCTTCTTCCTTGTAGCCATAAAATACAGCAGCAGCAGGAACCTCGGCGCGTGCAGCATCAATAACCATCTGCTGATGGCTTTTAGCAGGTGCAGCAAAAGCTACTGCGCTCATTGCCAGCACAGCCAGCATAGAAAGCAAAACTAATAATTTTTTAAACATAAGTATTCCCCCTTTGAAAAAATATAATCAGCTTACCAGACTTACTGTCTTTCCAAAAGTCTGTTAGCGTAAGCACGCATAGAAGGATTTGCCACAGCCTTGAAATCTGCAGGCGGCAGAGCAAAGGCAGTTGCCTCATCCACGGTATTGGAAACCTCAAGAACCTTAAAGATAGGCAGATAGCTTACTTCGTAGCCCTTCCAGTCAGCGGTATCCTTTGCATAATAGAAATTCAGGCTGTTGGTGCCCTTGGTCATCTTGTCATAATCATAGCCGGTAACTGCATCATTACCACCCTGCGGACGTACATTGAACCAGCTGATCAAGGTTTCGGCAAATGGCATGCTCATGCCCGGCAGCTCGGGAACTCTGTCATAGTTTTTATTGAGATAGTCAATAGTATACCAATAACCGTTCTTCACAAAGGAAACGGTATCCTTGATTACCTTGCCGTCACCATCGGTAGTAGTGATGCGCTCGGCGTTAATGCCGTTGGCTTCATTGTATTCCGTACGGTTGGTGCGCTTTTGCTGTGCAGTCGGCAGCTTGGCATAGGCTTCAGGCGTCAGCACCTCACGCATATCAATCGTCTGGGTTACAACCAGATGTACCGGATGCTTGTCACTGTTCAGGGTTTCACCCAACAGATGGATGGTACGCTGACCGGGATTATAGGCAAAAGCCATTGCTGTGCAAAGCATCGTAAAAACAAAAGTCAAAAATAAGGTTCTCAAAGATGTTTTCATGCAATTCACCTCGTATGTATAGTACTACTAATATTATATCATGTTAATGCCTGCGTAAATAAGTAAATTTTTTGTGATTTTTACATAAACGAAAACCCCGCAGCCTTACGGCTACGGGGTATAAGTTTCGTTTAAACCGCCGTGCGAATTATTCGCAGGTGAACGGCAGCAAAGCAACGCAGCGAGCGCGTTTGATTGCTACGGTCAATTGGCGTTGGTGCTTAGCGCAGGTACCGGAAATACGGCGCGGTAAAATCTTACCACGTTCGGTGATATAGCGTTTCAGCTTATTTGCATCCTTGTAATCGATTTCTTCAACTTTATCAACACAGAAGCTGCAAACTTTTCTTCTAGGTCTTCTGCCTCTTTCGCGTTTCATTGCATAACCTCCCTTAAATTAGAATGGAATTTCCTCATCAAAGGGAACCTGTTGTCCGAAACCACCCATACCGCCGTCTTGAGCCGGCGCAGCAGAGCGAGTCGGATTGCTATGAGCAGCAGCAGCATCAGCTTTGCGCTCAATGAACTCGAAGCGATCAGCGATTACTTCGGTTATCCAGCGTTTATTGCCATCCTTGCCATCATAGCTACGGATTTGCAGGCGGCCTTCAACAAGCGCGCGCTGCCCTTTGGTGAGACTGTTACCGCATGTCTCAGCTTGTTTACCCCAGATTACTACCGGAATAAAATCAGCTTCTCTTTGGCCTTCCTGATTGGCAAAAGGTCTGTCTACTGCAAGAGTAAACTGACAAACAACTTTACCGGTCGGCGTATAACGCACTTCCGGATCTCTAGTAAGTCTGCCCAACAGAATAATCTTGTTCATTGATTATTCACCCTTTCTGATAATCATATGGCGCAGTACTTCATCGGTAATTTTCATAACACGATCAAGTTCCTTAACAGCAGCGGCGTCAGCCTGGAAGGTTACGAGAACATAGATACCTTCATTCAGGTCCTGGATCTCATAAGCAAGGCGTCTTTTGCCCCAACGATCGGTTTTTTCTACATTACCACCGTTTGCAGTGATGAGTTTCTCGAATTTAGCAACAACTGCTTCACAAGCCTCATCCTCAACAGGTTTAACGATGTACATGACTTCGTATGCGTTCACGAAATCACCTCCTCCTTTGGACTTTGGCCCCCGTCTCTCCGGGAGCAGAAGAAGTATATATAGTTATATACAAGCTTAATAATTATATCATTGCTTACGCTGCTTTGCAAGCTTTTTTGAAAAATTTTCCTGCTATTTCTGCTTGCGGCACTCAGGACAATAGCCATACCATTCCAGATTATGTCCTACGATGGCAAATTCTGTTTTATCCGCCAACTGTTCCTCGAAATCAGCAATCGGGCAATGGTCTACCTCCACAATCCGATGGCAGCGCAGGCAGATAAGACGGTGACGGTGCCCCAACGCATGTAGCACAAAGCCGTACTTGCGCGCATCCGCCAAAAAACTTTTTTCCGTCAGTCCCTTTTGCGTAAAATTTTCCAGAATGCGATAAACCGTCGAAAAATTTATCTCTGCGCCCTGCTCACACAGCTGCTGATAAATATCCTCGGCTGTCAGCACGCCCTCGCTCGCCAGCAGCAGCTGCAGAATAAGCTGTCTATGACGGGTATTTTTTAATCCGTAGCGATGCAGATAATCGCGATAATCTGCAGCAGAATTTGTATCAGTCATCTTTCTACCCCTTCTTTATAAGACAGCACGTATTTCTTTATAAATGATAATCAGCAGCAGCAAAGCCACCGAAACCAAAGCAGTTACACCGCCCGGTGCCGCACCCAGCCAGTAGGAGGTCACAAGGCCTGTGATAATTGCGATAAAGCTCAGCACCATGGCTGCCAGCATCGTCACCTTAAAGCCCTTGCCCAGCTGCAGGGCCGCCGCCACCGGCAGCGCAATCAACGAGCTGATAACAAGAATGCCTACCACGCGGATAGAAACAGCAACCATAGCTGCCACCAGCAAAGCAAAGATATAATTAATCAGACGCGTTTTTATGCCGGCAATTTTAGCACCGTCCTCATCAAAGGCCAGCATTACCAGCTGCGGATACAAAAGGTAAACAGCAGCCAACGACACTACGCACAGCACTGCTACCGCCAGCACATCGTCAGGCGTTACGGTCAGAATGCTGCCGAACAAAAATGCTTCTACATTAGTATGTACCATACCGCTGCTGATAATCGTAATCGCAATACCGACAGACAGCGACAGAATAATCACCAGTATAAGCTCCGCATAGCGGCGGAAGCGCTGACGCAAAATCTCAATCAGCACAGCAAACACAGAGGTTACGGCAAAGGCGCTGATAATCGGGTTCACTTTAACCAGCAGGCCGACAGCCACACCTGCCAAGGACGCATGTGCCAACGTATCACCGATCATGGAATAGCGGCGCAGCACCAAGAACATGCCAATCATGGGACAAATTAAAGAAATCAGCACAGAAACCAGCAGTGCGTTCTGCATAAAAGCGTATTCCAGCATTATTCCGCACCTCCTACATTATCCTGCATATATTCCTGAACATATTCCTGCGGATTGCAGAAATGACCATGACCGTTTATGACATGATACATTTTATCGGCATTACGCGCCGCAAATTTCAGGTTATGCTCTACTGTAATAATCGTAATACCCTGCTCATGCAGCTCCTGCATAAATTTGTACAGCTCCTGCTGGCTCTTGACATCAATGCCGGTAGAGGGCTCGTCAAAAATCAACAGCTGTGGGCTGCCCAGCAGTGCTCTGGCAATGAGTACCTTCTGGCACTGGCCGCCGCTCAGCGTACCGATTAAACGGTCACGCAGGTCATAAACATGCATCTGCTCCAGACAGCGACGTACAGCCTGCTTATCCGCTACTTTTAATATCCTGCGGTAATATTCCATTACCTCATAAACCGTTATCGGAAACTGGCTGTTGAGAGTTTCAAAGCGCTGCGGCACGTAGCCGATGCTGCTAAAAGTATTCTTCAATTCACCTTTTGACGGCTCCAAGAGTCCCAAGAGCAGCTTGACCAGCGTACTTTTGCCGCTGCCGTTTTCGCCGACAATAGCAATATATTCGCCGTCATTTACCTGCATATTGATATCGCGCAGCAGCTCGCTGCCTGATTCATAGGCAAATTCTATATGCTTCAGTTCTATCATATTGGCTCCTTCATTTACTCACGGCAGCCTGCGCTGCCTTTTTGTTGCAGTAAATATTATAGACCTCGCTCGGCAAATATGCAAGTCATTTGCATTTAGCTTGACAAGAAAGTTCACGGGTGTTATGATAAAATTCGTTATAATATGCAAATCATTTGCGTTTGTTTTCATTAGAACGAGGAGGACAGCTCATGAAAAAGCTCAGTATTATTTTTTATATTTGCACTCTGCTGCTCTGCAGTCTGCTGGCAGGCTGCGGCAGCAAGGAGCCTGCACCTGCTGCGGACCACAAGCTGCGGGTTGTAGTAACCTTTAATGCTATGAAAGAATTTACTCAGGCCGTAGGTCAGGATAAAATTCATATAACTTCCCTGATTCCCGACGGCACAGAGCCGCATGATTTTCAGCCTACTACTAAAACTATGCAGGCGCTGAGCAAAGCAGACATCTTAATTTACAACAGCACCGGCATGGAGCGTTGGGTGGAGCAGGCAACACAGGCCGCCGCCAATCCCAAGCTCGTCATTGTAGAAGCAGCCAAGGGTACCGACCGCATCAGCCTTACAGAGGCTGACGAAATCAGAGCACACGGCCAGTATGACCCGCACACCTGGCTGAGCCTGAGCTGCGCACAGCAAGAGGTAAAAAATATTGCCGAAGCGCTGGCCGCCGCAGATAAGGCTAACGCCGATTTCTACCGCAAGAATGCCGCAGAATACAATCAAAAGCTGCAGGCACTACTGGTTGCCTATCAGAAAAAATTCAGCAAGCTGGAGCAAAAGGACTTTGTCACCGGCCATGCTGCCTTTGCTTACCTGTGCCGTGACTTCGGCCTGCAGCAGCAAAGCATTGAGGATGTTTTTGCCAGCGGCGAACCGAGTGCGCAAAACCTGGCCAAGCTGACAGCCTACTGCAAGGAGCATAACGTAAAAACCATCTTTGTAGAAGAAGCGGTAAGCCCCAAAACATCGGAAACTTTAGCGCGCGAGGTTGGTGCCACTACGCAGGAGATATATACTATCGAATGCAGCAACGGCGAGAAAACCTATCTTACCCGCATGGAAGAAAACCTGGACGCTATTTATAAAAGCCTGAAAAAATAAAAAGGCTGCCATCTTAGCAGCAAAAAATTTATCTACGCACAGCAAAACGCCGCGGCTTACGCAGCAGGTCGAAAACCTGCCGCAGCCACGGCGTTTTTAGTTGCAGCATGCATCGTCAGACAGGCTGCAAAGCTAATTTGCTTTTTTGTTCTTAGACAGTACATCCTCATTCTTAGACGAATAAGGATTGATATTTTTCAGCTGCTGATTGGGACGGAAATTATCGCGCGCCGACGAGCCCCAAATAATCATCCAGGTCAGAGAAAAGCCCATCAGGAGCCACAAAACGGCCATAGCCGCCGCCGGATACCACGAAAGATTGAACCAGTAGCTAAAGCCCCAGAGCAGCACCGCAATAAACCCCCATTCCCAGTTCACTATCAGGTTGGCAATAAAGCAGATAAAAAAGCCTGAATTTATAGTCGTTCTGCGCATAATAACCTCCCGCTAAAAAAACGGCCGCGATAGACAATCGCAGCCGCAAAAGTTTCAGCTCATTATAATATCAGTAGCTGCCACCGCCGCCGCCATGATTATCATCAGCAGAGCTTTCGCTTACAGAACCATCGTCCCTGCTTCTGCCACCGCTGGATTTAGACTTCGGAACAGTAGAAACGTTGGTGTACAGATAAGTATCATTGCTGTGCGTCAGCTCAAAGCTTTTCTTAACCAGATAAGCATTTGCCTTAACAGCCTTTTGGACATTGCTCATACCACTAATAAGCAGAGCACGGCAGCCATAGGCTGCAGCACCACCGATACCGACAGCAATTACTAAAGCAAACCAGTTGATGCCTGCATTAGGATCCCACGGCTCGCCTTCCTTTTCGTAATACTCAAGGAGCTCGCCTGCTTTTTGAGCATAGGTGATGTAGCCTTGGGCATAATCATTTTTCTTGAACTGAGCAACCATCGGCTTGCTCATATACTCAATGCCTTCATTGCCAACAATAACCTGCTTCAGCTGTTTATCGGTAGCAATATACCATTTACGGGTGTTGGTAACCTGCAGCAATACCATATTGCCCTTGGCACCGTCATTATAAACATCATCGAGCAGCTTATTGGCATATTTACCGGGAACGGCACCGTCAATAGTCTTCATGGTTACAACAGCAATACGCACATTATGCGCCTGCTCCTGCTTGTGCAGCTCTGCCAGAACTGCCTGACGCTGCTGCGGTGTAAGAAGCTTGGCGTTATCCACCAGGCTAGGTGCAGCAAAGGCTGTTACACTGGCTAACATAAGGGCTGCCAGCATGGTTAAGATTGCAAATAACTTTCTCATTCCGGCACCTCCTTATAACATGAACTTCACAATGAAGTAGCTGATAATTGTTACAATAATAAAGGTCAGGGCAGTGTAATTACGCAGCTTGCCATAGTCAATCGGCAGACTGCCGACAACCTTACCCGTCTGACCGTTCATCATAAAGGTATAGGGCTTATCCTCAAAGCGTGTGGTCAGAATCCATACCGGCACCATTGCATAATGCACAGCATTTTCATCCTTGATAACCGCACAGTCACCATTGCTGGTTACACGGGTATAGCCTGTAACGGTATTTTCAAGGCAGCCCTCGGCACTTTTGACAACGCGCTCATCAGCACGTGCTACAGCAGCCTCGGCATCCACATCATACTTATCTGCCAAATAGCCTGTCAGATAAGCGGTGCTGAAGGGAACCATTTCTTTATACTTAAACGGCTCGATGCTTTCCATAAAGGTATCGTCCATCTTCTTGCTGCCATCTACAGGGATGCGCTCAAAGGACATGGTGCCTTCACGTTCGCAGTTATATACAACGGTAGTCGTAACAACCTTATCATCGGTTTCATAAACACTGTCTTTGGCACCCTGATAGCTGCCGCTGGCACTAACCTTGGAGTCAAACAGCCAGAACGGTACATACATTGCCTGGATATCCTCCACACGATTGTTGGCCGTAAAGGAGTTAGGCAGCAGGGTTCTTCCCTTGTAGAATTCCTTGAGGGCAGCAACAGCTTGCTCTTTGGTTCTCTTGAAGGGGATGATGAAGTCCGGCTTCAGCATACCTTCGAAGCGACTCGGCAGCAT